>ENA-OQCX01001528-OQCX01001528.1-human-gut-metagenome-genome-assembly--contig:-NODE-1528-length-10404-cov-4.552788_pt1 | contig 10404 bp, 12 predicted proteins | sample MGYA00242762_ERZ504587 | MGnify/ENA primary metagenome ERZ504587 (study PRJEB26092, sample SAMD00036337) | human gut metagenome | host: Homo sapiens | study: EMG produced TPA metagenomics assembly of...
CTCTCCTGCGCTATATCCAGATACACTTCATCCAGCGCTGCCTGCCGCAGCCAGTCCATGAAATTATCGAAGTTCGCCTCGATCTTCACCCCATCGATCTCAGTGGTGAAGCTGCCCCGGGGCAGCTTCCAGAATGGCAAGGCCGGTCACACGCTTGGACCAGTCCTTTTTCAGTCTTCCAGAATAGGGCTTGCGTTTTCCTGCGTGGTCACCACCCCCACAAGACTCTGGATCCCCTTGGTATAGCGGGAGCGCACCAGCATCTTTTTGAGGACAGCATGAGCGCCGTCATCACAAAGACATCGATGACGGGCACAAACACCAGAAAATAGCGGGAGTGCAGCATGGGAGCCTTGGTCAGCGCCAGACAGGCCGCATCAATGAGGGTCAGCAAAAAATTGAACCGCACCGCAATCTCAACTTCACGGATCGGAGTGCGGTTCACGATATTTTCGCTCTGATCAAATGTAAAAAAGGTCAGGATATAGGCCAGCAGCAATAAGAAACAGGCTTCTACCAGATCGTCCAGCTGGAAGTCCCCCATCTTGTGCAGAACACCTGCGGTCAGCCCCCACGCCAGCCCAATGCTGAGAACCAGAGAGAGCAGATCAATCAGAAACAGGTATCCATACTGCAGTTTTTCACGTTTCGTAATCATACTGTTTCGTTGTCTCCATTTATTTTTACCATTTTATCATATCGGGAGAAGGGTTGCAATAGATGGAGATCGAATGCGTGCTGCATTTGTCGGATCACTATCGTGCCATTTTACGAAAGCGCCTTATCGCGCCCAAAATGGTCAGCAAAAAGCGCCCTTTCTCTCGCATCACACAAGAGAAAGGGCGCAGTCAAGCTTTATTCAGCTCAGGAGAAACTCCGATCAGCAGTTCTCAGCGAAGTACTTAATGGTACGGACCATCTGAGAGGTGTAGGAGTTCTCGTTGTCGTACCAGGACACGACCTGAACCTGATAGGTGTCGTCGCAGCTACGCTGAATTTTTGCACTTTTCCAAGTAGTTCTTCACAGTTTTGTAACAACAGTTATAGTACCAGAACATACCGTTGTCGTACCAAAACCGGTTTGTTCGTACTACGATTATATCACGTTTCAGCGTCATTTGCAAGGATTTGATTTGTTTCGCTTCTGGCCTGCATTTTTCAGATTTCAACGTATATTCTTACGGTATTCCACGGTTCGAGCGCCTGAAACCCAGGGCTTCCGCCGGGGCAGCAGCTCTCCCAAGCACTCTCCTCAGAAGCTCTATGACAGCTAGATTGCCAACATGTTCCTGCGGATTAACCGAAATTTCTCCGGACGTGATTTTGAGCCATGGTGTGGGAAATGTAGTCTTTTCGTTCGATATGGAACAGTTCTATTCGTTCCGAGTCACACCAATTACCATTTATATAAGAAAACCGCGTGAACTGCCAAAGCTATAACTCTATGCTCCGACTGATCCACACGGCTCTAAAATATTTATTTCAGCTTTGCGAGGATCTCATCTGCCGTCATACCAGATGCCAGCAGCTTCTTCAGCACATCCTCAGCTTCGGCTTTCTTTGCGGATTCCGCTGCTTTGGTTTCAGCCTTGACCTTTTGGGCTTCGATTCTGGCGATTTCCTTATCGATGGATTTCAGCTCAGCTTTCTTGGTTTTCAGGTCGGCTTTCAGTACATCGATATTAGCAGTGATGGATGCGATTTCAGCAGAAGCGGCTTCTTTTGCAGACTGTTTTTCAGAGAGCTGTGCAGCAAAGTCAATGGTTGTTTTTACGGTCTTGGGCTTGTTCTTGCTTCCTTTGGGACGGGGCATAGGGGACACCTCCAATGTTTTTTGATGGCTTCAGTATAACACTCGTCTTTTATGTTCGCAAGAGGTGCAGTTTGTAGAAGAAAAATATATCTTTAATTTAAACAATAGATCGATTCAAATTGTGCAACCATGCAGGAATTGCGCTGTAATCTTTTACCCACAGAATATTAATTCCGATGCGATAAAAATAATTTTCAATTTGAAGCCAATCTTTTGATGTCAGTTGTTTTGTTGTTGAAGCAAACGCATCTGTGCTTTTATAAATCATAGCGAAAATCGCATAATGTTTTGGCAGATCAGTTGCGGTGATTTCTAAAAGTCTTCGGATGTTTGGATCACTTATTATCTCCACATATCAAACGGGCGAATGTTAAGAATATCACATATCTGGATTTCAACATCATTTTTTAACAAAATAACGTTCTCCATGTCAGAAAACGAACACCAGTATGCCTTCATTAAATAATTCATCACTTTTTCCTGTTCAGAATCACTATTTCTTCCATCATATACAATTTTGTCTGCGCTGACCCTTACCACAATTTCATAGGGTGTATGTGTAGTCACCCACTCCGCTGCCAGATCTGTATTCAGTAGCTCATCCATGTCCTTCAGGATTTCCGGTCTTTTATGAATATAGCCTCCATATGGCTGCTTACTATAAGAAAGAAATCCACAGATGCAATAATCGTAATACAACTTTCGTCCAACACGCCATGCAGCATACTCTTCTCTGTTATGTACTGGTGGACAATCGCCAAAACTGATGTCATATGTTCTTCCGTTATATTTCAAAGTATGTTGTTCAATATTAATATCAACATCATGATTGGAAAGAAACAATCCAAGCTCCGTTACCTTATTGGTACACGCAAGCTTCATTAATCCACCATTTCTAATAGATTCACAGGCAGTTGAACTTGTTGTAATATGTCCAAATGTGAACTCAAGTTCTCTAAATGCTGGCAAAAAGCAGTCTTCTTTGTCCAGAATCCTTTTTACATAATCCTCATCGCTTAAAAATTGCTCCTTATTGTAATTTCTGTTTAGGTATTGCCACGTTGACCATTCAATTCCTGTTAACCTTTGCAGTGTTTTTCTTGCGTTTTGCTGCGTAAGAACATCATATGTCATCGGGATATTTTTCCTTTTCCGACTCAATCAAACCGCTTCTCAGCGTCTTTCACAATCTCACATTCGACCTTTTCAGCAATTTCCTTATTCTCTGCGCTGACAGAGATATAGGTCTTCAGCTTCGGTTCGGTACCGGAGGGGCGCACCACTATGGAGCAGTTATCTTCCAACAAGAACTTCAGCACGTCGGACTTGGGCAGACCGTCCAGACCGGCGCGTAGTCCAGCAGCTTGATGACTTTCTTGCCGCCGAACTCCTTAATATCACCCGGAATGCCTGCATAATGCTCTGCATCTTGGCAAAACCGGCGCTGCCATCGAACTCATAGCTGTGCAGCGTGTTCAGGCAGTAGCCGTAGGTCTTGTACAACTCGTCCAGCTTGTCTAACAGGCTGATGCCCTTGGTTGCATAGTAGCTGAACATCTCGCAAATCATGTACGCACCGTCCACACCATCCTTATCGCGGACGTAGGAACCGGTCAGATAGCCGTAGCTTTCCTCAAAACCGAACACATAGCTATCTGCCTTGCCCTGCTTTTCCAGCTTGCCGATCTGCTCACCGATGAACTTGAAGCCGGTCAGCACATTAATGGTACGCAGTCCATAATGACTTGCAATCTGCTCGCCCATATCCATGGTGACGATTGTCTTGACCATGACCGGGTCAGCGGGCATCTTACCATATTTGACGCGCTGGCTGCAAATATAATCCAACAGCAGCATACCGGTCTGGTTGCCGGTCAGCAGTTCGTACTCCCCTGCCTTATTCTTGACGGCGATGCCCACACGGTCACAGTCAGGGTCAGTCGCCAGCAGCAGGTCAGCGTTGCACACCTTAGCATATCCAACATTTGAAACATCATATGTCTTTACTGCGTCAAGAATCCGCAATGCAGAAGCATCTCCACTCATTCGTCAGTTAAATACCATACATGAGATAGTCAAAAACGCTAACCGTCAATATTTCAGTCATATTCTTTTCCTCAATCAGTCCATCATGCCCGTATTATACCACTGAATCATACGCTCATAATCGTCCTGCGTATCCAGATCTCTTATGCGCATCGGAACTGCCTTTAGAGGAAGAAGTGGTTGCAGCATCTCATCAATTCCTTGTGCCCCTGCAATCAACCGGCTCGATAAAACTTTGGAAAGGCACCCCCATTCATACTTACTTGGGCTACGTAAGAATTCGTTTACTTCATTATTTGAAACAGCCAAGTAAATTGGTTCACTTGAGTGTGATTCACATACACTTATACATTCCTGTGGCTCACTCATAAATCGATTGAAATCGTCCCTATTAATAAGTAAATCGCCATCCATAATTACGACGTATTTTCGCGCTCCAATCAATGTCTTAGATAAGCTCACCCCTGAGCCTGTCTTACGATAATCATTATTAAAAGCAAACATTACATCCTTACGGATATGCTTTACCTCCTTGATAACCTTTTCTGCTTGATAACCAACGGCAACGCGAATATCATCATACTCATCGAGCATTTCCAGCTGACGCTGTATAATAGACTTACCAGCTATTTTCACCAGTGCCTTTGTTGTCCCAATACCAAGTCTAGTGCCCATTCCTGCACAACAGATTACAACGCTAATATCATCGTGTCCCATAATCATGTTTCCTTCTAATCTTTTTATAGAAGCGTCCTGAGAAAATCCGCGCATCTATTATCATCGTAAAATGCATAATCAATATTTTGAATCAGCGATGGCGCAATATCCCTAATACCACCAAAACCAACTGAAATATTAGCAACTTGTGCCATACCAGAATCATTATCTCCATCACCAATAACAACAAGCGGCTGAACAAACTGTTTTGCGGTCAATTCCTTATCAATAACACTGACTATTTGCGTGATTTTATCGTTTTTATAGTTTGCTCTAGAGCAATACACATGATCATTGAGGCCGAGTTTGCGCATCAAATCATTGATCCAAATATCTAGATTTCCAGTTACAACGTAGCACCTATCACGATTTTCCCTTATAAACTGTGCGATATTCTCATTTAAGGGTATCTCAGCTACCATCGCTCGCGTTTCTGATACATTCATAACGCTTAATATTTCCACCCTTTTTAGGAAACTACTCTTAAATGGAATCTCTCCATTCATGGTCGCTTCCGTAAGTTCTCGCATTTCTTTTTGTCTATTCACCTTTTCTGCAATAGTAGGTAAAATTTCTTTGCATGTAATTGTCGAATCCAAATCAAATAAAAATATATACTCAGACATCTTTTTCAATCCTATTCTCAGAACTCAGCATTGCATTCAATGTCTCTGCCAATTTTTGGATAAACATATCATTATCCGCTTCATTTCTGATGGCAATTCTTAAATATTGTTTTTTCCCTTTGATTTTCTTACTTAGAGTCTTAATAAAGACTTTCTTTTCAAGTAGCATTCTCTGTTTTAATTCTTCTGCATCCAACCGTCAAGCAATTCTACATAAGATAGTTTGCTTGAGATGGTATCACACGTATATATCTTAGGTTTTGAAGTTTTGATATAAATCTAGTCCTTTCTTTTCTGAATTTATCTAGCGACTTTATATATGAATCACGATACTTACCGCAAATCTGCATATAGAATTCAGCAAACGAATTTATATTCCAGATTGATACATCCACTTTCATTCTTGAAATCAATCTTTTATCTCCGCTTGCCAAGACACCAAGTCTCAGTCCCGGCACACCATACGATTTAGAAATACTCTTAATCACGTATAGATTTGGATATTGATTTAAAATTTCTTGATCAATCAAAGATGAGTTTATCTCATCAGAAAAATCAACAAATGATTCATCAATAATTATCTTAATACCCTTATCTCTTGCCCACGATATCATCCTCAGCATATCGTTCTTAGGAATATAGTTACCTGATGGATTATCCGGATTAACCAATACAAGATTAGAAATAGTAGTTTTATCAAAGTATTCTATAAGATCACTCGCACTATAGGAAAAATCTTCTGATTCTACCAGATAATTAACCGTTTCAATCTCAGTATATCTGTTGGGATATTCATCAAATGTAGGTCGAACGAATCCAGTTTTCCCTTTTATAAATCCCATCATTGACTTAATTAACTCTGCCGCACCGTTTCCCACAATAATACTTTCTGGAGAAACCCCAAATGCGCTCGCCGCCAGTTCCGCATTCACTCTCATCCTGACGGATATTGTTCAAGCAAAACTTTAAAATTATTCTGCAGCTCCTCAACTAGTTCACGTGGCGGATAATATGGTGTCACAAGATAAAAATAATCCAGATAATCAGGATATCTCCAATATCCGCCCCAACTTCCCAGCATTTTATCAGCAACACTTTTTTTATCTTTTGAAAAAAGAATTGTAGCCTGATTTATGTCCTCCGTATTATTGATTTCACGCCATACAGCATTGCTCACACGCAAGGCCTTAATCCTCGTGTCATTTGACATTGCAATTACATTCAACGGTTCAGAATATTCTAGACTATCTCCTTGCACATCAATTATGGTTTCCAATACCGGAACAAAATATTTTTTTGTAAAATTCATATCAAATTTGCAAATCCCAACCATCCGATACGAATTTAACTGAAGAGTCGAAGCCATTTGAGGTTCTTGTCCAACTGACAAAACACGAGCATTTCCGTCAACAAATACTGGTTTTCCTGTCATCCAATTTTTATAAATATCTACTGATACAACACATTCACCATCCGTTTCAAGTATAGATTCGAGAAGATTATCTTCCAGCACAAGCTGAGAATTTAGAATAACCGTATCGTCCATTGACAAATATTCTCTTCCCAAGAATATCGAGTAAATACTCTTTGACTCTTTGTAAAACTTATTTTCTAAAAACACAAGTTCAGTCTTTAAGTTTAATCTCTCGGTGAATTCAATTAGACTTCTTTATTATCCCTAGTAATGAGAATTATTCTTGAAACAATACTATTATCTAGCTGAGTCAACATTCTTTCTATTATTGGAACTCCATCGATTTCAACCATCCATGGTTCATTGCTATTTCCCAATCCAGTCAGTCCTATTATCTCTCGATCCGCTAAAATGAGTGCCTGCATTATGATTTCCTTCTCTCCCTTTTAATTTCAATCTAAAACAGACGACTATCAGAAGCGCAAATTTCTTCTCCGTGAAACCTAGTAATCAGTACTTCCTCCACACCATCTTATTAACTACATTCACATAACCCTGAATGATGCGAACCACCTTCATGGACACGGTCTCGTCCACATAGTCGGGGCAGGGTTTGCCCAGAACACCCTTCTGCTTCATTTCAATTGCCATATCGGTGGCGTTGAGCAGCTCCCGGGTGGTAATGCCCGCCAGGATGAAGTCACCGGCTTCCAGTGCCTCGGGGCGCTCGGTGGAGGTGCGGATACACACAGCGGCGATGGGATGACCGATGGAGAGGTAGAAGCTGCTCTCCTCAGGCAGAGTGCCGGAGTCGGAGACGATTGCCAAAGCGTTCATTTGCAGCTTGTTGTAGTCGTTGAAGCCCAGCGGCTCATTGACCCGGACACGAGGGTCAAGCTGGAAGCCGCTCTGTTCCAGACGATGCTTGCTGCGGGGATGGCAGGAGTAGAGAATGGGCATATCATACTTCTCTGCCAGCGCATTGATGGCAGTGAACAGACTCAGGAAGTTCTTTTCAGAGTCGATGTTCTCCTCACGGTGGGCAGACAGCAGAATGTACTTGTCCTTTTCCAGCCCAAGACGCTCCAGCACGTCGCTTTTCTGAATCTTTTCCAGATTCATGTGCAGCACTTCCGCCATGGGAGAGCCGGTCTGGTAGGTGCGCTCCTTGGGCAGACCGGTATCTGCCAAATACTTCCGGGCAAACTCAGAATAGCACATATTCACGTCAGAAATTACATCCACGATGCGGCGATTGGTCTCCTCGGGCAGGCACTCATCCTTGCAGCGGTTTCCTGCCTCCATGTGAAACAGCGGGATGTGCAGACGTTTTGCACTGATGGCAGAAAGGCAGGAGTTGGTATCGCCCAGCACCAGATAGCCTCCGGCTGCAATTCAGAGAGGAGTTCATAGCTGCGTCCCATGATGTTTCCACAGGTCACGCCGAGATTTTCGCCCACCACGGGCACCAGAATGTCGGGTCCGTATTCCCCAAAGGTGTTTTTCAGTTCAAAGTCTTCCCAGAAAACGGTGGAGAGGTTTCTGTCCCAGTTCTGATTGTAGTAGACCACGCAACAGTCAAAGTATTCTCGGCAGCGCTTGATAACCGCCGCCAGCCGAATGATTTCCGGACGGGTACCGCAGCCAATCATGACCTTGGTGCGCCCGTCGTTTTTCCATTTAAAATTGTGTTCCATAAAATTCTCCTAACGTTAACCAGTAGCTTCTCTCACACTGGCTCGAAGAATGTATCCGGGTGGTTCGGGTTGAAGATCTCGTTGCAGGTCATCACTGTCACCAGATTTTCCGTTTCGGACAGATTGATGATGTTGTGAGTCCATCCGGGAATCATGTGGACAGCCTCAATCTTGTCACCTGAAACCTCAAACTCCACCGTTTCTCCGGTGTTGATGTTCCTCTCTTGGATCAGTCCGTGACCTGCCACCACAATGAACAGCTCCCACTTGGAGTTGTGCCAGTGCTGCCCTTTGGTAATGCCGGGCTTCGAGATATTGATACTTACCTGTCCGCAGTCGGCGGTATGGACCAACTCGGTGAAGGAGCCACGGTTGTCCACGTTCATCTTCAGGGCGTACTTGAACTTGTCGGTGGGCAGATAGGTCAGATACAGGGAGTACAGCTTCTTAGCAAAGGAGCCGTCCGGCATTTTCGGCATCATGAGCGTAGTCGGCTGTGCCTTGAACTCCTGCAGCAAGTCTACAATCTCGCCCAGCGTAACCTTGTGGGTCACGGGAACACAGCAATAGCGACCGTCTGCTTTCAGAACGGTTTCCACACCGTCAAATTCACAGTGCTGTTCCTTGCCCTCCAGCAGGTCAAACATTCCTTCTACGAGATCGTCAATGTACAGCAGTTCCAGCTCGGTGCTGCGGTCATTGACAGTGAAGGGCTCGTCATTGGCGACTGCCCAGCAGAAGGTACTGACGGCACTGTTGTACTTGGGGCGGCTGTGGCCCATCAGGTTCACAAAGCGGTAGACCGCCACCTTTGCCCCAATCTCCTGAGCATACTGGAAGAACAGTTTCTCGCCAGCCTTCTTGCTGCGACCATACTCGCTGTTGCCAAAACGACCAGCCAGCGTAGCTTGAATGGAGGAGGACAGCATGATGGTCGCCTTGTTATTGTGCTTTTTTAGGCAGTTCAGCAAGTCGGATGCAAAGCCGAAATTACCCTTCATGAAATCCTCGGGGTTTTCCGGACGATTTACACCTGCTAGATTGAACACAAAGTCCGCCTTCTGGCAGTACTCATCTAGCTCCGCCGGGGTAGAATCCAGATCGTACTCATAGATTTCTTCAATATTCAATGCCGGGCGAGTTTTATTCTTCCCATCCCGGATGTTTTTCAGGTTGTTGCACAGGGCGGTTCCCACCATGCCCTTAGCACCTGTGACTAGAATGTTCATCCTATCGCCTCTTTAATGTACTGCGGTACAGTCCGGAATGTCTGCGCCATCCGGCACGGTTGCTTTATTGCAGATGGTGCAGTTGCTGCCGATACGGGCAAAATTCCCCACCGTGGTACCTGTGCGAATCACGCTGTTGGTATAGATCAAGGCGTAATCCCCTACCGTTGCATCACAGTGGACTTCTGTTCCGGCATTCAGCAGAACACCGTTTCCGACAGACGCACCGTTCTGGATACAAGCGTTTGCAAAACCACACAGCCACAGCCGACTTCAGCAAACGGACTGACATAGGCACTGGGAGCAATGATGTTTGGGAACGCATAGCCAAGGGCTTTTGCCTTTTCATACACCTGTGCTCGGAACCGGTTGTTGCCGATGCCAACCACCAGCAAGCCGTATTCTTTCCGCAACTCCGGCAAATCAGCAAGGCCGCCAGCCACCGGAATACCACAGACGTCAGTACCCACGGCTTGTCCATCATCCACAAAGGCACAGTTGTACTGGAGCATCGCCTGCTCTGCTACAATGCGCCCGAAGCCACCGGCACCAACCAGCAGCAGTTTTTCCTTAGACATTCGGGATGCCCTTCAGTGCGTTCTGGACATACTCGGTGGTCAGAATCTTCTTGACGGTGCCTTCCACGTCCAGACGCTCGGTGTTGTGGCTGGTGTAGGACTCGTCTGCCATGGTATGTACCTCGCCCTTGACCACGAACTTGTCGTAGTTCAGGTCACGGTTATCCGCAGCAACACGGAAGTAATGGCCCATATCCTCGCTACGCAGACGTTCCTCACGGGTCATCAGGTCTCGAACAGTTCTCACCGTGACGGGTTCGATGATGTTCGTGCCAGTGTCACCG
>ENA-OQCX01001529-OQCX01001529.1-human-gut-metagenome-genome-assembly--contig:-NODE-1529-length-10403-cov-3.156092_pt1 | contig 10403 bp, 11 predicted proteins | sample MGYA00242762_ERZ504587 | MGnify/ENA primary metagenome ERZ504587 (study PRJEB26092, sample SAMD00036337) | human gut metagenome | host: Homo sapiens | study: EMG produced TPA metagenomics assembly of...
TCAAGAAAATAATGATAAAATTATCAAATTTTCAGAAGAATTTGAATACTTTATTTCGCTTCCCAGCGGCCGGAAGCACCGCATGGAAGTACCAGCCATTGGAAGTTACCGGGAGTCCGATTTCCTGGGAATCGACATGTCCGTCAAATTCTTTCAGCTCTGTAGCCAGCATATAAGTCAGCACAGCCGGAGCAAGTCCTGTAGTATAGGAGTTGATCAGGAAAAACAGCGGATTTGGACTTAAAAGCTTCACACACAGCTTGATGAGCGGATGAATTGCTTCTTCAATCTTCCAGATCTCACCTTTTGGTCCACGTCCGTACGATGGTGGATCCATGATGATCGCATCGTAGTGATTTCCACGGCGGATCTCACGTTCTACGAATTTTACACAGTCATCAACCAGCCAGCGGATCGGTGCGTCAGAAAGTCCGGATGCAGCTGCATTTTCTTTGGCCCAGGTAACCATACCCTTGGAAGCGTCTACGTGTGTAACCTGTGCACCGGCAGCGGCAGCGGCCAGAGTTGCACCGCCTGTGTAAGCAAAAAGGTTCAGGACTTTGATCGGGCGTCCGGCTTTACGAATCTTATCACCGAACCAGTCCCAGTTCACAGCCTGCTCCGGGAAAAGCCCAGTTGTGTTTGAAACTGAATGGTTTCAGATGGAAAGTAAGATCCTTGTAATGAAGATCCCACTGCTGCGGGAGATCAAAGAATTCCCATTCGCCGCCGCCCTTTTTGCTTCTGTGGTAGTGAGCATTCATGTTTTTCCATCCACGGCTTATCTTTGGGGTGTCCCAGATCACCTGTGGGTCCGGGCGTACCAGCGTGTATTTTCCCCAGCGTTCAAGTTTTTCACCGCAGGAAGTGTCAATTACTTCGTATTCTTTCCAGTCATTTGCAATCCACATATATGATAACCTTTCTTTGATAACCTGATTTGTATATTCTGCTTATTTAGTATAGGTGAAAGCTCGAAATTGTGCAAGTTTTTTATACGACGGGGACTTGACAATCAGTACTTTACCATACTAAAATATACAGGATAATGATTTAGCATAAAAGCTATATCAGAAAATCCATTATAAGATGAATGAATTTTGCCGGACAGTATTCTGGAAGCGGCACGAGGAGGACGAACAATGCAGAAATACAGTGAGATGAGCAAAGAACAGCTTCAGGCTGTCAAGAAAGAGCTGGATCAGCAGTATGCAGAGATCAAGGCACAGGGACTTGCCCTGGATATGTCTCGTGGTAAACCGGCGGCTGACCAGCTTGATCTTTCCATGGGATTGATGGATGTTCTGTCAAGCAGCGCAGACCTGAAATGCGAAACAGGTGTAGACTGCCGTAACTACGGTGTTATGGATGGTATCCCGGAAGCCAAACGCCTTCTTGGAGAAATCTCTGAAGTATCTCCGGAGAACATCATCATTTATGGTACTTCCAGTCTGAACGTTATGTTTGATACCGTAGCACGTTCCATGACTCATGGCGTTATGGGAAACACTCCATGGTGCAAACTTGACAAAGTAAAATTCCTCTGTCCTGTTCCGGGATATGACCGTCATTTCAAAGTTACAGAATTCTTCGGAATCGAGATGATCAATGTTCCGATGACTCCACAGGGTCCGGACATGGATATGGTTGAGAAACTTGTAAGCGAAGATCCTGCGATCAAAGGTATCTGGTGTGTTCCGAAATACTCCAACCCGCAGGGCTACACTTATTCAGAAGAAACAGTTAAGCGCTTTGCACGCCTGAAACCGGCAGCACCGGATTTCCGTATCTACTGGGACAATGCTTACAGCGTACATCATCTTTATGATGGAGAAGAGAAACAGGATTTCCTTCTTGAGATCCTGGAAGAATGTGCAAAAGCAGGCAATCCTGACATTGTTTACAAATTTACTTCCACATCCAAGATCAGCTTCCCGGGTTCCGGTATCGCAGCAGTAGCAGCATCCAAAGCAAACCTGGATGATTTCCGCAAATATATGACTGTTCAGACGATCGGACATGACAAACTGAACCAGCTTCGTCACGTAAGATTCTTCAAGAACCTGGACGGTGTTCATGCACACATGAGCAAACATGCAGCAATCCTTCGCCCGAAATTCGAGATGGTAGAGTCCACCCTTGAAAAAGAACTCGGCGGACTTGGAATCGGAAGCTGGACAACACCGAAGGGTGGATACTTCATTTCCTTCGAATCCATGGATGGCTGTGCCAAAGCAATCGTTGCCAAAGCAAAAGAAGCAGGCGTTGTCATGACAGGTGCAGGAGCAACTTATCCATATGGCAAAGACCCGAAAGACAGCAATATCCGTATTGCACCGTCCTTCCCGCCAATTGACGAACTTGCCAAAGCAGCAGAAGTATTCGTTGTCTGCGTCAAACTCGCAAGCGTAGAGAAACTTTTGGCTGAATAAGACAGGAGCTATAAAGGAGGCATCATGGCAGAAGAAAACACAGGATGAGCAGAGAAAGAAAGATACTGGTAGGCTTCATTGTTGTGCTGTTTTTACTGACCATCGGTGCCTACTTTTTTGGAGTATATTATTTTACAGAACATTTCCTGCCGGGAACACAGGTAAACGGTTTTAACTGCTCTTACATGACACAGGAAGAAACAGAGAAACTTCTGGCAGAAGAAACCAGTGTATATATTCTGGCTATTCAGACCAGAGGAAACGGTCGGGAGAGTATTTCAGCAGATGAGATCGATCTGAAATATACTTCTGATGGAAGCGTGAACCGAATGCTCCATGAACAGAAGCGCTTTCAGTGGTTCCTCGCATTCAGCCAGCACAAATCCTGGGAGGTTCCATCATCTGTTACTTATGATCAGGACAAATTTGAGCAGGTCATCGATAGTCTGAACTGTATGAAGGACAATCAGGAACCTTACGATGCATACATAAAGCAAAATGATGACGGATTTGAGGTCGTACCGGAAGTAGAAGGAACAAAGATCGACAAAGAAAAATTGCAGAAAGACATTTCCAATGCAGTTACGACAGGAAGAACGCTGGTAGATCTTGATGTGGATGGCTGCTATGTAGATCCTGCAGTATATGGTGATGAACTGACAGAAGACTGCGAGCAGATGAATGAGCTTACTGATGTTTGTGGTCACCTATGATTTCAGTGACCGCAAGGAAACGGTTGATCGTACCTTGATCAAGGAATGGCTCAGCGTGATGAGGATGGAAATCTGATGCTGGATCACAGCGCAATTGCATCTTATGTTGGACAGCTGGCATCAAAATATGATACAGTGGGTATAGAGCGTTCTTTTTCAACTTATGACAACAGAGAGGTCACCGTATCCGGTGGCACTTATGGATGGCTGATCGACCAGCCGAAGAAGCGGATGCTTTGTATCAGGCGATCATGGATAAGAAAACACAGGTGAGAGAGCCGGTATATGCACAGGAAGCGGCGAGCCGCGACACGAATGATATCGGATATTCTTATGTGGAAGTCAATCTTACTGACCGCAGGCTTGTACTTTACAAGAGTGGAAATCCTGTTGTAGATACCGGGATCGCGATCAGCAGCAGTACACCGGATGGAGTTTATTCGATCGAAGAAAAGAAAAACCAGCAGGCAGTTGGAAATATGACGGTGGATTGCTGGATGTCTTTTACAGATGATCTTGGAATCTATGGTGATCCGGGATTTGAACCTGGGACGGCAACGGAAAGTGAAGCAGACAGTTTTGGAAGTTCGTCAGAGACAGATTTCAGTTCAGATATGACGGACTGGAGCAGTACAGAGGGCTGTATTGTCCTGTCTGAAGAAGCGGCACGGGAGTTGTATCAGAACGTAGAAACCGGTATGCCGGTGGTTATTTATAAATAAGAACAGGTAAAATGCTGCAGAGATTCTGAAGTGAAATTTTTGCAGCAGTTTTTGCTTTCCTTAAGGAGATGGAAGAATATGAAAATTGTTGTATTAGCAGGTGGAACCAGTACAGAAAGAGATGTTTCTATCGTATCAGGAACAGGAATCTGCCAGGCACTCAGACAGAAAGGACATCAGGCGATCCTGGTGGATGTATTCTGTGGCCTCGAAACCGTAAACTGGGAAGATCCGTTCCCGGCGGAATACGATGTCGAAAAAGCAGCAGAGTATATCAAGGGCTTTAATCCGCAGATGAAAGAATTAAAGAAAGCCCGCAGAGATTTCTTCGGGTCAAATGTCATCGAACTCTGCAAAAAAGCCGACTTTGTTTTTCTCGGACTTCACGGTGCAAACGGAGAGGACGGCAAGTTACAGGCAGCATTTGACCTGATGGGAATTCCTTATACCGGAACCGGATACTTAAGCAGTGCGATGGCAATGGACAAAGGCGTGACCAAAGCAATGTTCCAGATGAGAGGCGTAAGCACACCGGCGGAAAAGCCATGAAGAAAAAAGACCGTCAGGACTCTCTTGCGGCACTTGGCATGGAATTTCCTGTAGTTGTCAAGACATGCTGCGGTGGTTCCAGCATCGGTGTCTATATCGTAGATAATCAGGAAGATTATGTCAAAGCACTGGATGAAGCTTTTGAATACGAAAACGAAGTTGTCATCGAAGAATTCATCAAGGGTGTGGAATACACAGTTGCGGTCGTTGACGGAACTGCCTACCCGGTAGTCCAGATCGTGCCGAAAGAAGGCTTTTACGATTACGAGAATAAATACAAACCAGGTGCAGTACAGGAAACCTGTCCGGCTCCGATCTCAGAGGAACTGACAAAACGCCTTCAGGAAGCAGCAGTGGACGGCTATCATGCACTGGAAATGGAAAGCTACGCAAGACTTGACTTCATCGTGACCGAAGACGAAAAGATCTACTGCCTGGAAGCCAACACCCTCCCGGGAATGACCCCGACCAGCCTGATCCCGCAGGAAGCAGCCGTTCTCGGAATGGATTACCCGACACTGTGTGAAGAACTGATCCGCGTTTCACAGAAAAAGTACAACTAAAGAGGAAATCGATATGAAAAATCTTACTATAAAGAATCTTACCGAAGTCTGCTCCGGTACATACCATGGTCCGGAAAACGTGATGGACAGGGAAGTTTCCTCCATCACTACAGACAGCCGCAAGATTGAAAAAGACAGCCTGTTTGTTCCAATCGTAGGAGAACGTGTAGATGCACACCGTTTTATCCCGGATGTCATGAGCAAGGGTGCGCTTGTCACACTTTCAGAGAGAGAACTGGAGAATGCAGATTTTCCATATATCCAGGTAGGATCTTCTCTTCAGGCAGTGAAGGATATCGCAGAATTTTATCTGAAACAGCTTCAGATCCCGGTTGTCGGGATCACCGGAAGTGTTGGCAAGACCAGCACAAAAGAAGTGATCGCTTCTGTACTTAAAGAAAAATACCGCACACTCAAGACACAGGGAAACTTTAATAATGAACTGGGACTTCCGTTGACTGTTTTCCGCCTGAGAGATGAAGATCAGATCGCAGTTCTGGAAATGGGAATCAGTGATTTTGGCGAGATGGCCAGACTGACAAAGATCGCCAGACCGGATACCTGTGTGATCACAAATATCGGAACCTGCCATCTCGAAAATCTCGGAGACCGCGATGGTGTGCTCAAAGCCAAAACAGAGATCTTTAAGTCCATGAACCCGAAAGGACATATTGTTCTGAATGGTGATGACGATAAACTGGCGACAGTAAGTGAATACAATGGCGTCAAACCGGTATTTTTCGGACTCAATGCAGAGCGAGATGTATATGCGGATCAAATCGAGAGCAAAGGACTCAAGGGCGTTGCCTGCCGTATTCATCTTGGCGAGGATGCTTTTGATGTGCTTGTTCCGACACCGGGGATCCATATGGTCTACAATGCACTGGCAGCAGCTGCTGTAGGACGCATTTACGGGCTTTCCATCGAGGAGATCAAGAGAGGTATCGAAAGCCTGGAGACGATCCGCGGACGTTTCAAAATGATCGAGACAGACAAATTCCTGGTAGTGGATGACTGCTACAACGCAAACCCGATGTCCATGAAAGCTTCCCTTGATGTTCTTCACGACGGAGAAGGACGAAGAGTGGCGATCCTTGGAGATATGGGAGAACTTGGAGAAAATGAGATCGCGCTTCATGAAGAAGTCGGAACTCATGCAGCACAGTGCGGAATTGATGTCTGCATCTGTGTTGGTGCGCTTTCTGTGCATATGGCAGAAGCTGCACGCAAAGCAGATCAGGAATTTAAAGTAATTTATGAAGAGAGCCGGGAATCTCTCCTTGAGCATCTTGGAGATCTTGTCCAGGAGGGAGATACGATCCTTGTAAAAGCATCCCATTTCATGCAGTTTGAAGAGGTTGTCAAGGCACTGGAAGAAATGTAAATATCAGGTTATGAAAGATCCAGACAGAATATAAAACGACAGAAATTCCTCATGGGAGGTTGAATTATCACGAAAAGCAGATAAATCAGCCGTTCAGAGGAGTTTTTCGCATTTTCCAGGGAGAATTTGACGAACGATTTTTGTTTCCAGCAAGTTCATACGGGTGTAGAATGGGAATTAACAGCAGAAGAAAAGCCGAGAAGGTGTCGGAGAGATTGTAAAAGCAAGGAGGGGCTTATGCTGGAGCGAATCATGAACCTGCAGATACTGCTTTGCATCATGGCAGCCGCCGGAGCTTTCGGAGCGGTTGGCATGCTGGCAGTACACCTTACTTACAGAAGAACTCTGCGAAGAACAAATGCAGTCACAAGCCTTAAGGAAAAATGGCTGAACCTCTGGAAAACAAGAGATAAACTGCTGAACAAGATGAACTTTCTGGTCTGGCTGCCGTCGCTTCTGTCAACGTTGTGTCTGGGGCTTGCAATCCTGTTTGTGACAAAGCTCAAGTGGACAAGTGGGCTGCCGCTTAGGTATCTTTATCTGGGAACGGTGATCCCGGTTGCATTGATGATTCTGAGACAGGCTCTGGATTTTGCTTACCGGGAAGAGCTTGTGATGAATTCTCTGGCAGACTATATCCTTTCTGCACGGACCAAAAGAGAGGAGACAGTCACACCGCGAAAGGCGGAACCAGTCGCACCGCCGCCCAGGATGGACCCCGTTCTCCAGGAAGAGATGGTGGAGAAGATCACGCAAGCATCCGCCAGACAGCGGCGACCGGAAGCCATTTCAGCAAAATGCTGAGCCCGGAGGAAGAGGAGATCATGCGTGAGATCATCCGGGAATTTATGGAATGACAGATCGTGGAAGAAATATTGCTTATAGGAAGGCAGTTCGTTTGTTATACTTTCAGAAGGATCTGAGAGTTACTGTGAACGGAGCGAACAGTAACATCTGAGAAACTTGAAATATGTAATTGTGAAGAAATAAGATAGTTGCGGATACACAAAATTAAGGAGAAATGGGGGACAGCCCCACGAAACAAAAATGAATAAAAAGAGAATTACATGGATAGAACTCCTGCGAATTGCAGCCTGCATCGGTGTGATCGGCATTCATGCCGGGTCACAGCATTTCCGGGATACACCACTGGATTCCAGTATATGGAGAATTTCGAATTTTTACCATGGAATCAACCGTTTTGCAGTGGCATCGTTTATCATGATCAGCGGAACGCTGTATCTGGATGGTAAGAGAAACTGGTCACTCAAGAAACTCTGGACCAGGAATATTTTTCAGATAGCAGTGGCGTATGTGTTCTGGCAGATTTTTTATGCGGTATACAGGATCGTAATGGCGGGGAAACCAGCGATAGGATCTGTATCGTTTTTTAAGAAAATACTGATCTATTGCAGTGAATCCTATTTCCATCTGTGGTATCTTCCTATGTTAGCAGGACTCCTGATAGTGACACCGCTTTTGTGGGAAATCGTAAACTGTGAACGAAGTAAGAAATGGGAAGAATATCTGATCCTGATGTTTCTGCTCATCAAGATCATACCATACACAGTAAACTGTTTTTCGTTCCCGCTGAAGGAATACGTCATGAATGTGATGCATACGGTTCAGCCGGGAATGGTCGTGGACTATGCAGGATATTTTATCCTGGGACATTACCTTTCACATTATGAGATTTCCAGGAAGCTGGAACGAACGATTTATATTCTGGGAATTTCACTGATCCTTGCGGCAATCCTGCTCAGTCAGTACATGTCACCGAGAGTGGGAAGAGAACTCCAGTCCTATTATGAAAACTTTACGCTTGCGGGATTTTTCTGGGGAAGTGCGATTTTCTTATTTTTCAAAAATCATGTGTCCAAAATACATTGGAGCGAGAAACAGGAAGAGATCATATGTCGGTTGGGAGGTTATACGTTCGGAATCTATCTGATCCATGCATTTTTCCGCGACATCCTGCACAGAGCTGGAATAGACAGCATGATGATCGGAAATACAGTGATTGCGATCCCGATAGTCATGGTGTGTATCTTTGGACTTAGCTGCCTTGCGGTAATACTTATCAAAAAATACCGGTATTGGGTAAGTGGATTGTCTGATACGAAAAAATGCCGCTTGCAGCAAACTGTTATTATCAGTGAAGCTGTGAGCGGCACTTTTTTAATCTTCCTCGATCACCTGAATCTCCAGGTAATCAAATTCAATATGTTCAATAAAACTGTCCTGGCGGAACCGTGTTCTGGAATGGCGTTTGAAATCCGTGACATTGCTGTCCAGCCAGATCGGATTTTCCAGGTCAAAATCATAGCAGATCTCCTGCAGTGCACGGAAGATCTTGTGTGTCCTTGTATCTTCTGAGTCGTCATCAATGAGAGATCTTTCAGCATGTGGTTGTCTTTCCACAGTTTTCCCCATAAACGAAACATAGTGTTCCTACCTCCCTATCAAAACTGCCACAGGTGACAGAAATATTTGAGTGCTAAGTGATTTTAAGTATAATGGCTTTTAATATGCAAGTAAAGATGTTATAAGTTCATATTTATAAGTGAAAAAACGATTAAAATTATAATAATTATGCCAGCTATGATACTGATAACTGCCAGAGGTCCATGTGATGAACTGCCATTAGAAGTGTCAGGTAACTGAGTATGAAAGGAGTTATCTGAAGACTTTGGCGGAAAATAATAATTGTTATTGGCATAGGTTTTTCTTTGTTCTGCTTTTCTTAAATGTGAGAAAGGATCATTTTGATTTATGATTCGATCATAAAATGCATTTGTAAATTCCAAATCAGCTTCTGTGCTGAATGGAGCGTCTGAGATATCATGGGCTATTTGATTTCTGACCCAGCGGATATGCTTCAACATTTTATAATCTTTTTCCCAATTGGTAACTGTATACTGCGCCTGAGGAGTTTTATCCATTTGCTGAATATATTCACTAACACCATTTTGGCAGTTGAGAATATCTCTGCAAAGCCGGTCAAGACGTTTATAAGCTTCAAAAAAAGTATTATCTCTCTGATTCAAATTTATCCCCTGTTTTTTACATCAATAGTAGGTGTTTGCTAATGGCATTGTAGTTATCAGTTATTATTTTGTCAAGAATTTTTATATATCTTCTTGTGAAATGTCGTTGCAGATTTTAGCGAGATAAAGTATAATTAATATACATTTTGCAAAAACACAGAAGCGTGCAATGCATAATTTATATGAATGGAGGATTATTATGAAGCTATACGACGGTGGCGTTACCTTGTAAATGGCAGTGACATTGTTGAAGAAAGCAAGTTTGATCAGCCGGTATCCAGAGAAGACGCAGCAAAGAACACCATGGCATATGATATCCTGGAAGCACACAATACTTCCGGAAATATGCAGAAATTACAGATCAAGTTTGATAAGTTAACATCCCATGATATTACTTTTGTAGGAATCATCCAGACAGCACGTGCTTCAGGACTTGAGAAATTCCCGATCCATATGTGCTGACAAACTGTCACAACTCTCTGTGTGCAGTAGGCGGAACAATCAACGAAGATGACCACATGTTCGGACTTACCTGTGCAAAGAAATATGGCGGAGTATATGTACCTCCTCATCAGGCAGTCATCCATCAGTTCGCACGTGAGATGCTTGCAGGCGGCGGCAAGATGATCCTGGGTTCTGACAGCCACACCCGTTATGGTGCACTTGGTACATGGCCATGGGCGAGGGTGGCGGTGAGTTGGTTAAGCAGCTCCTTTCCCAGACTTATGATATCAATATGCCGGGCGTAGTTGCGATCTACCTCAAGGGACAGCCGAGACCGGGCGTAGGACCGCAGGACGTTGCTCTGGCGATCATCGGCAAGGTATTTGCCAATGGATACGTTAAGAACAAAGTTATGGAATTCGTAGGACCTGGAGTTGCAGGTTTAAGTGCAGACTTCCGTATCGGAATTGACGTTATGACAACAGAGACAACCTGTCTTTCTTCTATCTGGCAGACAGATGAGACCATCGAAGAATTCTACGAGATCCA
>ENA-OQCX01001530-OQCX01001530.1-human-gut-metagenome-genome-assembly--contig:-NODE-1530-length-10396-cov-2.123089_pt1 | contig 10396 bp, 14 predicted proteins | sample MGYA00242762_ERZ504587 | MGnify/ENA primary metagenome ERZ504587 (study PRJEB26092, sample SAMD00036337) | human gut metagenome | host: Homo sapiens | study: EMG produced TPA metagenomics assembly of...
CACATAGCTTACATTGCTGATACAATACACCATAATCAGCACAAATATACAACCAGTAATTCTCTGCGGGTGATCTGCAATTCTTCAATATCCTTTTTCAGATAACGTTCGATCAGATAAATCAGAATGTATAATACTGCATAAATAACTACCATATGCAGCACTCTCCATAACATCTGCTCTGGTGTCCCCTTCTCCTGACCGCTGAAATCACCTGTATAAAAATAATGAATCTGCCAGCACAAAGAGGCTGCAAATTCTGCGTTGATAAATGCCTTCGCACAGAAAAATCCGGTTTCACGCCATGGAAGCTCTCCTGCCATCCTGATGTACAAAAGCATCAGCAAAAACACACAAACCATAAGAGGCATGAAAAACATCTGCTTTATTCCATCTGTAAAAAACATAACGGTAAAAATACTGATAAAGCTCAACACCCCATACACATATTTCCACACATCTTTTTTCCCGCATCCATGCACAAGAATCATTACCAGTGCAGAAAGCCAGTAGGAAATGGCATAATAATATCCGGGAGTGTTGACTACTGTGCCTCTCATTTTTCCACCTCATTCATATATTCATTCAGGGCATCCAGGAAGGCTTCCGCCTGCTTCTGCTCACCTGGATCGTATCGCCGTTTACCATAATATCACTGCCCTGATAAGTCTCTACAAATTCCAGATTTACCAGATAACAGCGGTTACACCGAAAATATTTCTTCGGATCAAACTGATTATCTGTATCCCTCATAGTGCCTTTGTCTCAAAATCCCCATCCAGAGTGTGGTAGATCAGCACATGGTCCTGAACCTCCACGTAACAAATCCGCGCCACATCCAGCTTCTTTTTACCTCCCTTCAGAACAATGGTAATGTACTCCTTCTCCGGTGTCTTCACCTTTGCCAGAGCCTTACCATACTCTCTGAAAATGAAAAATAGGAAATTGGCTTCAAAATATAATCCAGCGCATTTACTTTATATCCCTGAATGGCATACTGAGGCATATTTGTAATAAAAATAATAATTACATTTGTATCAAGCTCGCGGATTTTTTCTGCTGCTTTCATTCCATTGAGAAAAGCCATCTCAATATCCAGAATAATAAGGTCATAGCTGGCTGTATAATCGGTTACAATGTCCTCTCCGTCCTGAAATTCTGTTACGGAAAATTTCATCTGGTTCTCTTTTTCATAACGATTCAGGCATTTCTTCAACGCCTCCCGGTCATGCCTGTCATCCTCTACAATTGCAATTCTTATCATAATTATTTCTCACCTATCCTATTCAATCAAACGGATACTCCAATCCGCTTTGCTGCCTTCTCATAATGAATAGCTTCTTCGCAGCTTATTCGGCTAAAACGCTCCCTGGCACAGTGACACTGCACCAGGGAGCCGGAATCACTTGTGTTAACTAAGAATAGTATAACAGGAAACAGGTTCTGAAACAATTAATTATTAGCTGCTTTCTTCTGATTTTCTTTTATCTTTTTCTGATCCTCTTCAATGTGTTTTTCCACATCCAGACGGCTCATGAGAATGATAACAACTGCATAGGTGATCACATCTGCCGCCAGAAATGCAAATGCAAGCACCTGCTCCACGCCGCCCATCTGACGGTAAACGATCTGCCCTGTATAGTTTGCCACATTTTCAATGATTTCCAGAGTCTGCGGATTGCAGGCAATGCCGGTATTGCTGTAGCCTGCAAAGGTAAGAAGACTGTTCAGCACACCGATACAGAGTCCGCTAAGACCTACCATAATGGAGCTATAAACAGACATTGTAAATCCATCGCTTCGGAAACCATTTTTCGCTTCCAGGTGATCCAGCACATCAGAAAGAAGCGCCATCGTCACATACATTGCCGGAATACTTCCGATTCCTTTCAGTACCATACTTGCAGCAACCATTCCGAAGCTGTGTACATTCAGGAAACAGACAAGGCCGCCTACAACGGAGAAGCAAAGTCCTGTAACAACAGCTCTCTTTTTGCCCAGCTTACGGGCAATTGGCCATGCCACTACCATACCAACGGCAGTAGGAATTCCACCAACCAAACCAAGTGTTGACATTAATGCACCGGAAGTCTGCTCCGGATTTGCAGAATTAATTACACTGTCAAACATCCATCTTACATAGAAGCTCATGGAACTGTTTTTGATCAGCTGGCCAAACTGGAAAATCAGGAAATAGAGAATGATGATCCACCAGTATTTGTTGTGGATACAGCCTTCCAGCTGTTTTTTCAGAGGAAGCTTCTCTTCCTTCACATTCAGATTGATGGTTTCCTCTGTAATACGCTCTCTGGTAAAATAATATTCCAGCATACAGCCAAATGCACTTACAAGGCAAAGAACTATGGAAATAATCCTCCAGTGTGAATAGCTTGCGTCCACATCGATTCCGCCGTCCTTTGTCACAAACAGAAAGCTCTGAAGAAGAATCGGCACTACAATGCTGGCTCCAACTCCTGCGGAAGCAACCATTGCTGCATTTGACAGTGTTGCAAGAAGCCCGCGGCTCTCAGAATTTCTGGTAGAAAGAGAAACCATGGAGCTATGTGCACAGTAAAAACATGGATATGCAAGTGCATAGTACAGGTTATAGGACACTGCGATCCAGATCATCTGTACAGCATTGTTGCCCTTAGTTGGTGTCATAAACATAAGAATAATGGCTATGATCAGCATTGGTGCTGCAATGATCATATAAGGTCTTGCTTTTCCCTGTGTACTTCTGGTGTTGTCGATCCACTGCCCGATCATCAGATTTCCGAGAACTACGAAAATCACAGATACGATTGGCAGAAGTGTGGCAAATGCTCCGAATTTCGTCCAGCCAAGTACATCCACATAATAACGGTTCAGATAGGCACCGAAAATGGCATTGGCAAACATGGCGCAAAAGGCGCCAGAAAATATCCAATGGCAATTTCCGGAAGCTTCACCTGATCGGATTTGATTCTTGTTTTAAAAACCGGCTTTTCTGCAAGTTTTTTTGCAAAATTAGTAATGTTCAAATATTTCGCCTCCTGGGTTTATTTGACTCTTAAGATAAACTCTTTTTCCCTTTATTTAAGCTCTGTCTTCCATTTGCAGGCAGAATATTTCCTGCACATTTAATGGAATCTTACTTCAGATCAAAAGACATAAAATTAAATGCGCCAGTTCCTTGTAACTGAAGTACAGTGCCTCTTTCTCACCGAGTCCGTTTACATCAGCTGCAAAACCGTGCTGTTCCTTGCAAGGTTTTACCTGAATCTTTGCCACTGGCTTGCCGCCTTCCTCTGTGGATACATAAACAATTCCAGTTGCTTTTCCCTTAATATTAATACGAACCTTAGAGGTCTCACGCAGGTCAAAATATTTGAAGCCTGCAACTGCTCCGTCACACATATTGGCAATATACTGATCTGACCCCTGCTCACGATCCTTTCCTTCCTGAGTCAGATATGGATGACCGGACTTTGGATGTTTGATCATACTTAAGAAACGGGTTCCTTTTTTGCCATATACGTTGCAGGCAATGTAGGAAGGATAGTTTCCTTTTCCCTTAAGCGGTCCGTCATTCAGACCACAGGAGGTCATCTCTGCCTGATAGAATTTGCCATTCTCGAAGCGGATGCGCTCTGCACAGGCCTGACGGGAAGACTGCTTACGGTTACTGTGTCTGTGATAGAAAACATAATAGCTTCCATTAATCTCGATCAGGCTTCCGTGAGTGTTTCCGGTGCAGTTTCTTGCATTTTTTACATCTGTGATTCCAGGAAGGCCGATGTCCCCGTTGCTGACCAGAACACCGCCAAACTCAAAGCCCTCTGTAGGGTTATCGCTTGTTGCATAGCAAAGCTCATGGCTGTTCAGGGAACTGTAGATGAAGTAATAGGTTCCATTGAATTTACGCATGGAGCTTGCCTCCAGGAAGGGATGTCCCTCATAAGAACTTCCCGGTGCTTCTTTCTCACTGGCAATTCCAATGTATTTCGGTCCCATTTTTACAGTAAGCATATCTGCCGGGTCCAGCTCGAAGCACATTGCACCGTGCTCAGTCGGCTTGGATCCATCAAGCAGAAGGGGATTTCCCTGAAGGGCAAAGCCTGTATAAAGATACAGCTTTCCATCATCATCCATAAAAACGCCCGGGTCAAACTGCAGCGGCTCCTCTTTCTTTCCAATAGGAGTGCCGTCTGCATATTTTACATAACCATAGAATTCATATTTGCCTGCCGGCTTGTCACAGACAGCCACAGAGATCATCTTGGTGCCGCCCATGAAATAATAAAGATAAAATCTTCCGTCCGGTCCCTGGATCATATCCGGTGCTGCCAGACCATTTGTAAGACGGATCTTCGGTGCTGCCGGATCCTGCTCTCTTTTGAAAATAACACCCTCATAACGCCAGTTGCCCAGATCGTCTACCGGCGCTGACCAGCATACATAATCTCCCAGACAGAAATTCAAGCCGTTAAAAAGATCATGAGAACCATATATGTATACACGTCCATCCACAATATGCGGCTCCGCATCCGGCACGTATTCCCAGCTTGGCAGGTACGGATTTACAGCCTGCTTTGTTTTCATACCTTCATCCTCCATCGATTATTTTACATAATTCATAATATGGATTTATTATAACACCCTGCAATTTCTGTACCTGTTTTTTACGTAAAGTGTAAGAAATCCATCGCAAATAGCACATCTTCAAAATCCAGAAGTTGAATCTCAATGAAAAAAGCCGTCTAGTCACAGACAGCTTTCTTCCTTTGCACCATTTCCTTACCTGATTCACTTTATTCCAAGACATCTGCCATTGGAAGCACTCCTAGGGAGATTCGAACTCTCGACACCGCGCTTCGTAGACGCGTGCTCTATCCAGCTGAGCTACAGGAGTATACTCGGCCATGAGGGAATCGAACCCACTCGTGTTATGATAACAGCGGATTTACAGTCCGCTCCGCCTCCTTAGCGGGATAATGACCGATATGATTTCTTGCATGTTTTATATTACCAGAAGAACTACATATTCTGCAATAAACCACTAGTTTAATATAACCAAGGAACATAAGTAAAGTTACTGTTCACTCCGTTCACAGTAACTAAGTAAAACTGCATTCTGACTTATAAAAAATTCCCATTACCATTCTTAGTCCATCTTATATATCGATTTTCTTATTGCATTTTCCAATTTATCTGGTATAATAATCATTCGGTAAACAATTTAATAACAAATCAGCTCTGGTATAAAATTGGAAACGACACAAGTGTACGCTTGATAACGAACAACACATGTGTCTTTTTTGTACCCATTTTTAGAAAAAGGAGAACAATTTTATGCCAAAAACTAAGTTTCAAAATGTTATTTTCACTCTGATGATGGCTTTCCTTATGGTCTACGCATGATCTGCTACAACATTTCCCTGAACATCGGTGGAATGAGCAACCAGGTATTTCTCATGGCTTTCGGCGAATGAAGATTATGTGGCCGGTTGCATTTGTACTGGAGTTCTTTATTGTTGATAACCTTGCCCATAAGCTTGCTTTTCGTATTGTCACACCTAAAGACAGACCTTTCGCCATCACAGTTGCAATTTCTGTTATGATCATCTGCATTATGTGCCCGACCATGAGCTTAATTGCCACAATCTTGTTTAAAAATGCGGGTTCCAGTTCGTTGCCGTATGGCTCCAGACCACTTTCATGAACTTCCCGGTAGCCTTCTTCTGGCAGCTGATGTACTGCGGACCGCTGATCCGTTTTCTCTTCGGGAAAATGTTTCCGGAGAAACAAGATGCATAAGCGTACCTGTTAGCAGTTTTCATATAAATTTGAAGGATTTTAAAAGGCATTGCAGGATATAGCCTCTCCCTAACGTTTGACTCCAAAATCAAATCGTTTACAGACGCCATATAATTCCTTGCAATGCCTTTTCTCGTTAAACTTTCTCAGCTACTATTCTGTAATTTCTAATCCAAATCAAGAAGTATGTACTGGCATTGTTGTATTCTCGATAAACCCTTCACACATTTTCTGTACTTTTTTAAGCGGCAGCTCGGAAATTGCCGCAATTTCTTTCTGTGAATACCCCCGAGAAAACATGTTAAAAACGGTCCTGCGATCTTTTTCTCTGGCCTGTCTTCTCATTTCTTTTTTCATCTCTTTCTTCATTTCTTTCCGCGTTGCTGCTCTCGCTTCATCTGCATACATTTGCATTGCGCCATCCCATGCCTTACACATATCCTTCACCTCCACAACCTCTTCATCAACAAATTCATATTGCTCCAGTAATATCGCCAGAAGCCATCTGGTTTCTTGACTTAGCTTTCGTATTTCTTCGGTACTCTCTTCTACGTATTTTCTCAATTCGTCTTTTTTACGGCTGTGCTTCATAAGCTGGAAAATATCTTTCCATTCCGTGTGAAACAACTCAGGATTCTGTTCATGAATATCTATCATACAAATATCATAATCAGGAAGCCTGTCTGAAAACTCATCACATTTTCCGGGATGTCCATCATTTCCTGTAATTTTAACTTACTCTTCCACCTTTTCTCTCCCAGGTATAATACCTGATGAAATACCGGAAGCAATGGACGACGGATTCGGCGCCGTTTTTTCCCACGTCTTCCTCTTCCCCAGAACATTTGCTGGGATTTTCTTTTCCACTCTTTTAGCTGATCTGTATATTCTATGCTGTCATATGTAAAGCATCTCACAGGCATCTCATAGTTTGCCCCAGACTCAACTTCACATGCCAGAAAAAATCTACAGCCCGGTTTGTCGTGCAGACGTAGAAAATCGCGTTCTCTTTCCAGATACATGAGCTTCGCGCTGTCATCCCCGAATCCTACCTCTTCAAAAACACCTTTTTCCCTGGCAATTTCCTCTTTCGCCGTATTTTTCAGAACTGTTTTTCTTTTGTATATTTTTTGCCGTAATCGGCTGTTTATATGAAACTCTCTTCTTCCTTTGTACTTCCTTAAGATAACATGGATCCACAATCTGCTTTCCTGCAAATAAGGTACCATTCACAAAATCTGCAAAGCGTTCGTTATCTTTCAGATACTCCTGTAGTCCCTGGTCTTTTACACCCAAGTTTCACCACCTTCTTTATTACGCTTATTTCACAGGAATACTTCACCGAATGGCAATGAATAGACTGCTGTTCATGAGCTGAACCGCCTACGAATAGTACATAGAGTTCCTGAGATGTGAATTCAGCGTAACATAAAATATAATGTACTGCAAGGAGTTTATATTTTTTTAAGAATCATTCCTCGTTAATATTATACCATTTGTATTTATTTTATACAATATTATTTTTATAAAATATATACTTAAATAAAAAAAAGGCATTGTAGAACATACCGCCCAAAAGTCAGACATTAAAATCTAACTTTTAGTACGCGGTATAATATCCTTGCAATGCCTTTAATTCATAACGATCTATAAATACGCCCTACATGTTTTTTTCACTTTTTGGTTTCCTAAACCTTTATTCTTCCTCTTTCAAATGCACATCCAAAAATTCCAATCCAACTGTCTCCGCATAGTCTCTTCCCTCTTCAAAGTTCATCTCGAAACCATGGCTAGATCTTTTTCCATAAATCGGAACCAGAACAGAACCTTCCCCTGTGTACGCTTCCTCTATTGCCTTTTCAGAATAGCTGTATGGTACCACGCTGTCATTGATTCCGTGAATGATCATCACGTCTCCGTCATATGCGCTGATAGTGCCATAAACATCCAGATCATAAACTGCTTTCACATACTCAGAGCCCACAGTTCCTACCGGCATCTCGGCCTCCCCTTCTGGAATATCATCTGCGGTAGCATACAGTTCCCGGGCATTATCTGGAATACAAAAGGCTGGATAAACCAGAAGCATAGCTGCTACATCCTCTTTTCTGTCTGCTGCGGCAAGGGCACCTATAAGCCTCCCTGGCTCTGTCCCAGAAGGAAAAGATGATCCTGATCCACATAATCCTTTGTTTTCACAAAATCTATAACGGCACTTAAATCTTCTTTCTCCGTCATCACCGTCATATCCATGAAATCTACATCACTATTTCCGTTAAGGGAACCTCCGCAAAAATCAAATGTATAAACCACATATCCATCCTGGGCTGCTTTTTCCGGCCATTTTGCACGCTCTACCATCTGGGAAGTAGAACCGATTCCGTGGCTCATAATGATTACTGGATAAGTCTTTGTTTCGTCAAAATCTTCCGGATAATAGAACTGTCCGTAAATATTATTGTCTCCATTTTTGCACCAGGAAACCACCTTTGTGCAGCCTTCTAGTTCTGTAGTGTATCCCTCTTCAATCTCCGGATTGTCAGACTCTTCTAAATCAGCATCTTCCTCTCCTTCAGAATTAGAACTGTCCTCTGCTTCCTCTGTCTGCTCTTCTGCGTTTTCCTCAGCCCAGACAGTCACACTTACACAGCTCACACTCAATACTGCTGCCACCCCTAAAGCAATTAACATCTTTTTCTTTAACATCTTTATTGCTCCACTTACTTTTTTCTCAATCAATCACATCATTCTGAAATCTGGACAAATGCTCATAAGGCAGAATCAATCTGCCTCGGAACAATCCACAGCCATCATTGATCAAGCTGTTATTTACTGCAGAAAACATGTTCACATCAAGATCTGCTAATTCAAGGGAAAGCAGCTTCATCCCCCGCTCATAAGCCTCATCAAAGTAAACACATTCCCCTTCCGGGATCACATCTCTTCTGGCTCGCTCGTCCTGCTGGCGTTTCTCATAGCCCAGATGATTGGCCGGTCCGATTTCCGCAGTATCATCCATTTTCTGGGTGCGGAGCTGTACCTCCATGTAGGATCTGGAGCTGTTATCATAGAACGTAATATGTAAAGACTGATACCCATATTCACTGGTACCACAAATATAATCTCTGTAATAAGGCTTTACATCATCATTTAGTTGATCAGAAGTACTCAATTTCACTCCCTGAGCCGATTCTGCTGTAAAGCCTCTCTCTTCCAGAAATCCTGGCAGCACATTTGCAATCTCATAAAGATAGCGGATAGACGCCTGCTCCTGGTCTTCCCCTGGCTTCAAATGACATCTTGGCATACAGACCACGATCCTGTAAGCAATAAAATCACGGAAGCAGCTCAGCTTGTTTTTCAACTCTGCAACCGACGGATAGGTACCATTTTCCCTGTAATAATCATAAATATATTCCACTACATACCCGTTAAATTTCTCTTCTGCACGTATCAGGGATTTGATTCGTCCTTTAAATGTAAATGCAAGAAAAGGATATTCCTTGGACATATATTTATAAAATTCCCTGATCTGCTGAGACTGTGCAGTAAGGAAATCGTTATGTTCCAACAATTCTCTGATAAGGATCAGGAAATTACAGTGAATCATATCAACCTCATTATGTGTCTTTTTGGCTCTGCTCTCAGATCATGAATATAATTGTGCAGGATACGAAGAATCGTATCACCTGAATAAAGGTAATCATTTAATGTAATCATAAACCATCACTCCTTTCTCAACATTGTATCAGAAACTCTTATATTATCAAGCATTATGTCACTAATATTCTTTTATTGACATCTCGTATGCCCCACAGTTAAAATAAAGGATAATCTCTCAGATATAAGAAAGGATTATTAACCCATGGATGGTCTGCAATTCGAACACCGCTGTGCAGAATTATTGAGATATCGAGGTTTCCATAAAGTTGCTGTCACTAAAGGCAGCGGTGATCAGGGTGTTGATATCCTCGCACAGAAAAATGGAATAAAATATGGAATCCAGTGTAAATATTATTCTTATCCTGTCGGCAATAAAGCAATTCAGGAAGCATATGCAGGTGCAGACTTCTATGACTGTGATGTCGCAATGGTCATGACCAATAGTACCTTCACGCGGCAGGCCAGAGAACTGGCTGACAAACTTGGCGTAGAACTCTGGGAACACTGCTCTCCAAACGGAAGTTCATCTGTGATATCCAGACTCATGCGTATATTTAATCTTTTTTTCCTAACATCGGACTCTGTATGTGTGCATCCGCCCGGCTTTTGAATTTCCCTGAAGGAACGATCCGTACCTATATGAATCTATTGATGCTGATCCTTGCTTCATTATCCGCCCTACTTGGATGGAATCATTTTCTGCCATGTATTCTCTCTGGAATGCTGTACTTTGGAATTTTCTCTGGACGATTCTCCCTCTGGTTCTGACTTCTGATTCCAACTGGTATGGAATACTGATGCTTCTGCCTGCTTTTATTACGATTGGACATGCGCTGTATGCAAGATTCCGCAATCAGGAACCTATCCCGTAGCAGAGTTCCTGCATCAGTTCATGTACGGTTGTCATCTTTTGAATACGGTCTACATTCTCCCC
>ENA-OQCX01001531-OQCX01001531.1-human-gut-metagenome-genome-assembly--contig:-NODE-1531-length-10390-cov-1.743447_pt1 | contig 10390 bp, 15 predicted proteins | sample MGYA00242762_ERZ504587 | MGnify/ENA primary metagenome ERZ504587 (study PRJEB26092, sample SAMD00036337) | human gut metagenome | host: Homo sapiens | study: EMG produced TPA metagenomics assembly of...
CATCCCGAACACAGTAGTTAAGCCCTTAAACGTCGAAAGTACTTGGCTGGAAGCGGCCTGGGAGGATAGAAAGCTGCCGGTTAAAAATAACCATACCATACGGTATGGTTATTTTTTTATGTGATGAAAATACAATCCGGCCAGACATTGCCCTGGGACACATGCAGGCAAAACCGGAAGTTGCATGCCTGTGTACTTATGAAGTAAAATATCGATTCTTATAATGAATAACCGCTTTAAGTAAATTTTTCTTAAAAACACTACTAAAAGGAGTATTTATGTTACAATATACTTATCGCTCTGAAAGGACATGTTATGCAAAAGAAAAATTTTTTACCTATTTTAGCATTAGCAGTAGGTCATTTGGTGACTGACTTACAGGCTGGTGCTTTACCAATAGTATTGCCACACCTTAAAGAATTATTTACATTGAGTTATTCGCAGCTGGCAGCTATAGTTTTGACGCAGAATATTACGTCGTCGGTTATTCAGCCGGTATTTGGTTATATTACGGATAAGCGATCTATGCCTGTCCTGCTGCCTTTTTGCGCTGCTATGGCAGGTGCGGGGTTTGCCGCCATAGGCTGGGTTTCCAGTTATACTTTAATTTTATTGACCGTTATTATAATCGGTATAGCCAGTGCGACTTATCATCCTCAGGCTTCAAAAACTGTTAATTTTTTAAGCGATGAAAACAGTAAAGCCAAAAATATGGGCATTTTTTCTCTGGGAGCAATGCCGGTATGGCCGTCGGCTCCATTTTGATGACTTTTCTCATTGGACTGCAGGATGGCATCCATAATACGATGTATTTTATTCTGCCAGGGCTGCTTGTTTTTGGGTTAATGATGAAATATATGCCAGATTACAAACGTGTTAATGCGGAGCATAGTTTGAAAAAAGCTGCAGTACAAATTAAAGCTGCTTCAGAAAAGCTCTCTTATACAGGAATGTTTATACTGCTGTTTTTTATCTTTATGAGGTCTACTATCCATACGGGATTATCTACGTATCTGCCGTTATTTTTTATGAAATTTCGTGGCAGTGAAGCAATTTTTGCCAGCGCTTTGGTGTCGGCATTTTTATTGGGTGGTGTAGCAGGAACTTATACAGGTGCAGTGCTCAGTGACCGTTTAGGCGCCCGCAGGATCATTTTAGGATCGATTATACTAAGTATTCCAACGATATGGCTGATCAGCCATGCAGGAACGGAAATTGGCGCAATGCTGGCTGTTGTGGCTTCTGGTTTTTTATCATCGGGTCGTTTGCTACAACTATCGTTTTAGCGCAGACGATGCTGCCTGATAACGTTGGGATGGCAGCAGGTCTTACTATTGGTTTCAGCGTCGGTATGGGTGGTTTTGGCGTTACTATTTTAGGATTTATTGCCGATAATTTTGGTTTACCGCTGGTAATGCAGATCGTTACCTGGCTGCCGGTAGCTGCGGCGATCATTGCCCTGAAAATTCCAATTCCGGCAAGTTTAAGAAAATAATTATTGGCAGATAGATGGAGGAACAATGGAAAGCACTTTCAGACAGGGAATAATTTATAGCTTGACCGCTTATTTACTATGGGGAATTTTGCCTATTTATTGGAAAACTTTAGGCGTAGTACAGGCTTTTGAGATTTTATCAAATCGTTTTATCTGGTCCTGTGTTTTTGTATGGATATTGATCATCGCTTCCGGCAGAGTAAAAAGTTTTTTAGCAGAAACTCAGGATATTTTTACAAATCCTAAACAGGCTCTGGCAATGCTGGCTGCGGCAATTACGATCAGTTTCAACTGGGGGTTGTTTATTTGGGCTGTCAATGACGGCAGAATAGTAGAAACCAGTATGGGCTATTATATCAATCCTTTAGTGAGCATTGTTTTTGGTGTTTTCTTTTTGAAAGAACGTTTGGATAACTGGCAAATGGCAGCAGTTATCTGCGCTGTGATCGGTGTTGGTACAATGGTTTGGAACCTGGGCCAGCTGCCTTGGGTTTCTGTATCATTAGCTTGTTTCTTTTGCTTTATACGGCTTGATCAAGAAATGTTTATCGGTAACGACAATGACGAGTATTATGCTGGAAACACTGCTTATAACGCCGCTGGCTTTGGCTTATGAATATTATTTGAGCCTGCATGGAACCAGTGCTTATCAAACAGCAGAAACCAGTACGTTGATAATGCTGGCCTGTGCCGGTGTAGTGACGCTACGCCGTTATTGTTTTTTACGGCAGGGGCAAAGCTTTTACCGTTTAAAAATAATTGGATTTTTACAGTATATTGCTCCAACAATCAGTTTGCTGATAGGCGTTTTTATGTACGGAGAAAACTTCACATCCGTACATATGGTCGCTTTTGGTTGGATATGGTTTGGTCTGTTTTTATTTACTATAGCACAGATAAAACGGCGGTAAAAATTGAGTTAAGCAGCAGTTAAATTAAAAAAAAACTGCTGCTTTTTTATTTTCAGAAAATTTAGGCTGAAGAAAGAAGGCTTTAAATATAGACTTGTAAAAGCTTTTGTCAGTGTCAAGAAGCGCTTAAATAAAACTTTTAATCAAACGATTAAAAGTTGCCCTTGACAGTGCACTTTGAACACAAAGTATAGACTTCAGTATCTGTATGAGCCAATAAACAAACTAGATATTGTGTTGTGGAAAAATGGGGAAAGTTTTCTGAAAGTTATCCACAGAATGTTGATAAAATGTGTATAACTTAAGGGTGATATGGTATAACTTGGAAAATTTAGGGGAAAAAAAGATTGAAACTGTGTATAATATGTAATTTATACACAGAATGCTGTGGAAAACTATGTGGATATTGTTGATAAATGGAGAGGATTTTGCTTTTTTGACACATATATTTTGTATCCGCCTTAGGTGGATAAATTAAAAGTACTGTCGATAAGCATAATTTATAGTTTTGCGAACAAAGGTTTAAATAGCGTTTAGTTATTTTCCGGGTTTTACTTGCGTAAAAGGCGCAGATTGTGGATAATATTAGAAGGAAGATAACTGAGATTTTTGGAGGATGAAAAATGGCTATTAAACAAGCACTGGCAGTAAAAACAATGGAGGCTGCGGCAGGCGGCAAGGTTGTGTCAGCCTCTCTGAGCGAAGTCACTAACGGCTGGGTCGCACTGGTTATAAAGGCTGCTGATAAAAAATTAGTCTGTGTTACACAGGGGGAATGTCCTTTGACAGCGATGTGGGCTGTCGAAATTCCTGTGAACAGGATGGTTTGCATGTGGATATTATGTCTTTGAATGCAAATAATGCGGCAGTTATCCGTCGTTTTGTAAAATGGGCAGCGCCCAGTGCCTGCGGCACTAAAGGTACGAGTATCGGTTTCAGTGACTGGCTGGGAGCTGCAGGCGGATGCATTGCGCCGCTGTTTGTTAAAAAGCAGGTAAAGCCTGTCCTTGCAGAATATTCAGCTGCTGACAGCGTGCTCTTAAAACGCAATTTTCTGGAAGCTGTAGATGCTGCAACCTGGGGAGTTTTTGAAACAGGTTATAAAGAAGCTATGGTGCCAATGCTGAAGGGTTGAAAAGTGAAGAAGATATTGTAAAGGCATTATTATACGGCTATAGCATGATTGGCCTGGACTGCAGCGATAAAATAAATCTGCAGATCGAAAAAATGTCAGATGCAGAGGTAGAGAAGCGTTATAATGATTTTCCGCAGGAATTTCGTGATGCGATGCAGGGCTCATATTTGGAAGCAAATTTTCAGGTAGGAAGTGAAGTTATTCATTTTGAGCCTGAACAGCTGCGGCGTATCGTTTTGGAATATGGTGAAGCTATTATGCACGCACAGTTCATTTATAATTCTTATCTTAAAAATACTCCCTGGGAAATAGATTTTGAGCTGCTGATATCTAAAGAGGGTAAATTACTTTCTCCACAGGAGCATTACCTGATTGCTAATGAATTGCAACGTAACGGCATTAAATTTGCGGCTTTAGGGCTCAATACTCTGGATGAGGCGCAGCTGCTGCAGGAAATGCTGCAGACCCATGCCGCTATTGCTGATACTTTTGGCTACAGACTGAGTTTTTTACATGCTGATTTGACCTTAAAAGATTTGGGAGCAGTAGCTAAAACCTGAAAGGGAAAGTGCATTTTAAGCTCAGCAGCGTATTGTGGCTGGCAGCCTGGGAAACGGTGCTGAAGCTGGCACCGCAGCTGGCCTGTCAAATGCGGGATTATGCCGGTTTAGCAGAAACAGACGCTCTGATACCACAGACTGAGACAGGAAAAGCTTACGCATTAAGTTATAAAACTTTGCTGGCTCCGGAAGCAGGTAATTTTGCAGATCAGGTCAAAGAAGTTTTAGCAGTTAATCATGCCGCATATAGTGAACGAATTTCTGTTTGGTAGGCAATTATTTAAGAACATTGTAAACATTGGAACAAATATAATATTTTTTGAAAAAAGTGTTGACAAGTGCTGTTAAAAGTGGCATAATATGACCAATCTTAATATTGTATTGTAAAAGTGATGATTGGGAAGAAAGACAAGATGTAAAGTTACAGAGAGCCGATGGTTGGTGGAAATCGGCACGGAGCGCTTGTTGAGTAAATCACCCATGAACTCGTCAGCGAAAGCAGAAGTAAGTAGCATGATGCGTACCAGATGCGTTAATTCTGAGCCGGTTGATGGACTGGTGCGAAGTTATAAATTAGGGTGGTACCGCGTATTTTATACGCCCCTGCAAAAGCAGGGGCGTTTTTATTTGTTCCTAACGCACTGCTTTCCATCAAAATCATACGAGGGAGGAAATAAAAATGTCGGGAAAATTATTTTTAAAAGGCTAAAAATGAGGAGACTTTACTGCCGAGAGTGCTGCGGGTATTGTCAAAACAAGGTGTGGACGTGCAGGAACTCAATATGAAGGTTCAGTCTGACGGAATGGAACTGGAATTGTTTTGAATACTGAAAGTGATGTTGCGCAATGGCGAAGCTGCTGGCAAAACAGGTCGCGGTGGTTTCCGTAAATACCTTGATGCTGCAGGAACAAGCTGCAGTCTGAAAGTGCTGATTTTGGGAGGAAAGCGAAGAATGAAGTTATCTGGTGCGCAAGCTATTATTAAAGTTTTGTTGGAACAGGGAGTAGATACTGTTTTCGGTTATCCGGGCGGTCAGGTAATTCCCTTGTATAATGCGTTATATGACGCGCCGCTGCGTAATGTACTGACGGCGCATGAACAGGGAGCCATCCATGCTGCTGACGGTTATGCACGTGCCAGCGGCAGAACGGGGGTTTGTATAGCTACCTCCGGCCCCGGTGCGACCAATATCGTTACGGGACTGGCTACAGCTTATTTAGATTCCGTACCGCTGGTAGCGATTACGGGACAGGTTTCTGTTGCAAATTTAGGCAGAGACTCTTTTCAGGAAATAGATATTGTCGGTGTGACGTTGCCGATAACGAAATATAATATTTTGGTGCGTAAGCCTGAGGATTTGCTGCCGGCGCTGCGGCAGGCATTTTACCTGGCACAGGAAGGTCGTCCGGGACCGGTGCTGGTGGATGTTCCCAGCAATCTGCAGGTCGGAGATGTGGAGTGGATGGAAGCGGAGCCACTGACGCCGCCTGTTATGGAAACGGCCAGAGAAGAGATATTGGAAGCCGCAGCAGTTACTATTACTAATGCCAGACAGCCGGTATTTCTGGTAGGCGGCGGCGCTGTTCACAGCGGTGCTGCGGAAGAGGTGCTGCGTTTTGCCAGAAAAACAGGGATGCCAGTCGTCAATACGCTGATGGGGATTGGGGTTTTTCCGGGAAGCGACCGGCAATGCCTGGGGCTGACAGGTATGCACGGACACATTGCAGCCAATATGGCAGTTGCTAATGCCGATGTACTTATCGTAGCGGGAAGCCGTTTCAGTGAACGAGTCACAGGTGACCGTAATCGTTATGTTGGTAAAAAAACGATTATCCAATTGGATATTGATCCTTCTGAAGTAGATAAGAATGTTATGACAGCGCTGCCTTTAGTCGGAGATATGAAAGAGAACCTCAACAAGCTAAGTGAACGGGTGAAAAACTTGATATAGAACATTGGTGGCATACGATTAAAGCCTGGGATGCGACAGAAAACCGTGCGGCACAGTCCGGCGAAAGATTGACAGCGCCTGCTGATGAAAGAACTGACGCGCAGCTTTAAAGGTGAAGATACGGTATTTGTTACTGACGTCGGGCAAAATCAGATGTGGGCAGCCTTACATCTGGAAGTAGACGCGCCGCGGCATCATTTGACCAGCGGCGGCTGCGGAACGATGGGATTTGGTCTACCGGCAGCCTTGGGAGCTAAAATTGCCCTGCCTGAGGCGCAGGTTGTACAGATCTGCGGCGACGGAGGCTTTAAAATGACCGGTATGGAAATCTATACAGCGATGCGTGAAAGCGCTCCTTTTATTACTGTTGTCATCAATAACAGTTGTTTGGGTATGGTCCGTCAATGGCAGCAGGTTTTTTATGATAAACGTTACTCTTCTACTATTCTGACGCCGTTTAATTTTGTTGGTTTTGCTAAAGCCTGCGGCGCAGACGGTGCGACAGTAACTACTTGTGCTGAATTTACCGCCGCATTGGCAAAAGCGCGTAAACAAGGAAAAAATTTCCTGATCGAAGCGGTAGTAGAACAAAGTGATCTGGTTGAACCAATGGTAGCTCCCGGCGCGGTGCTTGACGATTTTGTCAAAACTGACGCCTGATAAAAAGGGCCTTATGAGGGAAAAAATAAAGCTTCGGCGCTAAATAAGACAAGCCGTAAATAAGGGAAAGAGTCGTAGAAAACAGCCGAAGGAAATAACCGTCATGCTTTTTAGTATGACGGTTATTTTTAGAAACTAACCTTGCAATTTACTGGGACTAATGGTATAATACATAAAGCTTGTATATAGTAATATATACTTCCCCTGCTCCCATTAGGGGGCCAAAGTCCAAAGGAGGAGGTGATTTCGTGAATAACTACGAAGTCATGTACATCGTAAAACCCGTTGAAGAGGAAGCTTTTGAAGCTCTTGTTGCTAAATTTGACAACCTCATCAACAATAACGGTGGTACTGTAGAAAAAACCGATCGTTGGGGCAAGAAACGTCTTGCTTATGAAATCGACGATATCGCAGAAGGTTTGTATGTTCTCGTAACTTTCAGTGCAGAACCTAAAACAGTCAAAGAACTTGACCGCGTTATGAAGATTACCGATGAAATTTTGCGTCACATGATTATCAGAAAAGGTGAGTAACCAGGAGGGTAACTAGTATGAACAAAGTTATTTTAATGGGCCGCTTAACTCGTGATCCTGAGGTTCGTTATACTCAGACAGGCAAAGTTGTATGCCAGTTCACTTTAGCGGTAGACAGACCTTTTGCTAATCAGGAAGGCCAAAGAGAAGCTGATTTTATTGCTATCGTTGTATGGGGTAAAATGCTGAATTATGCGGGAATAGTCTTACAAAAGGTCAAAGGGCTCTTGTAGACGGTCGTTTGCAGATTCGCAGCTATGATGCTAAAGATGGTACGAAACGCTGGGTGACAGAAGTTATTGCCAACAGCGTAGAATTCATTGAACGTAAAGCAACTGGCAGCGGAGCTCCGGTTCAGTCCGGCGATGCAGGTCCGAAGAGCGAGATGGAATCTTTTGGTTCCGCAGTTCCTTTTGATGAAGAGATCCCATTCTAAATAGGGAGGTTATGCGAATGAAACGTGAAAGAGGCAGAAGAACCAGAAGAAAAGTATGCAGCTTCTGTGTTGATAAAGTTGAAGAAATCGATTATAAGGACGTTGCTAAGCTGCGCCGTTTATATTACTGAACGCGGCAAAATTTTGCCCCGTCGTATTTCCGGTAACTGTGCTAAACATCAACGCCAAATGACTACTGCTATCAAACGCGCACGTAACGTAGCTCTGCTGCCATTTACCTGCGAATAATATTAGCTTTTAGTTATGAAATTAAGCACCCTGTACTTATTACAGGGTGCTTTTTGTATATTTTTGTGCAGATATTGACGGCTGGGCAAGTTGTTGCTATAATGTAGCTTGAAGTTAGCGATAGCTAACCAGAGCGGCTGATGATTTTTTATAATAAAGGAGATGTAAACGTGGCAACAAGAAGAGGACCGAGATTTAAAGAGTGCCGTAGATTCGGCATCAATGTGTGTGGTCATCCCAAAGCTTTGGATAGATTGGGAACAACTGTAAAACGCAGTAAAAAAAATGTCAGAATATGGTAAACAACTTTTAGAAAAACAAAAAATAAAAGCTTATTATGGCATTTTTGAACGTCAATTACTGAGATACTATAAAGCTGCAAGTAAAAGTAAGGCACGTACGGCAGACGCTTTATTCTGCACACTGGAATGCCGTTTAGACAACCTGGTTTACCGTATCGGTTTTGCAAATTCTATTCGTCTGGCACGCCAGCAGGTAACGCACCGTCATATTCTGGTCAATGGTAAAAATGTCAATATCCCGTCTTATATCTGTAAGGCAGGCGATGTGATCAGTTTGAAAGAAAATTCGCGCAGTAACGAGCTTTTTAAAAGTAATTTCCTGGAACGTGAAAGCTTTGCTTTGCCGTATATCAGTAAGAATAAAGAAAGCTTCAGCGGTACTCTGGTTCGTCTGCCTCTGCGGGAAGAGATTCCTATTCAGATCGAAGACCAGCTCGTTGTAGAATATTTCTCACGTTGATCTAGCATGAAAAATTATGAATGTTATAATGAACTGACCTATTGGGATAAATTTCTTTCAGAAAAGCGTTTGGCGACAGTCGGGTTTTGTGAAGACAATACGCAGGAAACGGTGATTGTTAACGCAAGTATCATCGCTGCTGAAATGCAGATTTTCAGCAGTCAATGGCTGTGCCTGCCGAATTGTTATGCCGTGCTTGGCTTTTTGCAGTATGTGTATTTTCCTACAGTTTTTTATCATAGCATGTATGGAAATGATGAATTAAAAATGCCTCTGGTAAGTACAGGGGCTTTATGTGACTATATTGCCGGCCGCGATGTTAAAAATAAAGCTGCTATGCTGGAACTGTTACAAAAGCTGCAGCAGCTGTGGCAACTGCCCGAAGGTGAATGCCTGCAGCAGCTTCAGGATATCTGTACTGCTTTCAATTCACATAGGCTGGATACAACTGCGGTAGCACAGATCCTGCTGTTTGAAGAGGTGCCACAGGTTTTTGAATATATAAAGCAGCAGATCTGGTGCGAAGAAGTTTTTTATGAGGATTTTGGCTGTTCCTACAGCTGGCTGGAAAAGCTGTGTCAAAGCTTACTAATGGTTCCTTTTTCCGTTATCGGCTGCTGCATTTTTTAAATGACCGTGTCGGTTGTTTAGCAGGTTAAAAGAACAATTTTATAATTTTTACGAAACGTCCCGCACTACCAAGTGCAGGACGTTTCTTTTATGGCGCGATGCCGCAGATTTAGAAAAAAGTTGTATTCTGAGAAGGAATGACTTATGATACTTGCAAGGAAGCTTTAATGTGAAAGTAAATACAGCTTGTAGGAGTATTGGTTTCGTGAAAAGTTATGGAGGGAAAGTAAAAAAAGTTACAGACTGATTTTTTGAAAATAATGGAGGTATATGATGCAGCTGACTGTGTTGGTAGATAACAATACTCTGATTGACCGTTATTATTTAGGTGAGCCGGGTCGTAGCTATTATCTGGAAGATGGTGATGTCAGAATTTTATTTGATGTGGGTTATTCGGATATATTTCTTAGAAACGCCCAGGCGTTGGGGATTGATTTGAGCCGCTTACAGCAGGTAGTGCTTTCACATGGGCATAATGATCATACACGGGGTTTGCTATGGCTGAGCGAGCAGGAATATTTTTCTGAACTGCAGCTGCTGGCGCATCCGGAGGCTCTGAAGCCGAAGCAGTTTGCCGGCGAAGCTATAGGCGCCCCTTTTACAGCACAGCAGCTGCAGGAAAAGTGCAGGCTGCGGCTTAGTAAAGAACCGGTATGGTTAACAAAACGGCTGGTTTTTTTAGGCGAGAATCCCAACACTGAATGATTTTGAACAGCGGCATGGGTTTGGCAGTGCTGAGGATCCTGTAGATTTAGTACTTGATGATACGGCTTTAGTTTACCGAGGCTCAGAAGGATTATTTGTGATTACAGGCTGTTCGCACAGCGGGATCTGCAATATCATTGAATATGCTAAAAAGGTTTGCGGTGAAGCTAAGGTTCAGGGGGTTATCGGCGGCTGGCATTTATTTAAGGTCGACGACCGTCTGGAAAAAACGATCGTCTATTTACAGAAGCATAATATCCGGGAGCTGTATCCGTGCCACTGCTGTTCCTTTCAAGCGAAAGCGGCAGTACATGCACAGATACCTGTTAAAGAAATTGGTGTTGGTAAGTTATTGAGATAAA
>ENA-OQCX01001532-OQCX01001532.1-human-gut-metagenome-genome-assembly--contig:-NODE-1532-length-10388-cov-2.046194_pt1 | contig 10388 bp, 10 predicted proteins | sample MGYA00242762_ERZ504587 | MGnify/ENA primary metagenome ERZ504587 (study PRJEB26092, sample SAMD00036337) | human gut metagenome | host: Homo sapiens | study: EMG produced TPA metagenomics assembly of...
CGGCAGGAAGAGCAGAAAAGTCTTTTACCCAATACAGTGAATTTCTGAACTATTTTGACCCCAGACACGCATCTACAAATCAGTCTTGTGACCCGGCGCGTGGATGAAGCGGAGTTCCGCCGCGACACGTTTCTGCCGCTGCGCGGTGATGCCCGTGACCGGTATAGCGAGGAAATGAACCGCGTTATATCGGAAAAAGCGCTGCAAGGCAAAATGGTCTGATTCGGGAGAAGTATATCACCATAAGCTTGCATGAGGATGATTACAGAAAAGCGCAGGTTCGGCTGCTCAAACGCGCCGAGGACATCCAAAACCTGTTCAAGCGCATGGGCAGCACTGTACGCAGGCTCTCCGGTATCGAGCGCCTGAACCTGCTGCATGGTATTACCCGCCCGGAAGAGGTCATGGCATTTTCTTATGATTGGCTGCTGGCAGAAGATTCCCTTACGACAAAGGATTTTATTGCGCCCAGTGGTTACAACTGGAAGCCGGAGCATGATGACTCCCGCGCTGTGTACAATGACCGCTACCAGTTTGGCGAGTATTATGGCAAGGTGCTGTATCTGCGGGATATTGCCCCGCAGATGAAAGACAATCTGCTTTCGCTGCTCAGTGACTTAGACTTTGATAATGCAATTTCCATTCATGTAGATGCCGTCGAGCAGCGCGAAGCCGTTGAGCAGGTTCAAAAGCAGTTGGCTTATATGCAGAAAGAAAAGGGCGATGGCATGGTCAATGCTGTGCGCATGAACCTGCCCGCCTACATGGGTGTGCGATATGAACTGACCAACCAATCGAGGATGCCGAGGAGCTGCTGGATAACCTACACAATTATAACCAAAAGATTTTCAAAGGTCTGCATCCTGATCCACACCTATGGCCGCAACAATGCCGAACTGGATGAGCGTGTGCAGCAAATCTGCAATACTGTGCAGCAGCAGACGTGCCGGTTCAGCCCTATCCCGTTTGAGCAGTGCGCTGCATGAACAGCGTTTTACCACTTGGAAAGAAATGGCTGGCGCTGGAGCGCACTCTCCTGACAGTGAATACCGCTATCTATGTGCCGTTTACTACGCAGGAACTGTTCCAACCCGGTGGACTGTATGAGGGCACCAACGCCCGCAGTAAAAATCTGATTATGGTCAACCGAAAACTGCTGCCTGCCCCGGCTGGTATGGTGCTGGGCATGACCGGCTTCGGCAAATCCTTTGCTGTTATGCAGATGATGGCAGGTATCATGCTGCGCTGGCCGGAGGACGATCTGGTCATCATCGACCCGGAAAATGAATATGCGCGGCTGGTCGAGGCTTTTGGCGGTGAAGTGATTGAAATCTCGGCATCGAGCAAATCTCATATCAATCCAATGGATATTTCGGAAGATTACGGCGATGAAGGTAATCCTATCCAGCTGAAAAGCCAGTTCCTGCGGGATTTCTGCCAACTGGTTTTGAACAGCAAAGAGCTGAGCGCCCAAGAGTGCAGTCTTGTGGACCGCGCAGCGCTGATTACCTACCAGAAATATTTGCTGCATCCGGAGCGTGAGCAGATGCCCTCGCTGCATGATTTTTACAATAATTTGTCTTTGCAGGGTCCGCAGGCAAAAGCGCTTACGATGGCGTTGAGTATGTATGTGGATGGTACAATGGACCTGTTTGCCCACCAGACAAACGTGGATTTGCAGAACCACTGCATCTGCTTTAATACCGTAAAGCTGGGCAAGAGTATGCAGTCTATCGGCATGATGACGGTACTGGACCAGATTTGGAACCGCATCACCCGAAACCGCGTGCTGGGACGCCGCACTTGGATTTTCACCGATGAGTTCCAGCTCCTGCTGGGCAACAGCGCCTGCACGAACTACTACTTCGAGCTTTCCAGCCGTGCCCGTAAGTGGGGTGCCATCCTGACTTCCATTACCCAACATGTTCGCTCTGTGCTGAACAACGAGGATGCCCGGCGTATGTTGTCCGACTGCGGCTACATCAAGCTGTTGAATCAGGCTCCGGACGATGCAAACGACATTGCACGGCTGCTTCATATCTCCGATGAAGAAAAGCGGTATATTGAAAATGCCGAGGTTGGCAGCGGGTTGCTGATTGCAGATAAAGTGGTGGTGCCGTTCAACAACACGTTCCCGCAGGACACTGAGCTGTTCCGTCTGATGGATACCAATCCTAACCGCAAGAAATAAGCCGGGATTGTAGGGGTTATGAAATGTCAGAACTATTCACGCAAACGAATAAGCAGAAGAAACTCTTTCGAACAGAAGAGGATATTGTAGCGAACATTCAGACTCAATTCGGTATGCCGCATACGGGAAAAGACCTTCTGCTTGATGCAAAAATGGGGCCAAATAAAGACCAGTCCAGTCGTCTGGACTCGGAACCAGACGCGCTATCTGATACAGGAATGTCCGATGATGTCGGTGCCGGTGACACATCCGGAATCCTGCATAATTCTGCTGGAGGTAATAAGAATACTATCACCGGCACAAACACACCGCGCTCCAGTCGTACAAGCGCCTATTATGATTTGCTGCGCAGCCAGCACAAGAACGGTCACTATAAAGCTCCTGCATACCGGGTTGTGGATACAATAGAAGTCCGCTGCAAGCCGGAGCCAGCGCTTTGAATTATCACGATGACTTCGATACGGATGCCGTTCAAAATGCAGGGCTGCACATGGCAGTAGCGCAGACTGTTGTGGAAGGTAATATGATGGCCGCAGCAGCAGATAGTGCTTTTGTGATTGGCAAGCAGACCGGCAACATCCTGAAAGAACTGAAGGATGAAACAATCAATGCAAAAGACGCCTTGAAAGCTGGTGGAAAAGTTCTGCGCCTGCAAGGAGGAAAATCCGTTGTAAAAATTGGTGGTGCTACCCTACGCAGTACAGAGCAGTACCTATCTTCATTTCAGGTTTCAACGGATGATTTCACCGGCAGTGTTCCGGGAAAGGTCAAAGAGGCTGCTACCAATACCGGGAACATTCTGAAAAAGATAACCAACGTGGTTCTGCACCCGCTGCGAAATCTGATTGCAATGGGAAAAGTGATTCTGATTGGTGCTGTCATCTTGCTGTTTCTGATTATCGTCAGCCTGCTGGGGCAGATGAGTGGCACAACGTCAACCTCTGTGTTTTGTGCGAACCGCATTGAGGATGTACAGACACTTGTGCAGAAAATCAACGACTACCGCAATGCAGCGGTTACCGAGGGCATCTATCAGGCATTCCAGAATGACGTTGACCCCAATGGCAATCCCTATGGGTACGATTCCCTCACCGGGCAGCGCAGCAATAATTTGCAGCATGGTGTTACTTGGAACTATGCAAACGGTATCTACAATGACACGGCGGAGATTATTTCCTTGGCGACAGTATATTACCAGCAGGATTGGCCGCGTTCGGAGCTTGTGTCTGCTTTCAGCGACAATGTGCCTTTTACTAAATTCTGCCGAGCATTGGCTGCGTATGGTCTGGATGTGACTGCACGAGAGTCGGCTCCTTATTCCTGCATGAGCTATGGCGGCTGCGTGAACGGTTACCGCAGCGAAGGTGAAGTGGTTTCCGTTAAGGATTATCGCCTTGAAACGCATACTTGCAGTGAGGGCGATGATGCCTGCGGGCAGTACGATGCTGCCGCAGAGTGGCACTGGAATGAAGGTCATGCGGAGAACGAAAGCTATACTGTATGGAAAGAGGACGGCACACATGATGTGACCGTCTTTTTTCCTATCATTTTCCCGGATGGTGCAACGGGTTCTGAACTTTCCGATTTGCCGGAAGAATACAACGCAGTTGCTGATGGGAAAATTAAGGCAGCGGACTGCACCGGCAATATTGTGCTGGATGATAGCGCTAATTTGTACAAGGGTGAACTGAACGACTGGTTTTATACCCCTGACGAGCTGACGGTCACTTTTACTGTTGTGACTGGCGAGGGTGATGATGCAGTTTCCGATGATTACGAGGTTACTTTTTCCAATGCAACCGCTATACCTTGGTGTCCCGGAGAGTTGAACGATGGGCAGTACGGTCACTACGATCTCGACTGCACGATTTATCTGACAGGCTATGACCGCTACACAGACCCGGAAACGCAGGCCCCAAACGGTGCGGACGGCGGAACCGGAAATCTGGAAGCGCTGGCAGAAAGTTGTGATGCAGGAACTTTGACCCGGACAATCATTAAGCAGGATCAGTACGGTAATGAGTATGCCGGTAATGCGGTATCCGCCCGATATACAAAAACGATCACGCTGCCCAACGGCGCGAGAGGATTTCAGGGGTGGTATAAGGATGGTGAAGATGCTTATGGAAATGTGGAATGGGCATCGCTTCTGTATCGCATGGACTGGGAAGAACTGTATGGGATTGTGGACGGCATAAAATGCCGCGCCACCGGCAGTGGCATGACCGAGGAAGAACTGCGGCAGCTATTTGCCAGCCTGAATATCGACGCCACGACCGCACGCGGTCAGGTGGTCGCCTTTGCGTTAAGCTGCCAAGGAAAGTTTGTCTATGCCCAGCCATCTTCGCTGCGCGGCGGGCCGGGCAATCCAAGCGTGGGCATCAATCTGGATTGTTCGAGCTTTGTCCAATATTGCTATTGGGCGCAGAACCTGCCTTTTTCCGCAGGCAGCACAGCCGCCTATCGGAATGCAGCAGACCTAGTAAGTATTTCCCCGTCTGAAGTGCAGCCGGGAGATTTGCGCGTGGTGTACGCCTCTGGCGGCGAGCAGGGGCACGTTCAGATGGCGCTTGGCGGTGGTGCGTGGATCGAGTGCTGCTATGGCTATGGCGTTGCGGTGAATATGTCCAACGCCTGGATGGAAAGTAGACCGTGCTATTACTTCCGGTATGCAGGATTTTGAGGTGTTTTTTATGAGAAAATTTCTCGCATTACTTGTCGTGGCTTTTCTTTGCTTTGCAACAAAAGTATATGCAGAAGATGTTGCAACTGTAACGGTGACCGTTGCGAATTTCCCGCAGAAATTGCAGAACCGCACTGTGATTGTCACACTTGGCAATGGCCCATCGGATACTAAATCTACAATTATCGTTCTGGATGGGCTGAACAACTACACAGAAACAGTGACAGTTGTGCCGTCAGAATATTACTGCGCTGCTGCTGTGCAGTACGATGCCTTGGGGGATTATCCCTTGCAGGAAATCGACCAGACGACATTTTTGCAAGTGAAGATGGGAACCACTACGACCTGATTTATACCTTGGCAGACAGCAGCTGGTATGAGAGCGTGACCGGCCAGCAACGGCACTATACGTTGCAACCACTGGAAACGCCACCAGAGAACTATGAGCCAAAACCGGCGCAAGTAGGAGCGTACCTGACCGCACCAGTTGGCTTTTCCCAACACGTGATAGTTTACTTACAGAATTTGTACACTGGTGATGTCTATGATTTGGAGCTTTATGAATCGAATGAGTTAGCCGCTGTTGAACCAAATGCACTGAGCGGAAAATATGCTTTTCTTTCTGCTTATGTTGTTGGTGATGCAGAAAGCCGTTACCAATCAGCTGTGAACAGAACGAACTTCCACGGAAACCGGTGCGGATTTTCACTTGACGGTGACGGACGCTGCCAATCCAGACCGCGAGATGAACACGCCCAGCCGAGATCAGAATGTCACAGTACAGGCGGCGAATAGTTTCAACAATCGGGATACAGCGGCACCGAAACAGCCAGCCATAGAGTCGGAGGTTGTTTCCCAACCAGTAAAGCAGCAGGAAAAGCAGCTTGATCTGCTTTCCCTACTGGCTGGACTTTATGCCGGGGGTGCTTGTGGGGGCGGTGCTCTTTGCAGTGCACCGCAAGCGCCGCCACTGAGACCCGCAGGGGTAACCGGAGCGTGAGCGACGGTTAGCAAGCATTGCATCTGTATATACACAGATGCGCTCAGGGACACCCTGAAACCCGTTTTGGGGAATATTCCCATGCCCTTTTGACGAGAAATGGACCGGATAGATGAAAAAGAACAGAGAACGACCAATCAGCAAACTGCTCTTCTTTTCGGAAGAAGAGCTTCAAATCATTCAAGGAAAAATGCAGGAAGCCGGGATGACAAACTTCTCCGCTTATTGCCGGGAACAACTGGTTAAGGGCGAAGTGCGTCATTACGATTTTCAGGTGCTTAAAGAGCAGACGGCTTATATTGGGCGAATCGCCAGCAGCATAAACCAAATTGCAAAACGCTGCAATGAAAATAAGTCGATTCACACCAATGATGTAGAGCAGCTGCGCCGAGAATTTCTTGAACTGAAAGCAGACTATCTGGAGCGTGTGGTTAAGCTGTTGAGAAAAATTTATTGAATAGGAGAATGACGATATGAATCAAAATGAAGAAATCCGTGTGTTGTATGTGCAGCCGGGTAAGTACCCAGAGGAAATCAAGATACCTAATACGCTGGAAACTTTTCAAAAATATGTTTGTGGAAGTATAGAAAGCGTAAGATTGGACAGGGATGCCTATATCATCTGTAATGATGAAGGAAAGCTGCTTCCATTACCACCGAACCGCTTATATGGTCCAACGGATTTCTTCGCAGGTCCGTTTCTGATATGTGGAGACGGTGGCGAAGATCTGATAAAGTTTGACGGATAAGTCAATTACAAAATATGAGAAAAAATATCACTCACCCCTGATTTTCCTTGAGCTATATCCGAAGCCGATTACTCTCAAATGCACGCCAGCATTGTATGCTAAATGCATGGGAGAGGAACATCAGCATGATGTACAGGAAAATGAGCGCGATGAGAGATAAGTCCATTTGTATGGAAAATCGTGAAAATTGGGCTTTGCTCTTATTGAAAAGCATGATATACTATTCTTACATTGTACTGATGTAGGAGAGCAGCGATGGCAGGCACAGAACGGTATGTTCGTAACAGCACAGCAGATTTTCTTGTGTTCACGAAAGATTCAGAGACAGATGGCATAGAAGTTCGCGTTCAGGATCACGAGGTCTGGCTGACGCAAAAAGGCATCGGACAACTGTTTGATGTTGACCGCAGTGTTGTTGCCAAACATCTGCGGAATATTTTTGCGGAAAATGAATTATCCGAAAGTACAACTTGTGCAAAATTTGCACAAGTTGCAGATAATGGCAAGACCTATCACTACAAATTCTACTCCCTGCCCGCCATTATTGCTGTTGGCTACCGCACCAATTCCACCCGTGCCACACAATTCCGTCAATGGGCAACCAAAGTGCTGGATACATTTACCCGGCAGGGATATGTTCTGGATAAGGATCGGCTTATTAATGGGCAAATCTTTGATGAAGATTACTTCGACCATTTGGTTTCCGAAATACAGGAAATCCGCGCCAGCGAGCGCCGCTTTTACCAGAAAATTACGGATATTTATGCTACTGCCGTAGATTACTCGGTAGACAGCAAAACGACCAAAGACTTCTTTGCAACCGTTCAGAATAAAATGCACTACGCTGTTCACGGCAGTACTGCCGCAGAGGTCATTGTGCAACGGGCAGACCACACAAAAGACCACATGGGGTTGACCTCATGGAAGAATGCCCCAAACGGAAGATAGTCAAAGCCGATGTTTCTGTTGCAAAGAACTATTTGCAGCAAGATGAGTTACAAGAACTGAATGAGATTGTAACAATGTACCTTGACTATGCAACGCGCCAAGCACGGCGGCATATTCCTATGACGATGCAGGACTGGGCAGAGAAACTGGACGCTTTCCTGCAATTCAACGATGCCGAAATTCTAAAAGATAAAGGAAAGGTTACAGCGGCAATCGCAAAGGCTTTCGCAGAAAGTGAATTTGAAAAGTACCGCGTTATACAGGACAGGCAGTACCAAAGCGATTTTGACCGCCTTATGATGGAGGCGGAATCAACAAAACAATAATTACAGGCAGATGCCCTATGTGAGATTCATTTCACATAGGGCATCTTTCTTTTTAGGGAGCTTCTTATGGCTATCACAAAAATTCATGCGATAAAATCTACTCTTGGCAAGGCACTGGCCTATATCGAAAACCCAGACAAGACCGATGGTCAGATGCTGGTGTCAGGCTATAATTGCGAGCCTCAAACAGCTTCTATCGACTTTGAAATGACTGCGGTGCTTGCGCACAAAGCGCGGAACCTGAAAAGGAAGCGCTCGACAAATCTTGCCTATCACCTGATACAGTCCTTTTCGCCGGAGGACGCTGTGCCCCCTGAGCAGGCCCATGAGCTGGGGAAGAAACTGGCATTTGAATACACAGGCGCAAGTACGAGTATGTGGTAGCAACTCACATTGATAAAGGTCATATCCATAACCACATTATGATCAATGCAGTTTCCTTTTACGACTATAAGAAACTGCGAACGGTGCCTTACCGCACGGCACGTCAGATACGGGATATTTCTGACCGCTTGTGCATGGAAGCACATTTATCCGTGATTGATGATCCACAAAAGATTGGGCAACTGTATCCTGAAAACGCAGGGAAAAAGAAATCTGTATCCAACCGGACGGAAATCCGAAAGAGGCTGAATTTTGCTTGGAGCGGGCAACGGATTATAGTCAGTTTCTTTCTATGGCAAAGGAACTGGAAATCACACCTACAATTCGAGGCAAGCATGTAAGCTATTTGCTGGAGGGCGCGGGTCGAGCTGTCCGGGACGATAGCTTATCTGATACTGATACATTTACTTATGCCGGTATCTGCGCCAGACTGTCTGATAATGCACAAGAGCAGAAATACCTGAGAAAGACAATTACTGGTATCCTCCGTTCGGCAACTGGTATGGCGGACTTTACAGATAAACTGAAAACTGCAGGCATCGAAACCAAAGTGAAAAAATCGACCGGGCAGGTACTGTACCGGTCCACGGCGTTGGATGGTGCATGGGTTCCCGAAGATGCCCTCGGTTCCGAATTCACCAGTGAAGGAATTGAGTATGCGCTGAAGAATGGAAAAATGCAGCTTTCTGATGGGGCAGAGAATTCGCTGCTCGACCGCTATCAGAAATTGACGATTCGGTATCCAGAAGTCTGTACGGCAGCAGTGAAGTTAAGCAGCCGCCAAATTCTTTCTGCGGGAAAAAACGGCTTGGTTCTTCAGGTTCACGATGACAATGGAAACCCCGCCAAACTAATGGTCAACAAAAGTGAAGTAACAACTTCGCCGGATGGCGAAATCATTTTCAATGTCGGAAACGACTTCTCTTATGACTTGGTTTATGAGGACGAAACCCACGGCACGATCCGAGGCGCGAAGCTAATCCAGCAGATTGACGAGGAAAACCACGTAGAGCCTATGCAAGTCGTTCTTTCAGAAAATCAGATAAAAGCTATGTCTATTCGGGGCGTGACGCTTCATCTACCGCAGAATGATATTGATCGACTATTTATACCTGAAAAATATGTGCTTCGTGATTTGGATGCCGGGCAGTGTACAGTGCTTTTATATCCCAACCATCAATATAGTTATGTCCCCATCGGAGATTCAAAGAAAAGGGTGAAGATACAAGGCGACCGTCTCTCCGAATTTCTGGGAAGTTCAATTAATCCTGTAACGGAAAGCACTGGACTAAAGCGTAAAATTGCTGCGGTAGAACGGCGCGCAGGAATTGAAAATGCGAAGTTCCTCGGCAAAATGTTGCAAGGCATGACCGATAGCCGAATCCACACCACCGGCGATTACGATAAAGTTATACATAATCTTGGAAAAACGCAGATCGGACTTACAAATGAACTGGCAGAGGTGAAGCAGAAGCGAACTACCTACGCAGCTGCTGCAAAACATTTGCAGATGTGCAGGACTTATAAGCCTGTATGGATGGAGTATGCAGCAAAACCCTTAAATCAAAAGATGGAATATTTCAATCAACATAGTACGAAACTTCAAGCATACCGCAATGCAGCAGCATACCTCGAAAAAGAGGGCATCGACCAATCGGTAGAGATTGATAAGGTAAATGTCCTCGCACAAGAAATGGGGCATCGGATGGATGAATTAGTGGAACAATTACGAGACGTAAATTTGCAGGAACAGAAAGTCCGTCAGGAACGGCAAACTTTTGCTGAAATCCGATCGGATTTGGTTGAATGAATACCTGACTTGTACAAATTCTTGCTGAAAGTTCAAAGTACAAATTATCGGACAAGCGAGGATTTATAATAGAGTTGGCAATACTATGCGCTTGTAGAAACCGAGGGCAACGGTCAAAGCCATCCGTTTGCACCGTGGTCAAAATGCAAAAAGCGCAGCCGCAGAGAACATCTGCGGCTGCGCTTCGATCCATTTTCAAAGCTTCGGCATCACTCAACGCCATATTGTTGTCTAAATAAATCAGCGACGATGTTTTGCTTTTGAGGCATCGGGCGGCCGGACGAAGCCAGACTCGCC
>ENA-OQCX01001533-OQCX01001533.1-human-gut-metagenome-genome-assembly--contig:-NODE-1533-length-10385-cov-2.131897_pt1 | contig 10385 bp, 17 predicted proteins | sample MGYA00242762_ERZ504587 | MGnify/ENA primary metagenome ERZ504587 (study PRJEB26092, sample SAMD00036337) | human gut metagenome | host: Homo sapiens | study: EMG produced TPA metagenomics assembly of...
GGCTGAAACTGATTGCACTAATTCTTAATGTTCAGTTGAAATACCGTCTTTTGAAGATGCAGGTGCACTGCGCCTGCCTGCTCGCCGCAAAGGGCAACGAAAATAATGTATCGAATAATTTTTACAGTATAAAAGAAACTATAATCCCTGATAAAACATTTACACAGTTTTTATGAAAATAAGTATAAAGAGTATTTAAAGCTTTACAGAATGACAAACAGTATATCTCAAATAAGGAGATGAATCTCACATAACCAATGAAAACGGAATCATTAAAAAGCACCGACAGGTATTATCCTGTCGGTGCGGGGCACTTTTACTGTTCAGAAAATTATCCGCAATTTCATACTAACAGCAACAGTTTTTTAATTATGTACATTATTGATGGTGCATTTACATTTGTAAAAAACGGCAAGCAAATTTCCGCACACGTTGGCGATATGCTGTATTGCGACAATCCGTCAGCTCTTCAATCGGACATGAACAGCCGCGGGGAACTTATTTGGATGCAAATCGGCGGAGCAGATTGTTTTGAGCTGATTCAAAAAAAAGGTATTATAAAATGTAAGCATATCGCTTCCGAAAAAAAAGCTGTTTTTGCATATATATGACAGTATTTGCAATAGCACAAAGCCTTTTTCTAAACTAAGTATAAGCACAGATATAGAAAAATTATTGCAAAAATTATTCTGTTTCAGCAACAGTAAAAACGACCGTGAAAACAACTATAATGACAGTGTTCAAAAGATTATAAATTATATTTCCGATAATCTGAATGAGAATCTTAGCGTTAGAAAGCTTGCCGACAAAATGCCAATGAGCGTTTCTCATTTTAATAGAGTTTTCAAAAAATATACGGGCGATTCACCGTACGCTTATGTTATGGCAATGCGGATAAAAAAGCAAAATACCTGCTCAGAAGTACGGAATTAACCATAACCGCCGTGCCCTATGAAACAGGCTTCAATAGCGAGGCTAATTTTATTTATGTTTTTACGAAAAACGTAGGCGTTTCTCCCGGTAAATTCAGAAAATTAAAAAATGAAAATGCAGCATAAAAAGAAAAAACTTTATTATTGAGATAATATATTATTATGTAAATATAGACTATTAAAAATGTAAAAATTCAAAATTTAAATACCAACTATAAAGCCAAATTTACCCTTTGCATAACGGAGGGGCAATTTGCTTTTTATTACGCCTTTAGCTTTAATAGCTGTTATGCCGTAGGCTGTCGCAGTCCTCCAAATCAATCTAAACATAAAAATTTAGATTGATTGGAGGAAATTACGGTGAAAGATACGCCGAAAAAAGTATTTGTTTTAGAAAACGGTAATTACAAAGAATTAAGTTATGAGGATTTCTGCTTGCTCAAAGAAAAAGATATTTCTTATGCGGACAAGCTATTTCTTCCTTTGCACGGTATGCTTATGGAAGTAACAGAAGAAACTTATAGAGATTTCTATAAATCCAAACGCCGTCAAAAATACATAGATGAACGTTCAGCAGAAAACAACGATTTCTCTTATGATATGCTCACAACCGATGATTTCAATGGTGAGGATATTCTTGCGGATGAGAGTGAACCTCTTGACGAACAAGTTATTCGAAAAATAATGACGGACAAGATCAAAGATACTTTGCCTCTGCTTGTGGTAGATGAGCAGAAACTTATCCGTGAAATCTTTTATGAGGAATTATCCGAACGCACACTTGCAGAAAAATACGGCATTTCGCAGGTTGCGATACATAAGAAAAAAGTCAAAATTCTTGAAAACTTAAAAAACTTTTAGAAAATTAAAAATTTTTGGTTATCAACCCCCTTACTTTTCGGCATGGAAAGTGAGGGGCATTTCTTTTGCCTCTGTTGTTCCTTGAAAAGTAAATAGCACAGCGCATTTTTTACATTCCCTCTGCTGTCGGCTAAAACCGGCGAGCTACATGAGCGAACGCATTGATTTTCAGTGCCTTCAGGACTCAGACGACGCAGGCAATCTGCACGAAGGCGATGACAGGCAGAGGCAATAATGATACTTCCGTTCAGTCCTAAAGTCGAGCGTGATAAGACCGTCGCAACAAAGGAGAGCGGCTCGGAGAGATCCTCGGAGTGGTGAGATTCCAATGAGCCAAAAGCATGGTCGGAAAGTGCGTTCCCGTGTATTCGAGGGGTGGCGTGGTTCAAATATCGGATAACAAAAACGATTGATATAAAAATTACAGGCGGTCGTTTTACCAATTTTGATAAGCGACCGCCTTTTACTTATGGAGGCAAAGAAAATGGGACAAATAAAACGAGGCGAAATCTATTACGCCAATTTATGCCCGGTTGTGGGTTCGGAGCAAGGCGGTATCCGCCCTGTCGTTATCTTGCAAAACGATAAAGGCAATTTTCATAGCACAACTACGATTGTAGCACCGATCACAGGGGAACTGGATAAACCGTACCTTCCGACGCATGTTATCTTCAAGTCAGACTGCATGAAAAAAGAATCCATGGTTCTACTTGAACAGATAAGAACGATAGACAAATCCCGCCTCGCAGATTTGTCGGTATTATGGACGATAAAACAATGAAGCGAGTTGACAAAGCAGTTTTAATCAGCTTAGGTCTTGATTATTTAGGGAAGTTACAAAATGAAAAATAAAGAAGATATAAATAATTCGGCATTTTATTACAGTGTAAATATGCTGCGGATACTGCTTAATATGAAACTGATTAACGAAAGCGAATATGAGAAAATTGTTGGTATCAGTTCAGAGTATTATGACACAGAAATTTATTGTGTCTAAACTTTTAAATCTGCTCAATTTCGCTGGAAGTATGTGAACTCTTGTGGTATTGTTGGTGTTGCACCGAAGATATGGTGACAACAGCAGATAGAATCTGCGGAAAGGAAAATGCTTATGAATGTAACAGAAATAACGGCTAAAAGCAAAGAAGAAAATATAATCATTCGTCTGGCAGCCTATTGCCGTGTGTCAAGCGATTCTGCGGATCAGTTGCACTCCTTCGCCGCACAAATCAGATACTACAAGGATTATGAGCGAAAGCATCCCGAATACAAATTGGTGGATATATATGCAGATGAAGGTCTGACAGGCACTTCAATGGAAAAGCGCGATGAACTTAATCGGTTAATTCATGATTGCAAAAAAGGCAAAATCGATCGTATCGTTGTAAAATCAGTATCACGATTTGCAAGAAACACGCAGGAGCTATTGGTGTGTATCAGACTACTGAAAGAAATCGGCGTAAGTGTATACTTTGAGGAACAAGGTATTGATACTGATAAATTGAATTCTGAAATGATTGTAACATTCCCCGGTATGGCGGCTCAGCAAGAGAGCGAGTCCATATCGGGGAATATGCGTTGGAGCTACAAAAAGCGGATGGAATCAGGTGAATTCAATTGTTGCAATCCTGCATACGGATATATTTTAAAAGACGGACAATTGATGATTAACGAACCGCAAGCTGCCATCATCGACGCATATTCGATTTATATCTCAGTGGAGTCGGAAAGCAAAGTATTGCGAATATTCTCAATGACGAAGGCGTGAGCAGAAGATATGGTAAAGACAAATGGTATGAGTCCACAGTACACTATATCTTAAATAACGAACGGTATATGGGTGACGCTCTACTCCAAAAGAGCTATACAACCGAAACTTTACCGTTCAAAAGAAAGATGAACAAAGGCGAACTTCCAAAATATTATGTAGAAAACAGCAATCCTCCGATTGTAAGCCGCGAAATATACCAAGCGGTTCAGATGTTGCAAAATTCAAGGAAAGTTGTTTGCAGTAACAGCAAAGGCAAATACTTGCTGTCAAAAGTTATGCGATGTCCCGACTGTGGAATGACCTTCAGACGGCAGATTGTAAAAGGTACAGCATATTGGTTATGCAGCAATAAAGCTGCAAGCATGACGGACTGCAGACCGCTCAGGCTTAGAGAAACAGCCGTATATGAAACGTTTATAATGCTGATTCAAAAGTTAGCGGATAATCGAAAAAACTTATTCGGCGATTTAATCAGGCAAGCTGAAGCAATGCAAAACAGAACATCAGACAATATAGATGTAATACGCAGAATTGATAAAGAAATTGCCGACCTTGCCGCACAGAATCTTATAATCGCAAGGCTTCATACCAACGGTGTGTTAAATCCTGCGGAATTCTCTGCACAGTCGTCTGAGATAAATAATAAAATCAGCACGCTCAGAACAAAAAGACGGCAAACGTTATCGGAAGATGAAAATGATGCGTGGCTTGATACGCTGAAAAGTCTTAATGAAATCTTCGAAACTTATGAGCCGAGCAACAATTTTGATGAAGAACTGTTTGAAAAAATTGTAATCTGCATTACTGTGAACAGCAACGCGGATCTCACATTTAAACTTATCGGTGATATTGAGCTCACAGAAGGAATTCCAATGAAAGGACGGTGTCGTAGGCGTGAAAATTCGTAATATTCCATACGGCTATCAATACAAAAACGGCAGTATAGCAATCCAAGAGAAAGAAACTGAAACCGTCAAACGTATTTTTACGGAATACCTCAATGGATTATCACTGCTGAAAATTGCAGAAAATCTGAACAATGAACAGATTGAATATATGCCCGGCGTATGTGGTTGGAATAAATCAAGAATTAAAAGGATCATTGAGGATGAGCGTTATCTCGGTACGAATGGCTATCCGCCGATTATAGACGAAGATACGCATAAAACCTTAATACGGATAAAATCAGAAAAGAACACGCAAAAAAGCACAGACCGAAAAGCAGATATATTCAATCTCGGTGTGCCGATACTATGTCCAAAATGCGGTAGTAAGATGTACAGACGGCATGACAGCAGCCGAAAATGTCAGGATTGGTGGCTGTGTCAAAATAATAACTGCAAAAATATTATCAGCATATCAGACAATGATTTGATATACGGTATTACCGAATGTTTAAATACAGTCATCAACAAACCCGATATAATTAAAACTGTTACCGATGTTGATAAAGAACCAAGTTTAGATGTTTACAGATTGGAAAATGAAATCAGCCGAGTGCTTGACAGTCACAGCTTCGATAAAAATATCCTGCGGAAAAAGATGCTCGAATGTGTATCTCTAAAATACAGGGATATTGATTCGCAAAAATATACATCAAAAAGATTAAAAGCGGACTTTGCAAATGCGAGTCCGCTTATCAATTTTTCTATGGATTTATTTAACCGTACCGTTAAAACAATTAAATTCAGCACTGACGGTATGGTAAGTATAATTTTGATAAATGATCAGCAGATCGGAAAGGAGCAGAGCAGCAATGCAAACAGCAGTAATACCACAGAAATCAGTACATGTGATTCCTGCACAGGTTAATATTCAGGATGAAATTAAATCCGCATACAGACAGCTTCGGGTGGCTGCTTACTGCCGTGTATCTACCAAAGAGGAAGAACAGCTGAATAGTTACGAAGTGCAGACAAAATACTACACCGAAAAAATTAACAGTGAGCCGAAATGGTCTTTGGTAGAAATATTTGCAGATAAAGGTATCTCAGGTACAAGTCTTAAAAAGCGCGATGAATTTAAACGCATGATTAAAATGTGCAAATGCGGTAAAATTGATATGATTATTACGAAATCCATATCACGGTTTGCCAGAAACACTGTTGACTGTCTTGAAAATACAAGACTGCTGAAAGAATTAGGTATAGATGTATTTTTCGAGGAACAGGGCATCCACAGTACCGATCCCGGTGCAGAGTTTTATATCACCATCTACGGCAGTATCGCACAGAGCGAATCGGAAAATATCAGCGCCAATGTTAAATGGGGTAAGGCACAAAGCGCCAAAGAAGGCAATGTACCGTTCCAATACAAACGGTTTTTAGGCTATAGAAAAGGTGCAGACGGCAAACCTGAAATTGATCCCGAACAGGCTGAAACCGTTAAACGAATATATGAAAGATTTCTCGCAGGCGACAGCCTTGCAAAAATCGCAGAGGATTTAAATACGGACGGTGTGCCGACACCGTCCGGCAAAGGCTCATGGCTTCGAGGTACAATACAATCTATCCTCACCAATGAAAAATATAAAGCGATGCCGTGCTTAACAAAACATATATATCGGACTGTCTTACTAAAAAAGTAAAAATCAATAACGGTGAGCGACCGAAATATTATGTAGAAAACAATCATCCTGCGATTATAGACTCCGCTACTTTCGGCAGAGTTCAGGAAGAAATGGCACGGCGTTCTGGCAAGCGTAAAGTCAAACAAGTTGGTACTAAAACCGAGCAAGGCAAATATTCAGGTAAATACGCTTTAACCGAACTGCTTGTCTGCGGAGAATGCGGAACACCGTATCGCAGATGTACATGGACTGCTAAAGGCAAAAAGAAAATCGTATGGCGATGCATCAACCGTCTTGATTACGGAAAAAAGTACTGCCACCATTCGCCGAGTATTGAAGAAAGCATACTGCAAAATGCGATTATGTCAGCCGTTATAGATACAGCAAAACTCAATGCCGATATTCTTAAAACGCTGAAACTTCACATCGGTATGGGACTAGACCAAAACGATACAGAGGATAAAAGCCTTGATATACAGATTCGCATAGCAGAAATAGACGCGGAATTTCATAAAATGCTCAAAGCCATATCCGCCGATACGGTAGAAAGCTTTGACGAAACCAAGGCAACGGAACTGATGAATGAAAAAAGCCGATTGGAACAGCAGCTTGCTCAGTATGCGGAGGTACAGCAGAAAAGAGAAAACGCAAAATCCCGTCTTGATGAAATATACACAATACTTGACGGACTCAAAAATCATCCGCTAACCTATGACGATCAAATCATTCGCCAAATTCTCGAATGCGTAGTGGTGGAATCCAAAGAAAAAATAAAGGTAGTATTTGTAGGCGGGTTGAAAGTTGAGCAGATGCTGAACTAATTGAAAAAAATAGAATTTTGTGATATTATATCAACATATATTTTATATAAAAAATAAAATTCAGTTGTTTTATGCATTTTACAAAAAAGTAAATGAACATATAAAGGAAAGAAAACAATGACTATAAAAGAGTTGATTGAAAATGGATATCGTGTGATTTTAGATACCAATGTACTTTTAAATATTTATAGGTATTCTCCTGAATTCTCTGAGTTTGCACTTGAATGCTTAAAAGCTGTAAAAAAATTATATAATTCTACCTGCAACCGTGAGATTGGAGTATGAAAAACACAAACGCGGAGAGTTTTCCAAAATGGAAAAACGCATTGAAGAGGCGAGCAAAGAAACGGCCAAGCAAAATAGAAACCGCAAAATCGAAAGATAATTAATTCGTGCCATAGCCTTGAAAGATTACAGTATCAAGAATGTTGACGACTTGAAGATTAACCTATCAGAAAAAATAGATGCAGTTAAATCTGTACTTGATAATTATTTCGAAGACCATGCAGCTCTTGGACTTATTCAACATTCGTGGGCTGGAAATGATTTTCTTGAAAAGTTCATTGAAGCAATAGATACTAACGGACAAGTTATGATTGCACCATCACAAGAGGATATATATCGTTGGTGTGAAGAAGGTCAAAAAAGATATAAAAACGAAATTCCGCCTGGCTTCAAAGATGCTAAGAATAAAGATGGCGTTCGAATGTATAGCGATTTGATACTTTGGCAGGAAACTTTAAGGTATGCAAAAAAAGAATCAACCAATTTGATTTTTATTACTGATGATGTCAAGGCGGATTGGTGGGAGGTTATAGATGGAAACAGACAATTCCATACAAAAACTTATCGAGGAATTTGAAAAAACCGGTCAACAGATTGTTCCTATGACATCGAAAGACTTTTTTTCAGATGTTTCTGAGGCTTATGATATTGAAAAAATGATGCAGTTGAAATTGCTCTTCGAATGACAGATAATGATTATTGCGTAAAGATTGCAAATAGTGTTTTTGAATCAGTTGAAGAAGAACTAATATATAACGCTACTGAGTATATTGATGAAGAATCAGCAAATATCGGTTCCGAAGGAATTGACGAGTTTGAAATTACTGAGAGTGAGTTGTTAGAGCAGAAAGAATTGCTCGTGATGATAGTACGGCCATCTATGAGTTTGTCTATAAAGTAACTGTAGAAGGAACATCTTATGAATACTGGGGAAGAGATGAAGACACAAGAGAAATTATTCGTTCTGATGGAAGAGACCATGTGTTTGAAGGACAGATTATTGTGCAAGTAGAGCGAGGAGCAGAAGTTTTTTATGATTTCGAAGATGATAATAGTTATGAAACCGCAGTTATAAGTGAAGGAAAGTTAGAGCAAACCTATTTTAATGATAGACCAGAACCGCCTGGGGAGCTAGGTTACTGCCCAGCGTGTGGAACTCCACTTGATATTGAAAATGATGGCGGTAATGGATTTTGTATAAAATGTGCTTTAGATCATAACTGAAAATATCATTTGTAAATGCAAGTCGCTCGAGAGTTCAACTCTCTCCTGTAAAAACGGAAAAACATCTTTTTCGTACCCAACAGACATAACTGCGGTGTGCAATTTGCGCACCGCAGTTTTTTTCAAACGGCGGCTTGCGTAGCCTGAACAGCGCCATGTTCCATCAGAAACAAAAAATTTTGTATCCACCAATGTTTTTGGATCGATAAAATAAACGCCCATATTTCCCACCCCTGTATTTTTCATTCAAATATTATATTGAACAATGTATTGAGTTTCTTACAAAAGCATGGTAGAATACACCTGCATTTATCAAAAAAGTATGCAAAATGTCGAAAGAGGAAAGGCGTTTGCAAGCTCTTCCCTCACATTGCATTTTATGCTTTTGCACATGAAATGCAATGCGGGGTTTTGGCGCAGCCAAAACTGCCCAATTTGATGACTGGGAAAAGAAAGGGATGGTCAAAGGGATGCTAATTTTATGTTGTCTGGTCGTCGGGATCGCCATCGGTGCAGCGGAATATTGGCTGCTGCAAAGGAAAAAATGGTTCCCGGATTTGCCCTATCGGATCATAAAGGATACGATCATTGTTAACCTTTTGGCGATTGCTGTGATGAAATATTTCCTAAAGATTCCGGATGTGTTTTATATTAGCCGCCATGGCCCGCTTTACTTTTTGAAATACCTGTGCTTTGCGCTTTGCGTAGGGGCAGCCGTTCTGTTTCTGAAGGGTATTTTTGAGGGTGTTCTGACCTACGAGCGGGAAGAGCGCAAGCAGAAAGCAGGTTTTCTTGTTGGGAAGGTGATCTCCATTCTGCTTTTTGCAGTCGGTGCGGCGGCTTTTACCGCCACAAACTGGGGAAAAAGAACGTTTGGTGATATTACGCCCGATCAATTTTTGGTCAACCTCAAATCCCCGATTGTCGGCACCAGCTCCGATGTGATGGTGACTGCATTTGAGGGCCTGTGTTTGAAACGGCTGTATTGACAATGCTGTTCAGCATTTTTGTATGCTCTGTATACCGCCTTGTGCTGCATCGTGGGGAAAAGCTTCGCGTTGTGTTTGGCCGGATTCCCCGGCTCGTGTTAAGCCTTGTGTTAGCGGTTGCCGTTTTGGCCGGCGGGTTGGTTTATGGTGTGAAGAAATTCCAGCTGGTCGATGTTTATCATGCTTATGTTTCCGATTCCAGCTATATCCAAGATCATTATGTGAGCCCCCGCGATGTGAAGCTGATATTCCCGAAAGAGAAGCGCAATTTGATCCATATTTATCTAGAATCGATTGAAACCACCTACCTGTCCAAAGAATTGGGCGGCTATATGAAAACAAACCTGATGCCGGAATTAACGCAGCTTGCCGGGGAGGGCGTCAGCTTTTCTCATACGCCGGATACGTTTGGCGGCCCGCGCCAGACGGTGGGCTCCAGCTGGTCGGTAGCCGCAATGGTCAATATGGAATTGGGGCTCCCTCTGAAGATTCCGATGAATGGTAATTCTTATGGAAAATCTGGGAAATTTCTACCAGGCGCTGTTGGAATAGGTGATATTTTAAAAGCGCAGGGTTATGAGCAGACGATTATGTTTGGCGCGGATTCTGATTTTGGTGGGCTTACGTCATTTTTCCAAAACCATGGCGATTTTAACTTCATGGATTATAAGGCGGTGAAGGAGAAGGGCTGATTCCCAAGGACTATAAGGTTTGGTGGGGCTATGAGGATGATAAGCTCTACGAATTTGCAAGGAGGAGCTAATCCGTCTTTCAAAAACGGGCAAGCCCTTCCATCTGAATATGGAAACGGCTGATACCCACTTCCCGGATGGTTACTTAAGCCTGGTGTAAAGGATAAACACGGCAACCAGTATGCAAAACGTTATCTCTTATTCGACCGCTGAAACGGTTCGGTTTATCCGCTGGATTCAG
>ENA-OQCX01001534-OQCX01001534.1-human-gut-metagenome-genome-assembly--contig:-NODE-1534-length-10381-cov-1.569436_pt1 | contig 10381 bp, 15 predicted proteins | sample MGYA00242762_ERZ504587 | MGnify/ENA primary metagenome ERZ504587 (study PRJEB26092, sample SAMD00036337) | human gut metagenome | host: Homo sapiens | study: EMG produced TPA metagenomics assembly of...
GGCAGATACATACCTGAAAAACATGAGACTTGACAATGACCGAAAAGCAGACTTCAGAACAGAGAATCCGAGGTCTGCTTTTTCATTTCTTGCTGTAAAGATAGCTGTTTCCCGGGCTGATTGCGCAAGGCGGCCCCTTTCAGGGGCTGGTTGGCTGAAAGAAAATCATCCTCGCTTCGCTGCGGTATTTTCTTTCGCCAAGCCTTGCCGCAATCCCCGGAAAACAGACTGGAAAGACATCAAGAAATAAAAATGCCTACCCATGTAGGCCGATGTTTTACTTAAAAAAGAACAGATATGGAAACACTGGATTATAACCGGCTGCTGCTTGTCTCTCTCTGGCAATACAACCACCATGGGGATGAAGGGCTGACTCACGCACTTTTCGAGGAAAACGTTCGGAAAAGATCTATGGAAGTCACTGTTACGAAAAATGGACCGGCTGCTTCAAGCAGAATCTCTGGACATGATTGCCTATTCAGAAGTGAGAAGGAGAACGGACAGAAGTTCTGTGATATGGTTGCCCGCCAGGTCAAATTGTACCAACAAAAACGCTCTCAATATGAAGTACGGTAATTTTTATGATTTGGAAAGTCTGACTCTGCTCAACAGGCATGAAGGGTGTGCCTGTTCCATAAAGGAGTGCGACGTGGAGAAGGTGAACCGGCGTGATTTCAAGGATGCGGGAGGACAGGGAAAGAGTCAGTTTACCGACCGCAGGGGATGTCGTCACTTATACTACCCGTGGCGGTGACTATTATCCGCAGGCACACATTGAAAGGGGCGATGACCGGGAAGTCCATATTTGCCTTCTCCCACAGACACCTTTCTGCCATGAAAATGAAAAGTGTACCGGTTACAATACGGAAGGAGGCCCTTGGGTTACAACCGGTCCGGAATTGCTGATTCCCGATGGCATACGCAGCAAACAGTTCCGGATGTGGGGGCATACCGGAAGGCACAAGAACGGTGCCGTCCTCTTCCACACATTCGTCAGGGCTTGGAAATACACGGAACCCGATCCTCTGTACGGAAAGTACACCACAAAAGAATGGACGAGATACATCATCGAGTGTCAGCCGGATATTGAACCGGCTGATGCCTTTATCTATCGGAATGAGTCATTCACCCTTTACTCGCGGGAAGAACTGGAGCGGCTGGTCGGGATTCTGCACGGAGAACTTTTCAACGGATTCCGTCCCGGTCTGTTCATACTCTGGGCATACCGTATGGAATGGAAGGAACTTCCCGCATGGGAATGGAACATGCTGAAAGCGGACACCCATCTCTCTTTCCTTGACATTTCTCCCGTCAGGATACAGACTGACCATAAAAGACATATAGTAACAATCTATAAAAAATCAGAGTAATATGGCACCATACAACACACCGCAGGCGATACGTCCGCTTGAGAAAACGATCTGTGATTTCGCCTATTCGAACGGCTACGATCCGATATCCGTTTTCAACGATTTCCTGCGTTATGTCATTCACGGGTTCTCTCCCGGCGCACCGCCCCTTATGGATTGGAAATACAAACGGCAGCAGAACAGGCATTTTATGGAGATGCTTACCGGATGGATACGGCTCATGCAGCGGGAATTGCAATCCGGCGGATGGTTTGATGCGTTCGGTGACCTCTTCATGGCAATATCTTCCAAAATCGGTCGGCAGGTGAACGGACAGTTCTTTACCCCGCCGGATATCTGCGACTGATGGTCTTATGTACCGATTCGGGGGAGACAGCGACAGGAAAACGTATCTGTGACCCGACATGCGGAAGCGGAAGGCTACTGCTGGCATATCATGTACGCCACCTAGGTAATTATCTGGTTGCAGAAGATGTCAACCGTACCTGTTGCCTGATGACCGTTTGCAACATGCTCGTACATGGCTGCATAGGTGAGGTCATCCACCATGACAGCCTCTTCCCCGAAAACTTCATGGACGGCTGGATGGTAAACCATACACTGACTCAGACGGGCATTCCTTCCATTCGCCGGATGAGCGAGGAGGAATATCGGACAAGCAGGAACATGTCCGTTGACCTGCTCAGAAAGCGGAAAGAGAAATTGCGCCAAATGCAGCCGGACAAGAAACAATTGCCATATAAACATGGCAGAATTTATAAACAATAAACCGAATGATTATGAAACTGAATGTTAGCAATGAATTGAAATCCCGCCTGATGCATGCGGCGGAAAACGGGAGTGTGATAGCCAAAGACATCCTTTTGGAAGTAAAAAAGAACGTACCGGTGGAAGAGATCATACGCGGTACCTATAACTGCTTCTCCACCAAGCGCAAGCGGACGGAAGCGGGCACGTTCAAGAAAATCCGGATCGTGTTCACGGCCTGCAGCAAGGATTTGGCCCATCCCAGTTTCCCGGACCGGAACAACCCGCAGGCACCCTGGTTCCCGGAGAATCGTACAGTTCTGGAACCCTCCACGTTTGTTGAACTGTTCAAGAACCTGCCCAAGTACTCACCCGACGAAATCAATTATTTCTGTAGCGCCCTCTCATTGGACAGCAAAGTCACGGTCAGGCTGCATGAAAGCATGAACGACTTCATGGAAGCCTATCTGGAAAGCAACTACAGCCCCATCTCCGACAGTGACACATCCAGCCTGCACAGTTCCTGTATGCGGTATGAGGACAAGGCACGCAACGCCGCTGACTTCTATACCAACTTCGCCGGCGCTAAAATCCTTGTGGCAAGGGACGAGAGCAACAACATACTCGGACGGGCTGTCGTATGGAACGAGGTAACATTGTGGAAATCAATAAACACACCGATTGCCGCCTCCCTGCTGGACCGCATCTATTCCTCACACGCATTCGTCGCCGAACTGATCCGCAAGCAGGCGCAGGAGGCGGGCATCCTGTTGCGACGCAGATACAACGATTATACACATACAACGGATTTCACCGTACTGAATCCCATTGAGGGGCAGGAATGGGCGGCCGGAGACAATATACAGGTTTCATTGACGGTGAAAGTGCCCGCCTGCAGGTGGCACAAGAAAGGGGTGCCTTACCTCGACACGTTCTACAGCCTCCATCTGACGGACGGTAACCTGGAACTGAGAAATACGGAGGGCGACACGAGCATAGCCACCTGCCGGAGCACGGAAGGGTGCGCAAACAGGAGAAAATATGTATGTCCCAAATGCGGAAAGATACATTCCTTTCCGGATACGGCATTCTGCAAGAATTGTCAGGACATGTTCTATATATCCACCGTATTCGGACAAGTACTGAAAGGCACGTCGGTGGAATACAAGGGAAAGAAATATCCGTCCTTCCTCTTCAAGAAGGGACGTCCCGTACCGGAGTTCAGACGGTACCTGCAAATCGAAAAGTTGTTCATCTCCTAAAAAGTCAGTATCATGGAAAAATTAATGGCTCTTTACAACATCTCCTCCCCCTCCGGCAAGGAGGGGAAGATAGCCGGGTTCATCATCGGGGAACTCAGGCGGATGGGGATTCCTTTCCGGCAAGACCGGCACGGAAACATCTACGCGGTCAAAGGCAACCGGGAAAGCTACCCCTGTGTCGTGGCGCACATGGACGAGGTACACCGGCGCAAGACAGGCTCCTATGCGGCCCATCTTGTGGCGGACTCGATGATTGTCGGCTATGATCACAAGCGTAAACGGATGACCGGAATCGGCGCGGATGACAAGAACGGCATCTGGATCTGCCTGAAATGCCTGGAGGATTTCAAGGCGGTGAAATGCGCCTTCTTCGTACAGGAGGAGATAGGATGCATAGGCAGCGGCCATGCCGACATGTCCTTCTTTTCCGACTGCCGTTTCGTCATCCAGTGTGACCGGAAAGGGAACGGGGATATGGTAACACAAATCAACGGAATGAAGCTCTGCTCCAATGACTTCATTTCAGCTATAGATTTCCGGAGGTACGGCTACAAGCCGGCACAGGGACTGGCTACGGATGTGGCGGCCTTGAAAAGGAACGGGCTGGAAGTATCCTGCGTCAATCTCTCCTGCGGATATTATGAACCTCATACGGACAACGAGTACACCATCCTGGCGGATCTTTGCAAGTGCTACCGGTTTGTCCGGCACATCATCTGTTGCCATAAGGAAACCAGCACGCATATACCGGAAACGGAAAGAAAACCCTTCCCCGGATATTATGAACTGTTCGGACCGGCCGGATATAGCGAAAAGGATTATATCCGTCTGTCAGAAGAGTACAGATCTGAATTTACTAAAACAAGCAAGACAAGCCATAAGAACAAATTGTGATTTATCAACTTTAAAAACAAAAAATATGGAAGCAACAGTCATGCCGGCCACTGCACCGGTACAGAAACAGCAGGGACTCAACCAGGTAGTCATCAACAAGGTACGGCGAATGATAGAAGGCAGGCAGGGGGATGTCATGGACACCATCAACCGTCTGCTCAGTGAGGGGCGGATCGCACAGGATTTCATCGCTCCCATCGGGGTAAGCCAACGTAGCAAGGAACGCCCCGTTATCTCCTTCAAAGCGGAAGGAAGGGTACAGATGGCAATGCCCGAAGGGAACTTCAACCTGCACGGCAACGCCATAAGCCAGATTTCGGAGAAGATGGGCATTCCCGCCAAATACCTGCGCGAGCTTTCCGCCGGAGATGCCTGGCAGAAACAGTTGTGTGCCACCATCCTGAACGAACATTCGGGATGGACGAGCGCACACGGGTACTGATACGTGCGGTGGGCATGGAGGTCCGGGGCGTGTTGTCGGACTCCTACCGTCGGCTGAACTCAGTGGATATCCTGACCGCTTTCATCCGTGAGGCGGGAGGACAGGGGGCGGTCGTGTCCGACGCCTATATGAACGACACGAAAGTATGGTGCGAAACGATCCTGCCCACTCCGATAGAGATACCCACCCGTAAGAACGGGACGGTCATCATCTTCGCAGGAGCACGCTTCTCCACATCCGACTATGGCAACGGCTCGGTGGACATGCGGTCGTTCCTGCTCAACGGGGCGTGCCTGAACGGGATGGTCCGGGAATCCGTCATGCGGCAGGTGCACCTTGGAGGCAGACTGCCGGATTCCCTATCCCTTTCCCAAAAGACCTACGAACTGGACACGCAGACCACCGTATCGGCTGTTTCCGACCTGACCAAAGGACTGTACAGCAAAGACACCATCATGCAGAGGCCATCGAAATTCAAGGAGCATCGGAAATAGACGTGGATTTCGACAAGGAACTGAAGAATCTGGTGCAGAAAGGTGCCTTGTTGAAAAACGAGGGACGTGAGGTCGAGAAACTGCTAATGAACAACAATCCTGACGACGGAGTGACAGGCGGGGCCACGCTCTGGAAACTGACACAGGGAATCACCGCCTTTGCAAGGGAACAGCAGCCGGAACGCTGCCGGGAACTGCATGAAATATCGGGGCAGCTGATGAACCGGGTAAAGGTAAATTAAGAGTGGCTAAGACTAAAGCCGTGAACGGCGATGGCAAGCGTCCGTTCACGGCTTTGCATAATTTCAATCTAGGTATATAGAACAGTTCAAACTCCTCTTTCCTTCTTCTCTCTATGCTTGGAATGACTTTTCCCCGATAACAGCGGAACGATATATATTCCCTGTAAATATCCCGATCGCCACTTTCCAGTTTTTGAATCAGTCTGCTTTTGGGTATCTTCCCGTCTCCAACCAGACGGTAACAGCCCACATTAAAACCTAACAGACTTAAAAGAAGCGAGTCTTTTCCATATTTACGGAATACCTTCAAACACCGTTCAAGGTCGCATCTCAAAAGTGAGTCCGCCTGTGCCTCACTCAGGTTCTCGGTCAGCTTCTCATGGGGGAGCAGGCGGTGTCCGTAACCGATGTAAGGCATTTTCCCCCGGTGCCAGCTTCCCACCGCTTGATGCAGGCTACCGCCTTATCCTTGTCAGACGGGGGATTTTCCGCCTTGCCATACAGAACAAGTGACAAGAAAAATCATAAATAACCGGTATTCTTTTCATGCGGCCTCCGTATTATTGTCTTCCTCCTCCGCATCCTTTCCATTGAAATCATATGTCAGCTGTTGCAAGTTTCCCCAATTGTCTTCAAAATAGAGGTCTATGGTCTGTGATTCCTTGCCGCTATGCGAGGTATAGTAAAGACGGAATTTCCATTCGTTCAGCAAATAACGGTCATTGGGTTTCAGTACCGTTCCGTCCTCCATCTTCAGACTGCCCTTTCCGTCGGGCTGGAAATACCTCAGCGTATAGACAGTTCCGGAAAAGTTTCCTTCCGGCTTGATTTCCAGACGGATTTCCACCGTCTCACCGTTTACGATTTCGTCCGCCACCGGCATGGACTCCACCGTGAACGGGTATTCTTGTCTGATATCCAGCTCATTGTCACAGGCGACAAGGGCAAGAAAGGAAAATACCATGCAACAGACTGTCATCATAAAATCAAGGATTCTTCTTTTCATGGGTATATGTTCTTTTTAAGGTTAGAAAATGTATTTGACTCCGGCTCCATACAGGAAATGGCAGCGGCCGGAAGCGCCGCCCCATACAAAACGTTCACGCAGACATAGCAGCAGGGCTATGCTGTCCGACAGGTATCCTTCCGCCTCCAGCTTACCGCACCCCCATAGATGAAGGACTCATACTTGCGCAAGGAAGCTCCGTCATCCAACAGGCGGTTTCCGTTGTTCACGGCCTCGTAGCCCAACAAGGCGGAAGCGCCGAGGTTCAGAAAGAAAGACTTGCCGGATGTGGAAAGGATTGTATGATAATAACCGCCTTCCCCTGTATACTGCGACAGTGGGACATACGTGTTCCGATAAGGGTTATTACGTTGTAGCATCTCACAGCCAAACACCCACTGGTTCCCTTTCTTTGTGTAAGTGGCAACAGCCAGCGAAAAGGCGTAGCCCGCATCATGGCGGTCTGCCCGGCTGTAAAAGCCGTCGGCCATTTCAGCGGTAAAGCGGACGGATTTCATCCCCGGCAGCCGGCGCTGGGCTTCCGCCTGCCCCGTAAAGAGGGCAAGCAGGAGGATAATGAAGATGAAGTTTCTTTTCATGGCACTCATCTTACTTTCAGTTCATTGACAGTCCCGGCACGTACAAGGTCTTCGTTCTCCACCTCAAACGACTGATGGCGGCCACCCTGTTTCTCGTACATCTCCACGACCAGCTTCTTGCCGTCGGGGATGGTGAACTTGGGCAGGGCGAACACCGTCCGCTCGTTCTTCTTCCCGTCCACACGGGTCACATAGTTGAAGCACGCAGCGGATAGATGACCTGCTCCTGCATGGCGGTACGCTTCACGATTTTCTTGTCTACAATCTTGAAAGTTACGAAGTCCACATCGAAAGGCACGTGCGTGGCGTTCTTCACCTCGGTATGGAAATAGAGCAGCTCGCCATGTGCGTAAAGCCCCTTGAGCAGGTATTGAACCCCGAACCGCTTGCTGCCGATGTGCTTGACCTTGCGTTTGTCCTGCCTATACACGGATTTCATGATCAGCCGTACCAGACGGGGAGACTCCCCGGCGAGTTCCTGCAAGTAGATTTCCATCGCATTGTTCGGACGGTTAACCGACTCCCCGTCATGGATGAAGTCGCACATCTCCACGTTCAGCAGCAACGGCTCGTCGGCATACTTGACGTTGAATGTGTAAAAGTTGCCGTCCTCGGTTATCACGCTCATATTGGTTTCACTGCGGAAATGTTTCCGGGTCGCCTTCACACGGATGACGTTTTCCGCACCGTCCGCCTTGCCCGCTATCAGGTTGGGGGAACCCAAATCCACGTATCTTACGGGAGAGGGGAAAATTATATGTACGGTCTTGTCATACGTGATTTCCAGACCATGCGGGGAATCATTTGGCTGAAGCCGATCTTGCGGCTCAATCCCTCGTAATAATCCCCGCTGCCTTGCTGCGCGTATGCAGCCACTGCGCCCATAATCAGGGCAAAAATCATCAGAATCTTCTTCATGTGCGTTCTTGATTGGTTGGTGAATAAATTGGTTGGTTTCTTTTCTCTTTTCATTTTTCGGGAGAGTGCAGCAACAGCCGGTGTCCGGCTTTCAGGGTGATTTTCACCGCACGCATTTTCTTTTCCACATATTGCGACACGCCCTGTATTACCCCCTTGCCCACGTCCGAGGCAATCTGCGCCCCGGCATCCGTCGAGATGTTGATGCTGCTCCCCATTGAGGTGCCCATACCCGCGGCTATCTCACGCGCCGCATCATACTCCATCGAGTTCGGCACGAGGATTCCCCGCTGTCCGTCGGCATCATATACCTCCAGTTCCACCGGAAACAGCGTGCCCTTGTATTCCACCGTCTCTACAAGGATGTCCATCCGCTCCCCCTGGATGCGTGTACCGCCGGTCAATACCGTCCCTTGGGGAATGAGCCGGTCGTCCACCGCCATCGGCTCCAGCAACCGGATGCGCAACACCTGCCCGTCCGATACGGTCTGCGTACCGTGTACACAGGCGGCGATGGTATTCCTGCCGGAAGGGAGTGTCCTGCCTATAGGGGTGTGGAAACCGGTATTCCTCTCTCCCGCAAATTCGGCGATGAAATCCTCATTGTCCATAGGTTGTGCAAGCGATGACACCACCTGATTCCGTACCTGTTTCACCGGGCGGACGGCTGTCCTGTCTTTCCGGTCGCTCCGGCCATTCACGGCAGCCGGGGCATCCGGCTGCTTCCCGTTGTACCGGGCGGCCAGCTCGTAAGACTTTTCCAGCAGTGCCATCTTTTCTTCCAGGGTCTGTCCTTCCGGCTGTCCTTCCGCCGTTCTCTTTTCTTTTTCCAGTTCCTCTATACGGCGGAGCAGATCGGCATCTTGTTGATTTTCATTCCGGGTATATACAGCACCTAGCGAGCGGTTCATATTCCGGTAGGCTTCCGCAGAGAAATGGACGGAGCCGGGGGATTTCCCCGTTTCCAGTTCCGGCGGAAGTTCCGTGTTGGCTTTTCCTGCGGTAAGGCCGGCAGTATCCTGACTGTCCTTGTTGAGCAGTTCGGACATCTCCTGGAAGGTTCCCCTGCGCCATTTTTCCTTTTTCGCCAGTGCTTCCTGCTCGTAGGCACTTACCTTGTCGCCCTCCATTTCCGAATCTTTCGGCGAGGGCATCTCCACGTTGAATCCCTTGCCCTTTTCCTTTTCCGCCTTCTCCTTTTCCGACGGGCTGAATACCAGCAGGAGGAATCCGGCGCACAGCAGGCAGAAGAACGGATAGACAATATACCTCGCGCGTCGGCGCTTCTCTTCGGGAGTCAGCGGCTTGTCACTCGACAGCCCCAGCCGTTCCCTGATTTTCTGAAAGTCCATTTTCATGTTTCTGGATGTTTGAATGAATGGTTGTTGTTTCCGGCCGTAACATGACGGGCCGGATATGCCCGGATTTCATGTCGCCCTTCCGTTCCCCCAAACGGGACACGGAAGAGACAACCGAGTACAGACAGGCTGCCGTGAACAGAAGCGAGACGACACTTGTCAAGACAATGCGCTGCCTTTCCGGTCAGCCGGCGGCAGAACAGCCGGATACGGCTGTCCGCACGTTTTAAGACGGCAGGTTTCCTTCTCATCGTTCCACACTCCTTATATCCCTGTTCTCCAGTATGGTGAACTGCTCGATGATGAACGTTGGGAGTTGTCGTCCGAACGTCCCGTATTCTGGAGCGAACAGGAGGTGACAAGGCTCCGCTCGGTCACGTTGCTCTCACGGATGATCAGCTGCCGGGCGTATGTACGCGCCTTGTAGGGATAGGCGGCAAAGTCGCACACCACGCTGTCCACGTGTACCACCTGGTTGATGTTGCCCGAAATCAGCCGGTTGTAATATCCCTTTTCGGCAAAGTCCACATAGTAGTGATAGGCGCTCTTGTCCGCCAGCTGCAGGGCACGGCCTATATTGTGTTCGATCGCGTCCTTCTGCGGAGAGAGCGAGAAGAACAGCTCGTGAAAACGCCGGACGTGTTCCCGCGCCTCGGCGGGGCGGTTCTGTGAAAGATCCTGCGAGAGGGCGAGCATCAGCGACTTGCCTTATCCAGCACATAGATCTTTTCCCGTTGCTTCTCGGCGAAACGGTACGAGCTCCACAACGCATAGCCGGTAATGAGCGCACAGCAGCCGGTAAAGACAGCCAGCATCAACCGGATACGCCTGAAGCTGCTCTCAATGTTGGTCAATGACTTGAATTCCATTTAGCGAATGATTGGTTTGAATGAATAAATAAATGTTTCCGGTATGACCGGGCGGCTCCTTCCGACAAGTCGCCAACCCGGTAATCCAAGTTGCCGACTCACGGAAACGGGTTGCCATGAGCTATTGCCCGCAGCTTCCCCGATCATTCCCAGTACGGCACCGCCCGTCCCGCAGCGAAA
>ENA-OQCX01001535-OQCX01001535.1-human-gut-metagenome-genome-assembly--contig:-NODE-1535-length-10381-cov-1.492783_pt1 | contig 10381 bp, 14 predicted proteins | sample MGYA00242762_ERZ504587 | MGnify/ENA primary metagenome ERZ504587 (study PRJEB26092, sample SAMD00036337) | human gut metagenome | host: Homo sapiens | study: EMG produced TPA metagenomics assembly of...
CAGAATACTGCTACCGATTTTGTGTTGTATGCAACATTGCTGCTGGTTTCTTCAGGGTGTTATCCAAAACCTTAATCCTTAATGTCGGATGTACAAACCGTCGAAGGGGCACAGCAGACTATTGCTATGGGACCGGTTGCTTCTCAGGAAGCGATTAAGGAGCTGGGTACCAATGGCGGCGGTTTTTTTAATGCCAATTCTTCTCATCCGTTTGAAAATCCGACTCCCTGGAGCAATTTTCTGGAAATGTTTTTGATTTTAGTGATCCCTACAGGTTTATTATTTACTTTTGGTGAGATGTGTAAAGATAAAAAACAAGGCTATGCTGTTTTGGCATCCATGCTGCTGCTTTTTTGTTTTGATGCTGGGGGTTTGCTATCTTCTGAAAAATATGGTAATCCGATAGTTGCTGCGCAGGGCATCAGCGGCGATACTGCTATGGAGGGCAAAGAAGTCCGTTTTGGTATCGGCAGCAGCAGTTTGTTTGCAACGGTTACCACAGCTGCGTCCTGCGGTGCAGTAAACTCGATGCATGACAGCTACACCGGTACCGGCGGATTAGTGCCTATGCTGCAGATGATGCTGGGAGAAGTTGTTCTGGCGGTGTCGGCGCCGGATTTACGGTATGATGCTGTACGTATTTATCACAGTTTTCATTGTTGGCCTGATGGTAGGACGTACACCTGAATATCTGGGGAAAAAGATTGAAGCAAAAGAAGTTGTTTTGACAATTGCCGGACTTTTGATTCCGGCTGCCACTATTTTAACGATGTCGGCTGTATCCTGTCTTACAGAAGCCGGTCAGGCCGGGATATCCAACCCCGGGCCGCATGGTCTCAGTGAAATCTTATACGGTTTCGCTTCCGGTGTCGGCAATAACGGCAGTGCTTTTGCCGGTTTGGGCGCAATAGCCTGTGGTACAATGTTTTGATCGGTTTGGCAATGCTGATCGGCCGCTTTGCCGTTATTGTGCCTGTTTTGGCCATTGCAGGCAATATGGCAACCAAAAAAATCGCTCCTGCCAATGCCGGTACTTTTAATACGGGCAGCAGTCTTTTTGCCGTGCTTTTGGCCGGTGTTGTTTGATCGTCGGCGCGTTGACTTTTTTACCGGCCCTGGCCCTGGGACCGATCGTAGATCAATTGTTTATGCTGCAGGGCAAGGTATTTTAAGGAGGATCTGAGATGAAAAGAGATAGACAACAGCAAGAGATTTTGGGCGAGGCCGTGCGTAATGCGTTCCTGAAGCTCGATCCTCGTATCCAATGGAAGAATCCTGTTATGTTCATAGTTTTTCTGGGCGCGATTTTAGTAGCAGTTCTGGCTGTACGTGCTTTTATGGCAGGCAATACACAGGAAGGCTGGTTTGACCTGCATATAGATTTATGGCTGTGGTTTACGGTTCTGTTTGCCAATTTTGCCGAAGCCGTAGCCGAAGGCGCGGCAAAGCGCAGGCAGAAGTCTGCGTAAAGCCCGCAAATCTCTGCAGGCAAAGAAAATCAAAGCTGATGGCAGTTTTGAAATCGTCGGTTCCGAAGCTATCCGCAAGGTGATATAGTTTTGGTTGAAGCTGGCGATACCATTCCTAACGACGGCGAAGTAATCGAAGGCATGGCATCGGTGGATGAAAGCGCTGTTACCGGTGAATCAGCGCCTGTTATCCGCGAATCAGGCGGTGATAAATCTTCTGTAACCGGCGGCACTAAGGTGTTATCCGACTGGATTAAAAGTCAGGGTGACTACTAATCCCGGCGAAACCTTTCTCGATCGGATGATCGGGCTGGTTGAAGGTGCTAAACGTCAGAAAACCCCGAATGAGATCGCCTTGACGCTTCTTTTGGTTGGTTTGACGATCATCTTTTTGTTTGCAGTAGTAACTTTGGAACCGTTTGCGATTTATTCCGGTACGGTTATTTCTGTAACGGCACTGGTTGCGCTGCTGGTTTGCCTGATTCCTACAACGATCGGCGGTTTGCTGTCAGCGATAGGTATTGCCGGAATGGATCGGCTTTTGGGACGTAATGTCCTGGCAATGAGCGGCCGTGCTGTAGAAGCAGCCGGTGACGTAAATGTGCTGCTGCTTGATAAAACGGGGACGATTACCCTGGGCAACAGGATGGCGACGGAATTTATTCCTGCTGCTGGCATTACTGCGGAGAACTGGCCGATGCGGCACAGCTGGCTTCTTTGGCTGATGAAACTCCGGAAGGGCGTAGTATCGTTGTTCTGGCTAAAGAAAAATATGGCCTGCGTGAGCGTGATCTTACACATTTACAGGCAGAATTCATTCCTTTTACCGCCCAGACCAGAATGAGCGGTATTGATATCGTCGATGCCAGAATACGTAAGGGATCGATGGAAGCCATGCAGAACTATGTCAGCGAACTGGGTGGGGCTTTTCCTGCTGAAGTCCGCAGTGCCTGTGAAAATATTGCGCATCAGGCGGTACACCTTTAGTAGTTGCCAAAGATAAACAGGTCCTGGGTGTTATTTATCTGAAAGATATCGTCAAAGGCGGTATTAAAGAACGTTTCAGTGAATTGAGGAAAATGGGCATCAAAACGATCATGATCACTGGTGATAACCAGTTGACAGCGGCAGCGATTGCTGCCGAAGCCGGTGTGGATGATTTTCTGGCTGAAGCAACGCCGGAAGCGAAATTGAAAATGATCCGTTCCTATCAGCAGCAGGGAATGCTGGTAGCAATGACAGGTGATGGTACTAACGATGCGCCGGCACTGGCTCAGGCAGATGTGGGCGTTGCAATGAACAGCGGTACACAGGCGGCTAAGGAAGCGGGCAATATGGTCGATCTTGATTCCAATCCAACGAAATTGATCGAAGTTGTGGAGATCGGTAAACAACTTTTGATGACACGCGGTTCCCTGACAACTTTCAGTATTGCCAATGATATTGCCAAATATTTTGCGATTATCCCGGCTTTGTTTGCCGCAACTTATGCACCGTTGGAAGTGCTCAATATCATGCAGCTGCATTCACCGCAGAGCGCTATTTTAAGCGCCGTGATTTTCAATGCGCTGATCATCATCGCGCTGATACCGCTGGCGATGAAAGGCGTAGCTATAAACCGCTGGGAGCTTCTAAAATACTGCAGAGAAATCTGCTGATCTATGGTGTCGGCGGTATCATCGTACCGTTTATTGGCATCAAGATCATTGATGTGCTTTTAGTTGCTTTAGGTTTGGCTTAAGAAAGAATGAGGTGGAAATATGGGCGCGATAATAAGATCGTTAGTAATGGTTGTAACCTTGAGTATTTTTACCGGGCTGGTTTATCCGCTGGCCATGACAGGCTTGGCGCAAGTGGTATTTCCCAGCCGGGCTAATGGTAGTATAATAATAAAAGACGGAGTTCCGGTAGGATCGGCTCTGATCGGTCAGGCGTTCACAGATGCCCGCTACTTCAGCAGCCGCCCTTCTGCAGGCGGTAATGACGCTGCCAATTCAGGCGGCACTAACTATGGCGGTACCAGCGCTAAACTGCAGCAGCAGGTCGGCGAGCTGGCAGAGTCTGTACGTGCGGCCAATGGCTGGACATCTGATCAAGAAGTGCCCAGCGTACTGGTAACAAATTCCAGCAGTGGTTTGGATCCGCACCTGACGCCGGCAGCTGCTTATTGCCAGGTCGAACGTATTGCCAAAGTACGTGGTCTGGAAATCAGGCAGGTACGCGATCTGGTTTCAGAACATATTGAAAATGCTGATTTGGGAGTTGTCGGAGAGGACAGAGTCAATGTTTTTAAAATTGAATCTGGCGCTTGATAATTTACAACAGAACCAATAAAAGTTAGGGCTGCATTCAGGCAGCCCTATTTGACTATCTTGCGAAGGAGAAGGTTATGGAACTGACAGAGAAACCTCAAAGTGGACATGAATATGCTGAAACGCTGCTGGCTGCGGCCAATAAAGAACAGCGCGGCAAGCTGACTGTTTTTTTAGGTGCTGCTGCAGGTGTTGGTAAAACCTGTAGCATGCTGCAGGAAGCACATGCCCGTCTGCGGGAGGGGACTGACATTGTACTCGGCCTGGTGCTTACGCACGGGCGCAAAGAGACAGCAGCGCTTTTGGAAGGTTTGCCGCGTATTCCCGAGCAGGAAATAGAATATCATGGCAAGATGCTGCAGGAAATGGATCTGGATGCTATTCTCAGACGCCGCCCGCAGCTGGTAGTCGTTGATGAACTGGCGCACAGTAATGTGCCGGGTTCGCGCCATCAGCGGCGGTATCAGGATGTAGAAGAACTTTTGGCTGCCGGTATCGACGTTTTATACTGCTGTCAATATCCAGCATATCGAAAGCCTGAATGACGTTGTTGCGCAAATTACCGGGAGTATTGTTCGTGAGACTGTACCGGATGCGTTTTTTGAGCTGGCAGATGATATCAGATTGATCGATATTCCGCCCAAAGAATTACTGCAGCGTTTGAAGGAAGGCAAGGTTTATCGTCCGCAGCAGGCCCAGCAGGCATTGCGGGGATTTTTCAGACAGGGCAATATCAGCGCGCTGCGTGAGCTGGCTTTAAGATTTACGGCCCGGCATGTTGATCAGGATATGCTGGCCTATATGCGCCTGCATAAAATAGAAGGTCCCTGCCGGCTTCCGGCAAGGTCATGGTTTGCGTCAGCGCCAGTCCCTTTTCAGCACAGCTGATCAGAGCGGCGCAGCGTTTAGCTCAGGGACTGCACGCAGAATTTTTGGCTGTGCATATCGAAACACCGGAAAGACGATTTCCTCATGGTGATAAAGAACGGGAAAGGCTTTGGCGTAACCTGAATCTGGCTAAAGAGCTGGGAGGTCAGATCCTGACTACTGCCGGTACGGATTTTGTGGAAACGGTTCTGCAGATTGCTGTCAGAGAAAATGTTACCGCGATCGTGGTCGGGAAATCAGGCGCGCCGCTGGTATGAGATAGGCCGAAAAACCTTGGTTGACAGATTGATTGACAGGAGTGGGTTTATCCATGTTTATGTCATCCAGGGACGGGAAGAGGAAGAAAAGTCTCCTGTCATCACTACGGCAGTACCGCAGCAGCAGGCCGGCTGGCGCCAGTATGTAGGGGCGCTTGCGGCAGTTGTCATTACTACTGGGCTTTGCTATGTTTTCCGCGGTCAGCTGGAGCTGGTCAATATATCCTTACTGTATTTGCTGCCGGTATTGTTGACAGCAGCCTGGTGGGGCAGAAGTACGGCCTATGTAACAGCGCTCTTTTGTGTTTTAGGTTTTGACTTTTTTATTTTTGGAACCGATTTTTACTTTTACTATTTATGATATCAGATATCTGTGGAGCTTTCTGATCTTTGGACTGGTAGCATTTTTAGTCGGTGGAAAGACAGAATCGCTGAGGCGGGAATTGGAAAGTACCAGACGCCGTGAAAGCAATGTCAACAGTCTATACCGTTTCAGCAGCCGTATTGCCGCAGTCGATGACGCAGTGACGATCATGGAAGAATTTGTCAGTCATGTGGGACGAGAGCTGCAGCGGACAGTGCTGATTTTATTGCCTGAAAGTAAAGTACTGCGGCTGCAGGCCTGTTATGCTGTACAGCAGGAGGATGCGGCCGCGGAGTTTCAGCTGCCGCCGTCAGAATATGCTGTAGCAGCTTGGGTGCAGGAACACGGACAGGCCGCCGGACGTTCTACTGATACTTTACCCGGGGCTGAAAATCTTTTTTTACCGCTGATGAATGGAGAAAAAGTTATCGGTGTTGTTGGCATCGCTATCGATACACGGAAGTTATCGCCGGAGGAAAGGGCTGTACTGGGTGCGTGGGTAAGCCTGCTGGCGATTGCGTTGGTGCGGGCCGGGCTGAGCAGCGAAGCAAAACAGGCCGCCATGCTGCGTGAGGCAGATAAATTACGTACAGCGCTTTTTAATTCTGTTTCCCACGAACTGCGAACGCCTTTAGCGGCTATCATGGCTTCGGTATATACCTTAAATGATAAAGCTGTTGCTTATGGTGAGAAACAGCGGCAGCAGCTTCTGGAAACCATTGCCGATGCCTCTAAAAGGATGGAACGGATCATCGGCAACCTTTTAGATACCGCCCGTCTGGAAAGCGGGATGCTGCAGCTGAAGCTGGACTGGTGCGATCTGGAGGATGTTGTCAGCGGTGCGCTGCGGCGCAGCAAGGAACATACGCAGAGCTATAAGATCAAAGTAGAGATAGCAGACGATCTGCCGCTGATTTATGCCGATGCGGCCTTACTTGAGCACGTAGTGTTGAATTTACTGGATAATGCGGTAAAATATTCAGTAGAAGGCAGTGAGATCGAAATACAGACCTGTCTTGACGATAGCGAAGTGATCGTTATGGTCAAAGATCGGGGCTGGGGGTGACGGCCAAAGATTTACCGCATTTGTTCGATAAATTTTACAGGGCCAGACAAACGGAGAAAATCAGCGGCACCGGTTTGGGGCTGGCGATCTGCAAAGGCATTGTCGATGCCCACCGCGGCAGGATCTGGCTAAACAGCGCACTGGTGGCGGCAGTATTTTTGCTTTTGCCTTGCCTGTAACACTGCCGGAAGAAAAGGCTGGTGAAAAAAATGACTGAAAATACATTGCGCGTTTTAATTATTGATGATGAACCCGCAATCAGAAAGCTTTTAAAAATATCAATGCAGGCCTACGGCTATGAGCTGGGTGAAGCTGCTACAGGGCAGGACGGGCTGTTAATGGCGGCCTCCTTCAGGCCGGATATTATTTTGGTTGACCTGGGGCTGCCTGATATGGACGGTAAAGCAGTTGTGAAAGCTCTGAGGGAATGGTCGGAAACGCCGATCATTGTCCTGACGGCGCGTGAGCAGGAACAGGAAAAAATTGCCGCCTTAGATGTCGGAGCTGACGACTATGTGACCAAACCCTTTGGTATGGGTGAGCTGATGGCCAGAATGAGAGTCTGTCTGCGCCGGGCCGGCAATAAAGAAGGAGAACCGATACTGACCTGCGGCGGTTTGCAGCTCAATCTTCCTGGAGCACAGGGTAGTAGTGGAAGGGCGTGAAGTAAAGCTGACGCCGACAGAGTATGAGCTGCTTAAGGTGATGCTTAAATATGCCGGACGCGTGCTGACGCATAAACAGCTGCTGAAAGCTGTATGGGGTAATGAATATGATACGGATACCCATTATATCAGGATCTATATGCGGCAGCTGCGGCGCAAAATAGAACCTGATCCGGCGCAGCCTAAATATCTGATCACCGAAGCGGGGATTGGTTACAGGTTGTTGGGCGGCGAATAAATTTCAGATAGAAAAAGGACTATTTCGTTAAGAAATAGTCCTTTTGTTTTAATTATTCTATTCTTGTTCAAAATAATTGTTCGATAAAGCCCGGCGCAGTACTCCAAAAAGATCTGCCAGCATGTACATGGAGAAAAACAGCGTAACTGTAAATGCTACGGTATAGGCAATTTCTTTTTTTTGCAGCGTTGGCATAAACACCGCGGATAGAACAGAAAAAGATCAAAGTCCAAATGATTTTAGCCGTCATAATTTAGCTCCTTTAGTTTTCAAAAGTTCCCTTGACAACGGCCTGCCCCTCATCTACCATCAGGCGCCCCCTGGCAAAAACTTTGTTTAAGGTCAGGTCGTCGTTCCAAACGATCAGTCCGCGTCTTTACCTACGGCAATACGGCCTTTGTCTTCAAGCTTCAGGCATCGGCAACATTGCAGGTTATCAGCTGTAATGCTTTGTCAAAGGGCAATACGCCGGCTTTGACGATACTCAGCATTTCTTCGTATAGATAACGTGGCGCAGCGGCAGTCAGCCCGATCAGTTCATTGTTTTCGTTAAATTTAGGCATGCTGCCGTTACCATCACTGCTCAAGGTCAGACGTTCCAAAGGTACGCCTGCGTCTAAAGCTTGTTTAACAGCCTGAGGCACAGGGATAGCACTGCCTGTCATGCCGCAGGTCAGATCAATAATACCGCCCTGCAGTGCGAATTGGATAGTCTGTTTGTAAAGCATGGGATTTCGGTTGACATGGGTAGGACGGAACACACTGATCGGCAGCTCTGTAGTTTCAAGGATCTCAAGAACCGATTCCAGACCGCGTTTACCGTCGCCCATATGGATGTGCAGCACGCCGGCTTTGCCGCTCAGCATACCGCCGATACGGGCTTCTGCTGCCAGGCTGGCATAAGCTGTGTGCTGGGCATAGACGAACGGTGATCGCTCATTGCGACCTTGCCGCCCAATATTTTGTCGATCAAAACGATGTCACTGCGCAGAGTGCCGGTGATATGCTCGCTGTCAGCAGGATAGGCTCCGGAATAGATCCAGGTGGAAATACCCTCTTCTTCCAGGCCACGGGCTTTCGCCAGCAGATTTTCCATACTGCGGGTCACGCCGTCAGTGCCAAGCAGCCCGATTACTGTCGTAGTACCTGCCGTTGTCAGCTGTGACAGCTGGATTTCAGGTACGCGGGTAGCAAAGCTGCCTTCGCCGCCGCCGCCCGTAATATGAATATGCTGGTCAATAAAACCGGTAGTGACTTTAGCCCCGCTGACGTCAATAACGGTGCAGTCAAAAGGCAGCTCGCCGATTGACGGAGCCATATGAACGATTTTACGTCCGGCCAGCAGGAGATCCTGGCAGCCTGTATCGGCAGGAGCGTAAATATGAGCATTTTTTATGAGTGTAAACATAGCTACCTCCATCAATATATAAATTAACTATTATCAATTCGCTTTAGCTGCTTATAATTCCTGCTGCCAACCAAGATTTTCTGCAGTGAAAGTAAAAACTGTCGTTTTTGACATCGGGGATAAGCAGACTCTGGCTGGATGATGTAAATAATGCTGCACTTACCCCTTGCGAATACATATTTCTTATTTGAACAATATTATAAATATGTGAATTTATAATTAATAGCAGAACTAAATTAAAATATATTTATTTTAAAAAAATTAAATATTTACTTTCTGAAGAATATATGGTTAAATTCAAATGAGAATAGAATTTAGGAGCGTCCGAAAGTGAAAAGACAAACAGGCTTTACTTTAGTTGAATTGGTGATTGTTATCGCAGTGCTGGGAATTTTAGCAGGTCTGGCGATTCCATATTTTATGGAAGCCCGCGAGGAAGCGGCGAAAAAGGAATGTCTGGCTAACCGGACGCAGATCATGCGGATGTTCTACGCTCAGCAGGCGTCGAACTACAACGGGACACTGGTAGGATTTCTGGCAGAAGTTGTAAAAGAACCTAACGATAATAAATATTTTAATTTTGTCCCTAAATGTGCCGATAATGGCACTTACAGCGTCAGTAATGAAAAAGTAGTCTGTTCTATTGCTGAGCATAATGAAGCTAATGTCAGCGATGATGCCAGTGTTATAGATAATATTACGAATGACTTTCAAGAATTTCTTGATAAGTACGGCGCTATGACAGATCAGCAACTGAAGGATCTGGGCTGGTGGCCAACTTATGCCTCTGGTGCATTAGTAAAGACCAATGATGGTTTTAGAGAAGCTTATTATAAAGAAAAAGGAAAATGGCCCAGCGGAGTAGATTTAAATGGCAATACGATTTATTTTAAATTCCATTTAACTGCAGATGGCAGTTTTCTGACCTATGCAAATGGTAATGGCGATTTTAAAAATAGTGGAGATTGGGGCACTAATTATATATACGATTCTGCAGCTAAAAAATGGTATTATAGTCCCCAAGGGACGAATTTAGGTGGTATTTCCAACAGTGTTGACAAAGGTGGGAAAACGGAAGCGCAGATAATTGATAAAATAAAAAACGAAGGCTGGGAAGAAGTCACCCTGACAGGCAACACTTTCAGCAAATAACATGATTTGATAAATTAAACGATAAAACTCAGCGCTGAAGCGCTGAGTTTTTATTTATATCTGGATATTGATTTAAAACAAAAACACCCTTCTTTATTAAAAGAAGGGTGTTGCTCTTTGATGGTGCCTCAGCACAGAATCGAACTGTGGACACAAGGATTTTCAGTCCTTTGCTCTACCAACTGAGCTACCGAGGCAAAATGGCGACCCGGATGGGACTCGAACCCACGACCTCCGCCGTGACAGGGCGGCATTCTAACCAACTGAACCACCGGGCCATTGGTGGGGCTACATAAAACTTCTACCAAAATAAAAAATGGTGGGCGCTGACGGGATCGAACCGCCGACATTCTGCTTGTAAGGCAGACGCTCTCCCAGCTGAGCTAAGCGCCCGAATGGTGACCCGGTAGGGAGTCGAACCCTGAATCCATGCGCTCGCGTAAAAGGGGCGGTGTCTTTAAACCCGCCTTGAACCAACCGGCCAAAATTTTTGGTGACCCATGTAGGCCCTCGAACCTACGACACCCTGATTAAGAGTCAGGTGCTCTACCAACTGAGCTAA
>ENA-OQCX01001536-OQCX01001536.1-human-gut-metagenome-genome-assembly--contig:-NODE-1536-length-10369-cov-3.007713_pt1 | contig 10369 bp, 15 predicted proteins | sample MGYA00242762_ERZ504587 | MGnify/ENA primary metagenome ERZ504587 (study PRJEB26092, sample SAMD00036337) | human gut metagenome | host: Homo sapiens | study: EMG produced TPA metagenomics assembly of...
TTCCTCCAGTCCCGCTGGCGGTAGGTGCGCCACGACGGCGCAGTCGTAGTAGCGCCCCAGCACCCGGGCGGTGTCCCGCAAAGGCTCGCCCCGCCCGGCCTGCAGCTCGGCGGTGTTCATGTAGTTGCCAAGCGCCCATCTGGTACACACCCACCTCAAAGCTGGTGCGGGTGCGGGTGGACGCTTTGGAAAACAGGAGCGCCACGCTTTTGCCCGCCAGCAGCGGCTCGGTGCGGCCCGCCTTGCAGTCCGCCTTCAGCTGGTCTGCCACATCCAGAATGTGGGTCAGCTCGGCGGGGGAAAGGTCGCTCATTTTCAGCAGATTTTTCATGCCTGCTCCTTCGGAGCCGTCGGTCCATCGTGCCCAGCACCTCAGCCAGCACCTCCAGCGCCATGTCTACCTCGTGTTCGGAGACGGTCAGCGGCGGCAGCAGACGCAGCCGGGTCTTTGCGGTAAGCACCAGCAAGCCCTTTTCGCGGCAGGCAGCCAGCACATCCGCAGCCTGCACATCAAAGAATTCGATACCCACCATCAGGCCGATGCCGGAAATGTTCTTGACGTGGGGCAGCTTTGCCAAGCCGGTGCGCAGCTGTACGGCGCGCTCGCTGACCTGTGCAAGGAAGCTCTGGTCCAGACGGTCCACCACCACGTTGGCACCGGCGCAGACACCGGTTGCCGCCAAAGGTAGAGCCGTGGGTGCCGGGGCCCATGCCCTCGGCTACCTTTTCATTCATCAGCACCGCGCCGATGGGCAAGCCGCCGCCCAGCCCCTTGGCAAGGGTGACGATGTCCGGCTTGAGGTTATAGTGCTCACAGCACAGGAAGGTGCCGGTGCGGCCTACGCCGGTCTGCACTTCGTCCACGATGAGCACAAGGTCTTTTTCGTCGCACAAAGCGCGCACGGCCTGTACATAGTCCGGGTCCAGCGCCATCACGCCGCCCTCGCCCTGAATCAGTTCCATCATCACGGCGCAGGTGTGGCGGTCTACCAGTTCCTGCAGCGCTTCGATATCCCCCGCCGGGACGTACTGGAAGCCTTCGTTGAAGGGGCCGAAGTAGTTGTGGAACACCTCCTGTCCGGTGGCGGTCAGGGTGGCAAGGGTGCGGCCATGGAAGCTGTTGACCAGCGTGATGACGTTGTAGCGGTCTTTACCATAGTGGTCTACGCTGTACTTGCGGGCGGCCTTGATGGCGCCCTCGTTGGCTTCAGCACCGGAATTGCCGAAGAAAACTTTGCTCATGCCGGTGCGCTTGCACAGCTTTTTCGCCAGCTTGCCGCAGGGCGCAGTGTAGTACAGGTTAGAGGTGTGCTGCAATTTGTGTGCCTGCTGGGACACGGCTTCTGCCCATGCAAGGTCGCAGTAGCCAAGGCTGTTCACCCCGATGCCGCTGGTGAAGTCCAGATACTTCTGTCCCTCCGGGCCCTCGGCGTACAGCCCGTGCCCCTTTTCCAGCACGATGGGATTGCGGTTATAGGTGTGCAGGACGTACTCGTTGTCCCGCTTGATGACTTTTTCAGAATCCATAGGTGTACCTCCTGTGAATAGAAGTTCCGCGCATGCGCCGCTCCCCCGGAGGGAGCGTTTTTTCTATTATAATACTGCTTTTTCGCTTGCGCAATCTTTTTATTCGCGGTGGCTGCGGCGGTAGAAGCGGGTACCGGAGCCGCGGTCGGAGAACAGCTCCAGCAGGATGGAGTGGGGCACGCGGCCATCGATGATGACCGCCTCGTGGACTCCCTGATAGATGGCATCGGCCATGCCGCCGATCTTGGGGATCATGCCGCCCGCAATGATGCCGGCAGCCTTGTAGCCCTCGATCTCGCTGACCTCCACCTCGGGGATGAGGGTAGTCTCATCGTCCTTATCCCGCAGCAGGCCGGCGATATCGGTCATGGAAACCAGCTTCTCGGCCTTGAGGGCAATGGCGATCTGTGCGGCGGCGGTGTCGGCGTTGACATTATAGGCCTGGCCCAGATCGTCCATGCCCACCGTTGCGATCACGGGGATATAGCCGCCGTCCAGCAGGGTGGAGATCAGGGTGGGGTCCACATGGATGATCTCGCCCACATGGCCCAGAGCAGGGTCTAGTTCGGTGCAGCGGAGCATCTGGCCGTCCATGCCGCACAGGCCCACGCCGCGGCCGCGCAGCTTTGCCACAAGGTCCTTGTTCACCTTACCGGCCAGCACCTGCTGGACGATCTCCATCGTGGCATCATCCGTCACCCGCAGACCGTTGTTGAAATGGCTCTCCACGCCGACTTTTTTCAGCATCTCGTTGATGGCCGGGCCGCCGCCGTGCACCAGCACCACCCGCACCCCCAGCAGGGTCAGGGTGACAAGGTCGTTCATCACGGCGTTTTTCAGCGTCTCGTTGATCATGCGTTGCCGCCGTATTTGATGACCATGGTTCTGCCATGGTATTTCTGGATATAAGGGGTGGCCTCCGAAAAAAGCCGCGCCATTTCTTCGTTTTTCATCTGTTCCGCGCTCCTGTCAGGTTCTGTAATCGCCGTTGATCTTCACATAGTCGTAGGTCAGGTCACAGCCCCACGCCTTGGCGCTTGCCTCGCCGGTGCCCATATCCACCTTGACCAGAATATCGTGCTCTGCCAGCACCTTGGCGGCTTCATCCTCGCTGTACGGGTGGTAGGCGGCGTTCTCGCACACATACACCTCGCCCGCCTTGCTGGAAAGCCAGACGCAGACCTTATCAATGGAGAAGTCCCCGGGGGTGTAGCCGATGGCGCACAGGATGCGTCCCCAGTTGCATCGCGGCCAAAGACCGCTGCCTTGAACAGGTTGGAGCAGACCACGCTGCGGCTGACGGCGCGGGCAGTTTTCAGGTCGGGTGCGTGGGTCACTTCGCAGGTAATGAGGTGGGTTGCACCCTCGCCATCTCCGGCGTGCTCGGCGCACATGTGCTCTGCAATGGCGGTCAGCGCTGCCACAAAGGCGGCGTAATCCGCGTTCTCCTCACAGATCTCCGGGTTGCCCGCCAGACCGGACGCCATGATGATCAGGGTATCGTTGGTGGAGGTGTCCAGATCCACGCTCATCTGGTTATAGGTGCCGGGCACAACGGTCTTGAGCGCCTTTTCCAGCAGCGCGGGCGAGACGGCGGCATCGGTGGTGTAGAACGCCAGCATGGTGGCCATGTTGGGGGCGATCATGCCGCTGCCCTTGCCGATAGCACCCACGGTGCACACCTTGCCGCCCAGCTCGAACTGGATGGCGTATTCTTTTTTATGGGTGTCGGTGGTCATGATGGCGGTGGCAGCGTCCGTGCTGCCCTGCGCGGTAGCGGCCAGCTTTCCGCCGCCGCGGGATGCCCCGGGCAAAGGGGTCGATGACCATAGGCTGACCGATGACGCCGGTGGAGGCGGGCAGAACGTCCTTTGCGTCCATGTTCAGCGCCTTGCCTACCAGTGCACAGCACTCCTCGGCCAGCGCCACGCCGTTGGCGGCGCAGGTGTTGGCGTTGCCGCTGTTTACCACGATGGCCTGTGCATAGCCATCGGCCAGATGGGCGCGGTCCACCTTGATGGGCGCACCGCAGACCTTGTTGGTGGTGTATACGCCCGCAGCAGCGCAGCGCACCTCGGCCTTGATGAGCGCCAGATCGTATTTTTCGCTGTGATTTGCCCGGATGCCGCAATGGACACCGGCGGCGGCAAAGCCCTTGGGCGCGCAGATGCCGCCCGCAACTTCCTTATACTGCATAACGATTTTCCTTTCCCACAAAGAAAAACAAGTTTATTCCAAGCCCTTGGTCTCTTCCAGACCCAGCATCAGGTTCATGCACTGGACGGCGGCACCGGAGGAGCCCTTGCCCAGATTATCAAACAACGAGACCAGCATCATCTGGTCTCCGGCGGCGTTCACGGTCAGGTACAGTTCCATGCGGTCGGTGCCCGCCATGGCGTTGGAGTACAGACCGTTTTCCGGCAGCGGCTCGTTCAGCCCGTGCACCTTCACGGTGGCGGCGTCCTTGTAGTAATCCGCAAGGGCGGCAGCCACTGCCTCGGCGGTAGTGCCCGCAAGGGTAAGATCCAGCGGCACCAGCACCTGCATGCCGCAGTAGTAGTCGCACACCACCGGCACGAACATCGGCGTGTGCGCAAGGCCGCTGATCTTCTGCATCTCCGGCAGGTGCTTGTGGCCAAGGCTCAGCCGTAGCTCTTGGGCGCATCCAGCTTGCTGTGCGCCGGGCGGTCGGGGCTTTCGTAGTCCGCGATCATCTTTTTGCCGCCGCCGGAGTAGCCGGAGATGCCGGTGCAGCTGAAGGGATAGCTTTGCGGCACCAGCCCCAGCTCCACCAGCGGGCGGGCAATGCTGATAAAGCCGCTGGCATAGCAGCCGGGCACTGCCACGCGGTAAGAGTTCTGAATTTTTTCCTTCTGTCCCTTCAGCTCCGGGAAGCCGTAGTCCCATGCGGCGTCAGTGCGGAAGGCGGTGGAGGTGTCCAGCACCTTCACGTCCGGCGCAGCAGGGGCATGACCTCTTTAGAAGCCGCATCCGGCAGGCAGAGGAAGGCAAGGTCGGCAGAATTGATGACCTTTGCCCTCTCGTGCACGTCCTTGCGCCTTCGGCAGAGATGGACAGCAGCTCGATCTCCGGGCGGGCTGCCAGACGGTCGGCGATGCGCAGGCCGGTGGTGCCGGAAGAGCCATCAATAAAACTTCACGCTCATGCGTTCTTTTCCTCCCACGCATCCAGCTGTGCGTTTGCCAGTGCGATCTGGTTGTTCACGCTGGCTTCGCTGGGGCCGCCGTAGCTGGTGCGGCCCTCGCAGCACTTGACCAGATCAATGGCATCGTAGATATCGTTCTCGAACAGAGCGCTGTAGCCCTTGAACTCGTCGAGGGTCAGCTCTTCAAGGGTCTTGTCCTTTGCGATGCAGTCCGACACCATGCAGCCGGTCAGCTTGTAGGCATCCCGGAAGGGCATCCCCTTCTTGGTCAGGTAGTCGGCGCAGTCGGTGGCGTTGATAAAGCCCTTGGCGGCGGCGCGGCGCATGTTGGCAGGCAGGGTCTTCATGGTGTCCAGCATGGGGGTGACAGTCTTGAGGCACAGCTCCAGCGTATCCACTGCATCGAAGATGGCTTCCTTGTCCTCCTGCATATCCTTGTTGTAAGCCAGAGGAATGCCCTTCATCATCACCAGCAGGGTGTTCAGGTCGCCGTAGACGCGGCCGGTCTTGCCGCGGATCAGCTCGGTGACATCGGGGTTCTTCTTCTGGGGCATGATGGAGGAGCCGGTGGTAAAGGCATCGTCCAGCTCGATGAACTTGAACTCCCAGCTGCACCAGAGGATGATCTCCTCGGAAAGGCGGGACAGGTGCATCATGCAGATGGAGATGGCGTTGGCCAGCTCAATGCAGAAGTCACGGTCAGAAACGCCGTCCAGGCTGTTGGTACAGGGTGCGGCAAAGCCCAGCTTTTCGGCGGTGAACTGACGATCCAGCGGGTAGGTGGTACCGGCCAGAGCACCGGAGCCAGCGGGCACTGGGCATCCATGCGGGCGGTGGCATCCTCAAAGCGCTGCAGGTCGCGCAGGAGCATGGAGCGTAGGCCATCAGCGCATGGCCAAAGGTGATGGGCTGGGCGCGCTGCAGGTGGGTGTAGCCGGGCATAACAGCGGTGGTATTCTCCGCCGCCTTCCTGCAGATGACCTTGATGAGCTCCACGATGTAAGCCTGCAGGGTGTGGCTGTGATCCCGCAGGGTCAGGCGGATATCCAGCGCCACCTGATCGTTGCGGCTGCGGCCGGTGTGCAGGCGCTTGCCTGCATCGCCGATGCGGGCGGTCAGGGTCTGCTCCACGAAGGTATGCACATCCTCGGCGTTGGGGTCGATCTCCAGCGCACCGCTTGCCAGATCGTCGGCAATGGAGGCCAGCCCGCTGAGGATATCCTCGCAGTCCTTTTCGGAGATGATGCCCTGCTTGGCCAGCATAGCGGCGTGGACCCCGCTGCCGCGCATATCCTGCGCGATCATCCGCTGGTCAAAGCGGATGGAGGAATTGAAATCATTGACGCGCGAATCGACCGCCTTGGAGAAACGGCCCTTCCAGAGTTGTTCTGCCATAATATTCTTCCTTTTCTGATAGGCGGCTCGCCTCTCCGTCATTGCTTGCGCAATGCCACCTCTCCAAAGGGAGAGGCTCTGGCGCAACCGAGAACTTCACGCTTGACCGGAAACTTTGCCGCTATGCCAAGGGCTCTCCCTTTGGGAGAGCTGTCACCGTAGGTGACTGAGAGGGCGAGGATGTTTATCTTGTAAATAAAAACAGCTAAAAACGGCAAAGCCGCCGCAGAGGAAAACGCTCCTGCGGCGGTGCCGCCGGCAACTATGCCGGTTTTGGAACTCCGTTGTGAAAGTGTAGAGAACACACCGGAGAGAAAGTTGGCTTTGTGTGATCCCGGTGGATCAGCCGCTTAGTCCTCGATCTTCGGCCAGCTCTTGGACAGCTTTGCGCGCTCCTTGATGGACAGGCCGAACAGGTTGATGAAGCCTGCTGCATCTGCCTGGTTGTAATCCTCGTCCTCACCAAAGGAAGCGGTCTGCTCATCGTACAGGGTGAACGGAGAGGTGACACCAGCGTTGATCATGTTGCCCTTGTACAGCTTCAGCTTCACATCGCCGGTCACGGTCTTTGCCAGGCTGTTGGCAAAAGCATCCAGAGCCTCACGCAGCGGAGTGAACCACTGGCCGTTGTAGACGATGTCGGCATACTTCTGAGCCAGCTGCTCCTTGAGGTGTGCGCTCTCCTTGTCCAGAGTGATGGTCTCCAGAACATTGATGGCCTTGTACAGGATGGCACCGCCGGGGGTCTCGTACACGCCGCGGCTCTTCATGCCCACCAGACGGTTCTCAACGATATCCAGCAGGCCAATGCCGTTCTCGCCGCCCAGCTTGTTCAGGTACTCCACCAGCTCCACAGCGCCCATCTCCTTGCCGTCCACGGCAGTGGGAACGCCCTTTTCAAAGTGGATGGTCACATAGGTCGGGGTGTCGGGAGCCTGCTCAGGGCTGACACCCAGCTCCAGGAAACCGGGGTGGTTGTACTGGGGCTCGTTGGCGGGGCTCTCCAGATCCAGGCCTCGTGGCTCAGATGCCACAGGTTCTTGTCCTTGGAGTAGTTGGTCTCGCGGTTGATCTTCAGGGGGATGTGGTGAGCCTCGGCGTAGTCGATCTCTTCGTCACGGCTCTTGATGTCCCACTCACGCCAGGGAGCAATGATGGCCATATCCGGGCAGAACGCCTTGAGGGTCAGCTCAAAACGCACCTGATCGTTGCCCTTGCCGGTGCAGCCGTGGCAGATGGCATCTGCGCCCTCCTTGATGGCGATATCAGCCAGAGCCTTGGCGATGCAGGGGCGTGCAAAGCTGGTGCCCAGCAGGTAATCCTCGTACTTAGCGCCAAACTTCAGGGTGGGGAAGATGTAGTTCTCCACAAAGTCCTTCTTCAGATCCAGAACGTACAGCTTGGAAGCGCCGGTCGCCTTGGCCTTTTCCTCCAGGCCGTCCAGCTCGGTGCCCTGGCCCACGTCACCGGAAACGGCGACGACTTCGCAGTTGTTGTAGTTTTCCTTCAGCCAGGGAATGATGATGGAGGTATCCAGACCACCAGAGTAGGCCAGAACGACTTTTTTGATGTTTTCCTTTTTCATAATAAACGCGCTCCTTTTAATAAAAATACACTTTCGTATCCTGATGCGCACTTTCCCTTCGCATCCTCTGTCTTTGATTCGCGGTTGATGCTTTTATTATACACAGCGCGGCTTTTCCGTCAATGCCGAAAACTGCCAAACATGCCGCGCATTTGCGGCAGGATTTGTTACACTTTGTATGTTTATGCAATGCTTTACGTTTATATTCAAATTTTATGCAGTCAAAATGTATATATGAAATGCAAAAAAGCGCCCCGAAGGACGCTTTCTTTATGCCTGGTATCTTCCCAGGATCTCCTCCACCTGTTCCTGTGTCAGCGGGTGAGTGGGTTCCGGCTTTTCATTGCCCCTGCGCAGGGGCAGCCACCAGGTGGACAGGCCCAGCCAGCCGAACTTATAGGCAGTGTGGGGCTCACGGCCCACGCAGGTAAAGCCCAGGCGGGCATGGATACGCTCGCTGGCGGGGTTGGGGTCTGCCACAAGGGCGTAGACGTTCCAGTAACCCATCCCGTCCAGGATGTCCAGCAGGGCGCGGTAGAGGGTATCCCCCACACCAAAGCCCCGGGCATCGGGGGCACAGTAGATGGTGCTCTCCACATCCCAGTCGTAGGCCTCTCGGGGGTGGTAGCGGTGGGCGCAGGCATAGCCCAGCAGCTTACCGTTCCCATCCCGGGCCAGCAGCAGAGGGATCAGCGCACGGGTGCTGTCCACCCAGTCCTCATACTCCGGCAGGGAGGAGGGCGTTACCTGAAAGGTTGCCGTGTGGTGCAGGACATACCAGTTGTAGATATCCAATATCTCCGCCACATCGGCCCGGGTGGCCAGCGAGAGCCGGGGCAGGTTCTTCTCAGCCCATTCGGCGCACAGGGCTTCCTTCTGCGCCTTGGTCAGCTTTTCAGGGCTGCTTCCCGGCGCAGGGCGGCAGATCTGTCTGTGCACCGTTCCAGATACGCGAACCGCTGTGCCCCCAGCGCACGGGTACACTTGGCTCCCTTCCCGCTCTTGTGGGCGTGCAGGCGGCTGGCCGGGTCATTGGTCCAGCCCGTGTAAAGCTGCCGCCCGCGCAGCGCACCATATAGACATAGGCCCGCTCCGTTTTCTCCGCTTCCCCGCTCATATCACAGTCTCCCGTTATTTTTCAGCACCTGGCGGCAGGCGGTCAGTGCCGTTTCCTTGTCCTTTGCGGTGATGAGGAACCGGCTGGCGTGGCAGAAGCTGATGCCCTCGATGCCGCTCTTCTGCTCAATGACCTCCTGCGGCTGGCCCGCCCAGCTCTGGGGGGAAGGGCAGCTTCGGCTTTTTTGGTCTTGTGGTCGGTCACGCACTGGGCGCTCCAACCGCCGCGCTGGCTGGGGTAGATGACGAAGAGGGCATCGGTCTTGTACAGGCCGTTCTTCCAGGCAGGTAGCAGGGCAGGATCACGATGCCATCCCGGGAATTCTTATAGGCCTGCTGGACCTTTTCGTCGGCACGGTTCACGGCATTCGCGCTCTCGATCTGGTTTTCCAGGATCTGCTTTGCCACAGCCACCGCCTTGAAGAAGCAGGTGTCCTGATCCTCCTTGGAATCCCACACCGGGTTGAAGAAGCCGATGCATCGCACAGGCTGTTCTGCTCGCCGGTGTTATCGTTCAGATCAAGGGGCTGGATAAAGTTTTCATCGATGAGCCGGGCCTGACGCTCCCCCACCAGCCCCGGGCCCAGCACCCGCACAGCAGGCCGAAGGCCGCATAGGGGATGCCGTTGGCGCGGTACTCGCGGGGCTCCTGATGGTGATCGAACATGCCAAAGCCGATATCATACACGATGCCGTCGAAATCGTCCGGCACCACAAAGCCGCGGGCGATCCTGATGTCCGGCCGGATGATCTGCAGCAGCGCCGTTGCAAACACGTCGTCCGCATGGAACTTGCCGGCGTGGGTGAAGCCATTTGCAGGAATTTTCATAACAGCAATACCTCGTTCTCTTTCTTTGGGAACAGTATATCACACTTTGCCAAAAGGAACAACGAAAAGCCCCGGCTGTCGGGGGACAGCCGGGGCAAAGGTACACCTTAACTCGTTTTTTAGTTGCCCTTGGGGAACATTTTTGCGTCGCAGCGAGACAGCTGAGTAGAAACAAACAGCTGTGTGGATGTACCGCCATTGACTCGGCGAATGCGGGTCATGTCGCCCTTTTTATAAACGACCTTTCCATTGCCGTCCGCCATATCTTTTGCCGCATAGTAGAACTCATATGTATAGACTACACCATCCACATTAGCCTTGATGCTCTCTCGATAGAACTCCTGAGCGGAAGGATCCGTATAGTTTTCAGCAGAGAAGGTAAGCGGAACAACCTTGTTAGCAATGTAGATCAGATTCTTGGTTTCCTTCAGTTCCTCCAGAATCCCCTGTTTTTCTTTTGCGATTTTTTCGTCGCTCGCGCCCTTACTTTTCCCGTACTCTTCAATACTCGTCCAAGTAAGATTATCCACAGTGGTGTCAGCTGTGAGTTTATAACTCGTCAAATAAAGGCTCTCTCCATCTGGGGTATAGAAAGCAATCATCCTATTCTGGTCTTCCTGATTAACCACAAACTGCTTTTTTTCCCTGAGTGGCCATAACCCAAAAGCACCCCCTCCAAGAAAGACCGCTGAACTTTAAAGTCGTCCCGCACTGACCGGCAATTTCATGAACATTTCTTTTGTCAGATGAA
>ENA-OQCX01001537-OQCX01001537.1-human-gut-metagenome-genome-assembly--contig:-NODE-1537-length-10369-cov-1.293693_pt1 | contig 10369 bp, 16 predicted proteins | sample MGYA00242762_ERZ504587 | MGnify/ENA primary metagenome ERZ504587 (study PRJEB26092, sample SAMD00036337) | human gut metagenome | host: Homo sapiens | study: EMG produced TPA metagenomics assembly of...
TAATCCAGTGGAATAGCTGATTTTTTGATAAATAGATTTTCACAGCAGAGCGATAACATTTTGTCAATTGAAAAAAGAACGTATCATTTATTTTTATTTTCATTCCAAAGAAAATAGTGTATCTTCGTTGTTATATTAAAGAAAAGTATAAAATACATATAAGATGAAAAGTTTAAATGGTTCAGTCCTGCGTTGCATATTTGCGATCGTATTGGGACTTGTATTGGTTCTTTGGCCGGAAGCGGCTGTTACTTACTTGGTGATAACGATCGGTATCTGTTTTATCATACCCGGCTTATTCTCACTCTTAAATTATTTCACCCGTGAAAAAGTAGAAGGAGAGCCGAGTCCAATGTTTCCGATCGACGGAGCAGGCAGTATTCTGTTCGGAGCATGGTTGGTAATCATGCCGCAATTTTTCGTTAGCATATTAATGTATGTTTTAGGGGCTTTACTGGTTCTTGCAGGCGCGCAGCAACTGATTTCACTGGTTTCTGCCCGCAAATGGAGTACCGTTTCCTATGTTTTTTATATCATACCATCTGATTTTAATAACAGGGATCATGATCCTCGCCTACCCATTCGGAGCAGCCGCCAACACATTTGTGATTTTCGGAGTTGCTTGCTTGATCTATGGTATTTCCGAATTGATCAACTGGTATAAGTTCAGTGAAAAGATAAGAAGAAAAATGGAGTAACCACCCGCTTCAGGATTTACGGTACTCCATCGGAGAAATTCCCATATGTTTCTTAAAGAATTTCCAAAAGTCGACTGGTCGGAAAAATGAAGTATATCCGCCACCTGCTGGACAGTCGCCTGAGGCGCTTTCAAAAGAATTTTCGCTTCGACAATCAGGGCATCATCTATCCACTTATTAGCGGATTTACCCGTCAACTCCTTCAGGATCAATGACAGATATTGTGGCGTAATAAATAACTTTTCAGCATAGAATGTAACCACATGCTGCTCTTTACAATGCTCAAACAATAATTGCAGGAATTGTTCGAACAGCTCTTCTTTACGAGAAAGGGTCGGTCGGATCAAACGATCTTTCTTGCTTAACATTATATTCCCTAAGTCCAGCAAGAAGCCAATAAAAGCATTCTGTACTAACTCCTTCTGATAAAAATGAGTACGTTTCCCTCATCTTCTCCCGTATAACCTGCATGCTACCGGCCAGTTTCGCTGTTTCTTCCGGTTCCAGTTCCGTACAAGGATTCTTACGGATCTCCATATAGTTCGCTATAGCCTGAGTCCCGGTTACCTCCACCAGGATTACAATCGTCCAAAAACTCCTTAGACGCAATCAGCAAGCGACCCTTAAAATCTTTACCGATCCTATCAAGTTGGAGTGCATGCGTAGGCATGATCGTTATGAAACTGTTCGGTTTGACAATGTAAGAAACATAATCCAGATGGATTTCAAGTGTCCCTTCAAAAGTCAACACCATCAAAAGCGCATTTAACCGCATCGGAGCAAAACGCTCAGGCGAGTCGGGATCTCCGATATCCATACCTCCGTCCAGATCCGCAATCGAAAAAATATCCTGAAAACTATCACGGAAAATAATACTCTTATTCAGTTCCGCCAATTCTATTAAAGGAAGTTTTTCCATCTTTACATATTTACTAATCGTGTACTTGCAAAGGTAAACATTTTTTTCAACAAACAGAAAAATGTTTCATTTTTTACCAATGAATAACGGTTTTTCAGGAATAAGAAAGGTTCCTTTTATTCGTTTTCGACTAATTCCGTAACAGAATAAACCTTTTTAGTTTTCCAAATTAGACAGACCTTTGCAATATCTGATCGTATAAAAAGTAATCATTAAAATCGATGGTCATAAAAGAACAAATAATGTTAACGGCATTCGACTTATTTTCGGAACACGGGATCAAGAATGTCAGTATGGATGATATCGCTCATAACGCGAGTATATCCAAACGGACTCTTTATGAGCTCTTCGAAGATAAGGAGACTCTGCTAACAGAATGTATAACCTGAGTTATACTAAAATAGAGGCTATCCATGAAGCGACTGAATCCGAGCCGATAACAGCCTTAGAAGTCGCTTTGCTTTTTTATGAAGAACTTATGAGACGGCCTCGCTGGTTTAACCGGAAGTTCTATGATGATCTGAAACGTTATCCGAAAGCATTGCAAAAAACGGAAGAAGAAAAGTCCCGCTTTTTGAAAAAATGTATAAAACTACTGTCACGAGGTGCAAAAGAAGGTGTTTTTCAACCGAATATTAACTTTGAGATTGTAGCTTTACTGGCGAAAGAGCAGGCAAAAATGATCCGTCCGTCCAAAGCCCTTTCCAACCATTCCGTGTCCGAAGTGTTCAATACGATTCTTTATACCTTTCTTCGGGGAATCTCTACAGAAAAAGGCATTGCCATTTTAGATCGTTACTTGTTGAAATATAAACAGAAGCAATTAGATTGAACAAACGATTTTATTAAAAATCAAATTTACTTATTTTAAATGAGACAAATCATAATTACCAAAAAGATGATGTGGGTAGTGATAATGTTACTCCCCTCTCTGGCCTTCACCACCGTAAAAGCTCAAGACACGCTCGTTCTCGATATAGAGAAAGCTCTTGAGATCGCGCTGAGCGAAAATCCCATTGTAAAAGTGGCTAACAAGGAAATCCAGAAAAAAAAATATGCACAGAAAGGTTCATATGCCGCCCTATTTCCCCAAGTAAGTTTTGCTGCCGACTATAATCGAACTTTGAAAAAACAGGTGATGTATATGGACGGCTTCGACATGGGAAGTACCGAAATACCAGCATGGAAGACATGCCAAATATGGATGAAGGGATCGAAGTAGGACGTGATAATAACTGGAATCTCGTTTCAACGCCTCTATGCCGATTGTCAACGCCGCTCTTTGGAAAAGCCTAAGCATCTCAGCTGTCGATGTGGAATTGGCTATCGAACAGGCACGTTCTTCCAAAATTGCTATGATCAACCAGGTAAAGAAAGGGTATTACGGCGTGCTTCTTGCCAACGATTCATACCGCGTATTTAAGGAAAGCTATGACAACGCAATGGAAAATTACCTGGATATCAAGCATAAGTTCGAACAGGGAACCGTTGCCGAATATGACCTGATACGCGCCAATGTTACCGTAAAGAACAGCGAACCCAATATGTTGCAGGCAGAAAACGCACTAGTTCTTGCCAAATGGCAATTGAAAGCATTATTAGGTATGGATCTGGACATAAATATCGAATGTGAAGGACAATTGACCGACTTTGAAAAAGATCTATTCGGCGATTTTCTTTCCACAGACACAACCCTGGCTAATAATACAGATTTGAAACAGATGGATTTACAAGCCAAGCAACTGGAAAAGACACTGACCATGCAAAAGTTCGATTATCTGCCGACACTGTCGCTCACTGGACTATATCAGTGGACAGCCATGAACAACGACTTCAAGTTCAAAGACTATATGTGGAACCCCTACTCGATGGTCGGTGTTTCACTCTCCATCCGATTTCTCTGGCGGCAGCAAGTTCTATAAGATCAAACAAACAAGAAATTCGATCGAACAGTTGAGCCTGCAAAGAGAGGATACACAGCGAAACCTGCAACTGGCAATCAAGCAGTATATAGATAATATGAATACCTGCGTCAAACGTTTCGACGCTTCACAAAAGGGAGTAGAGCAAGCCGAACGGGGATATATGATCTCACAGAAACGATACGACACAGGAGCCGGGACTCTGTTAGAAATGAACGATTCGGAATTAGCATTGACACAGGCCAAACTGAATTTCAACCAAGCTATTTACGACTATATGGTAGCAAAAGCTGACTTGGAAAAGGTATTAGGCCAGCAAGAGTTTTAAAAAACAAAAAATAGACATTGAATAAAAATATCACAAAATGGAAACAAATAAAAGACAACACTTTATATCACTCTTCATTTTATCTTTGCTGCTATCCTGTTCAGGGGAAAAGAAAGATTCGGCACAAACGGAAACCGTCAGCAACAAAGCCATTGTGAGAATAGAACTGTTTCCGCACAAGATGTGGAGCAGATCAGTGAATTTACAGCAACAGTAGAAGCCAATATTTCGAATAACATCGCCCCACAAAACCAGTGCGCATAGAGAAACTGTTTGCAGAAGTCGGCGATCATGTAAAAGCAGGTCAACTCTTGGTCAAGATGGATGAGACAAACCTCAAACAGACAAAAATACAATTGGACAACCAGGAACTGGAGTTCAAACGTATTGATGAACTGTACAAAGTAGGCGGTGCTTCCAAATCAGCCTGGGATGCACAGAAAACACGATTAGACGTAAGCCGTGCGACCTACAAGAATTTGCAGGAAAACACACAGTTATTGAGTCCGATCACCGGTATCGTCACTGCCCGCAACTATGATAGCGGCGATATGTATAGCGGAGGTTCGCCGATCTTCACCGTAGAACAGATTCGTCCGGTCAAACTGTTGATCAACGTATCCGAAAGTCTTTTCACGAAAGTAAAAAAGGGAAAAGATGTCGACATCCGGTTAGATGTATACGGAGACGAAGTTTTCAAAGGAAAAGTCAGCCTGGTTTACCCGACTATCGATCCGAATACACGTACATTCCCTGTCGAAATCAAAATCGACAACAATGACGAACGTGTCCGTCCGGGGATGTTCGCCCGCGTGACGATCGGTTTCGGGACACAAAACCATGTGGTCGCTCCGGATCTCGCCATCGTAAAACAGTCCGGTGCAGGAGACCGCTATATATATGTATACAAAGACGGTAAAGTTTACTACGAGAAAGTAGAGTTAGGACGCCGTATGGGAAACAAATATGAAGTCATTTCAGGGGTAAACAGTGGCGACCAGGTTGTAATATCCGGTCAAAGCCGCCTAAACAACGGAATGGAAGTAGAAATCGAAAAGTAAGAGACAAACATTATGAGCTTATATGCAACAGCGGTAAAAAAGCCGGTTACGACTGCCCTTGTCTTTGTGGCAATCGTGATCTTCGGTCTTTTTTCATTAACCAGATTATCAGTGGACCTGCTGCCAGAGATCGAGACAAACACGATCATGGTCATGACCTCCTATGCCGGCGCCAGCGCTGCGGATATCGAAATGAACGTCTCCAAACCGTTGGAGAACGTGCTGAACAGTGTCAGCGACCTGAAACACATCACGTCACAGTCACGTGAAAACATTTCAATCATCACACTAGAATTCGACTATGGTACGGATATCGATGTGGCGACAAACGACGTGCGCGATAAACTGGACGTTGCCGAGCAATGCTGCCGGATGATGTGGACAATCCCATTATCTTCAAATTCGGGACGAACGATATACCGATTATCATCCTTTCGGTTACGGCGGAAGAGAGCACGAACGCCCTATACAAGATTCTGGACGATAAGGTATCGAACCCGCTTGCACGTATCAGCGGTGTAGGAGCGGTTTCCATTTCCGGTACGCCGGCACGCGAAATACAAGTCTATTGTGATCCGTACAAACTGGAAGCATACGGAGTTTCAATCGAAGGAATATCCGCTATCATCGCACAGGAAAACAGGAACACTCCAGGCGGCAGCGTGGATATCGGTTCCAACGCCTATGCGCTCCGTGTACAAGGTGAATTTACGGATGCGCATCAGATGGACGATCTTGTGATCGGTCATAAAGATAACAAGACTATCTATCTGCGTGATGTTGCCCGCATTGAAGACAGCATCGAAAGAGCGTGCCCAAGAGACTTACAATAACGGTAAAAAAGGCGGCATGATCGTTATCCAAAAACAATCGGGAGCCAACTCGGTGAACATAGCCAAGAAGGTTCATCAGAAGTTGCCGGAAATTCAAAAAAGCCTTCCTTCAGATGTCAAGTTAGGGGTAATCATGGATACCTCCACTAACATTTTGAATACAATCGACAGTCTGAAAGAAACCATTTTCATCACCTTCATTATCGTTATGTTAGTGGTGTTCGTATTCCTCGGACGATGGAGAGCAACGTTTATCATTATTCTGACCATTCCGATCTCGTTGATAGCCTCGTTCGCTTACTTGCTTGCATCCGGCAATACACTGAATATTATCTCGCTGAGTTCACTCTCTATTGCTATCGGTATGGTTGTGGATGACGCGATTGTGGTGCTGGAAAACATTACTACCCATATCGAAAGAGGTAGTGCCCCAAAACAAGCGGCCGTACATGCTACAAACGAAGTGGCCATCTCTGTAATCGCCTCAACCCTGACCATGTTGGCCGTGTTCCTGCCCCTGACAAATGGTGACAGGTATGGCGGGTATTTCTGTTCAAAACAGTTGGGGTGGATCGTCAGTATCATCATGATCGTTTCGACAGTCGGTGCTTTGACCCTGACTCCGATGTTGAGTTCTCTACTACTCAGGCAGAATCCTAAAAAAGGCCGCTTGTACACCTTGTTCTTCACACCGATCGAAAAGGCATTGGATGCGCTGGACCGTGGCTATTCCAGTTTTCTTTATTGGGCAGTACGCCACCGGAAAACGGTCATATTCGGTGCGACTTTGATCTTTGCGGGAAGTATGCTATTGGTTCCAACTATCAAGACGGAATTCTTCCCGACTCAGGATAACGCACAGATCAGTGTTCACATCGAGTTACCGGTCGGAACCCGCCAAGATATCACCCGTAAGCTGGCGCTTGAAATCGACGAACTGTTCCGACAGAAATATCCGGAAATAAAAACCAGTAACTTCACTGAGGGACAAGCCGATTCCGATAATACCTGGCTCAATTGAGTAATAACGGAACACATATTATCGACTATTACATCAATATGCTGAGTGTCGGCGATCGTGAACGCGGTATGATTGAAATCTGTGAAGAGATGCGTAAGGACCTGGCAAAATATCCGGAGATCAAGACCTTCAAGGTGATCGAAGGCGGACAGGAAGAAGGTATGGGCGGACAGAACGCTGTCGACATCGAGATTTATGGTTTCGATTTCGGCCGGACCGATGCCGTAGCCGCCGAACTGGCCGAAAGGATGCGTAAGGTAAAAGGTTGTTCACAAGTCAACATCAGCCGTGAGGACTACATACCCGAATATCAAGTTGATTTCGACCGGGAAAAGCTGGCGATCAACGGATTGAATATCACAACGGCTGCTATGGCTTTGCGTAACCGTATCAACGGCTCTACCGCTTCCAAATATCGCGAAGACGGTGACGAGTATGATATAAAAGTAGCTACGCACCAGAATTCCGTCAGTCGGTTGAAGACATCGAGAATATCCTGGTTTATAACAATGCCGGTCAGGGAATCCGTATCCGCGACCTGGGTAAAGTAGTAGAACGAATGACGCCTCCGACCATTGAACGCAAAGACCGTGAACGTGTCATCACCGTATCGGCAGTAGTCGGAAAAGGTGCAGCCATGAGCGATATCGTAACAGCTGCCCGGAATCAACTGAAGGAAATGGATATACCTTCGGATGTCAGCTGGCAGTTAGGAGGAACGTACGAAGACCAGATGGACACCTTCTTCGACCTGACAATCCTAATGGTCCTGATCATCATTTGGTATTTATCGTAATGGCCGCTCAGTTCGAATCGCTGACAGACCCGTTCGTAATCATGTTCTCCATTCCTTTCGCCTTCACCGGTATAATTTTGGGACTGGCAATCACACAGACCCCATTGGGCGTTATGGCATTGATCGGCCTGATTATGCTGATGGGGATCGTTGTTAAGAACGGTATCGTGCTGATCGACTACACGATCCTCTGCCGGGAAAGAGGAATGGGAATTTTGACCGCAGTAGTGACTGCCGGAAAATCCCGCCTCCGCCCTGTATTGATGACCACTTTGACTACCGTATTGGGTATGATCCCGATGGCTGTCGGAACAGGCGAAGGCTCGGAAATGTGGCGTTCGATGGGTATGACGGTTGCATGGGGACTTTCGGTGTCAACATTGATCACCCTGGTAATCGTACCGGTCGTATACAGTGTATTTGCCGGAAACGGAGTCCGGCGCAGACGCCGCAAGATGGCAAAAAATGGAATATCTTCTAAAAAAGAAATAAATAATAATTAGGAATAAGTTAATATGAAAGCTATATTTGTATCATTTAATCAAGCATATTACGAAATGATCCTGAATGTGATGAACCGAAACAATATCCGGGGCTTCACATACTGGAACGAAGTACAGGGACGTGGAAGTAAGACCGGCGAGCCCCATTATGGAAGTCATGCCTGGCCGACACTGAACTCGGCAATCCTGGCAATGGTCGATGACGAAAAAGTCGACCATTTCCTGGAGATACTTCATCAGATGGATCAGAAGACGGAAGCGCAAGGATTACGTGCTTTTGTCTGGAACATCGAAAAAACAATTTAATAACATAATGAACGATCTTTTTAACATTCTCATTTTCAGCAAAGACTATAATCAGGGAGTTATCATCCAGGACTATATAAAAGCTATTGGATACAACTCACAAGTATTCGACCAGGAAGAAGCGGCATATGAGGGATTCCTTTCCAGAAATTTCACACTCTGTATTATCAACCACGATATAGACACGAAAGAAAACACGGACATTGGCAGCCATGATCAAAAGTTCGGAAAATATCATCCTGTCGTTTTCTTGTGTGAACATCCGACGAGAGAAGAAATAGCATTGCTGTTTTCGTTCCATGCAGACGATGTGATACGCAAACCTCTTGACACAGATATCTTACAAGCCCGGATTAAAGCAGTACAAAGCCGTTACCAGCCCCAACGCAAGAAAGAGGTCAGGACTTATATTTTCGGAAAATTCAAATTCGACTTGCAAAAACAGATCTTGTCCATAGAAGGCAAAACAACCAAGCTGACAACCAAAGAGGCCGATTTGCTTACGTTGCTGTGCCAACACGCAAACAATATGGTAGACAGGATGCACGCCCTGCAGATCATATGGAGAAGCGATAACTATTTCAGCGCCCGCAGCATGGATGTTTATATCACCAAATTACGCAAACTATTGCAAGATGATCCTACCATCAGGATTATAAACGTTCACGGAAAAGGTTATAAATTATCAACACACGAAAATGACAATTGAACATTTCACCTTATTTCTAATTGTTATGGCAGCTGTCGCCGCCATAGTCTTCATAGCCCTTTATTTCGTCGAAGCCGGTTATGGAATGTTGTTCGATAAAAAAATGGGGACTTCCGATACCGAACAAGATTGCTTGGATTTGCATTGGAAGCGCCGGTTTTTTATCGTCATGTTTTTGTTATTGGAAACGGATCGGAACGACAGTTTCGAGACAGTACCGTTCCTGATATTCTTATTTTTCGAACTGCATTATTTCCAACGATCTTTTATTTTTCCTCTGTTGATAAAAGGCAAAAGTAAAATGCCGGCAGGCATCATGCTTATGGGAATCACCTTTAACCTCCTGAACGGTTATATGCAGGGAGAATGGATTTTCTACTTAGCACCGCAGGATATGTATACGAAAAGCTGGCTGCACAGCCCTCAATTTATAGTCGGGACAATCTTGTTCTTCACCGGCATGGCAATCAATATCCAGTCAGACCATATTGTCCGCCACCTCAGAAAGCCTGGCGACACGAACCATTATCTGCCTAAAAAAGGCCTGTTCAAATATGTGACATCAGCCAACTACTTTGGCGAAATCGTGGAATGGTGCGGATTTGCAATCCTGACCTGGAGTGCAAGCGGAGCTGTTTTCGCTTGGTGGACATTTGCAAACCTTGTACCTCGCGCAAACACCATCTACCATAAATACAAAGCGATGTTTGGTAACGAACTGGAAAACCGTAAACGGGTTATTCCTTTTATATATTGAATGATTAACTCATAATAGATATGGAAAAAGAATCTATACTGTTCACTCCCGGTAAAATCGGGCCGTTGACCCTGAGAAACCGGACGATACGGGCGGCTGCATTTGAAAGCATGTGCCAGGAAACGCGCCTTCCGACATGTTATATGACTACCATAAATCGGTTCCTCCGGCGGGATCGGTATGACGACTTTGGCCTATGCGGCTGTTACGCAAAGCGGACTTTCTTTCGAACGTCAGCTCTGGATGCGCCCAGATATCATCCCCGGATTAAAACGCATCACCGATGCCATCCACAAAGAAGGGGCGGCCGCCTCCGTACAACTCGGACATTGCGGAAACATGTCTCACAAAAACATCTGCGGGTGCAGGCCTATCTCCGCATCCAGCGGTTTCAATATCTATTCCCCTACCCTTGTCCGTGGAATGAAACCTTCCGAAATCACAGCTATGGCAAAAGCGTTCGGACAAGCAGTTCATCTGGCGCGCGAAGCCGGAATGGATGCAGTGGAAATACAT
>ENA-OQCX01001538-OQCX01001538.1-human-gut-metagenome-genome-assembly--contig:-NODE-1538-length-10367-cov-1.989648_pt1 | contig 10367 bp, 12 predicted proteins | sample MGYA00242762_ERZ504587 | MGnify/ENA primary metagenome ERZ504587 (study PRJEB26092, sample SAMD00036337) | human gut metagenome | host: Homo sapiens | study: EMG produced TPA metagenomics assembly of...
ACAAAAGTGTGTTATAAAAATGTTTAAAAAAACCGTACCCATGTTGCGTTTTCAGAATTTAATTTTTATAGAAAAATGGGGGTTCTCGGAGGGGGCGGATTTTAAAAGGTTGATAACGAGAAATTCTAAAAAAAACGCCTAATTTTGTATATAGAAAATATCATTGAGCGGCATACGAATCATAAATAAAATCAATGACGATTAATGGGTATGAAAGCAGACGAACAAAGTGCTGCTGCGGGCCGAAAAATTGGCTTGCAGGGGATTTTGACGAAAGCGACTAAAAGGCAGGTCAAGCATCTGATTGACAATAATCAAAAGGAGCTTACCGAAAGTTTCTGACAGAGATTTGGAATTTGGTACAGGAGGTCTGCGCGGCATCATGGGTGTGGGAACGAACCGGATGAATGTCTACACGGTAGGCATGGCCACGCAGGGGCTTGCCAATTACCTCGCCAAGACATTTGCCGGAGAGGAGATAAAGGTGACTGTCAGTCACGACTGTCGCAACCACAGCCGCGAGTTCGCCGAACGCGTGGCCGACATCTTCGCATCGAATGGTTTCAGGGTATTCCTGTTCGACTCGCTCCGTCCTACTCCGGAGCTCAGCTTCGCTATCCGGGAGCTTGGCTGCAAAAGCGGCGTGATGGTGACCGCATCGCACAATCCCCGCGAATACAACGGTTATAAGGCTTATTGGGATGATGGTGCACAGGTACTTGCTCCGCACGACACAGCCATTATCGATGAAGTAAACAAGGTAACCGTTGAGGACATCAAGTTCAAGGGCAACAAAGATTTGATTCAGATTATCGGTGAAGATGTAGACAAGGTATATCTGGATAAGTTCATACCCTTTCTATCGACCCGGAAGTAATCAAGCGTCAGAAAGACCTCAGCATCGTTTACACTCCGCTTCATGGCGCGGGCAGAACGCTCATCCCCGCTTCTCTGAAAGAATGGGGCTTTGAGAATGTACACTGTGTGCCCGAACAGATGGTAAAGAGCGGTGACTTCCCGACAGTGGTTTCTCCGAATCCCGAAAACGCGGAAGCGCTTTCCATGGCAATCGAACTTGCAAGAAGATAGACGCCGACATCGTGATGGCAAGCGACCCGGATGCCGACCGCGTAGGTATGGCTTGCAAGGACGACAAGGGCGAATGGGTGCTGATTAACGGTAACCAGACCTGCCTGCTCTTCCTGTACTATATTATCAAGAACCGTATCGCAACCGGCAAGATGCAGCCTACGGACTTTATCGTAAAGACCATTGTGACTACCGAACTTATCAAGGCCGTTGCCGATAAGAACAAGATTGAGATGCTCGACTGCTATACCGGTTTCAAATGGATTGCACGTGAATCGTCTGCGCGAAGGCAAGCAACAATACATCGGCGGCGGTGAAGAAAGCTACGGCTTCCTTGCCGAAGACTTCGTTCGCGATAAAGATGCCGTTTCCGCTTGTTCATTGTTGGCGGAAATCTGTGCATGGGCCAAAGACCAGGGCAAGACGCTGTATGACATCCTGATGGACATCTACGTAGAGTACGGTTTCTCCAAAGAAACTACCGTCAACGTAGTGAAGCCGGGTAAGAGCGGCGCCGATGAAATCAAGGCTATGATGATAACTTCCGCGCCAATCCGCCGAAAGAAATCGGTGGCTCTGCCGTTTCTTTGACTAAGGACTACAAGACGCTGAAGGCTACCGATGCCAAAGGCAATGTAACCGCTTTGGATATGCCCGAAACATCCAATGTGCTTCAGTACTTTACGGAAGACGGTACGAAGATTTCCGTTCGTCCCTCGGGTACGGAACCGAAGATTAAGTCTATATCGAGGTGAAAGGCGAAATGGGATGTCCTAAGTGCTATGCCAGCGCAAATGCCGAGGCTGAAAAGAAAGTGGAGGCAGTGCGCAAATCACTCGGTATCTAAGACTGTTTGATTTTCATATATGGAAAGGTGCAAGTGGCAGGAAGCTGCTTGCACCTTTTGTTTTTGCAGTGCGGGCAGATGATAAGCCGGAATGTATTAAGTTTCTTTTATATTCTTTATACCGGTTGGCAAATCAATTCCCGTTAAATGCTGTTCTTATATGCAACAGCAGCCTACAGTTAACAGATAGTACTACAGATTGCGGTTGCACGCCGATTGGTTGATGTGAATGAGAGTCGTTTCATTCGTAGTTTGTTCGTTTGCGAGTGCGTGTTTTCCGCAATCTGTTTTTTTGTCTTTTCCTTTAATTATTAATCCGTCCTTTCAATTATTCTCCAGCCACCAGTCAATCAGTTTTCTTGCAATGCTTAGTTTCCGGGGTATTTCCGGCAGGTTGTCTTTGGAATAGAATGCGCCGGAACTGAGTTCATCGGCTTGCAGTTTGATTTCCCCGCTTTCATAGTCGGCTATGATCCTACCATTAATCCGCTGGGATAAGGCCAGGGCTGGCTGCCGAAATAAGTGATGTTTTTCACCCTTAGCCCTGTTTCTTCCATAACTTCCCGCTCTACGCATTGTTCCAACGTTTCGCCCGTTTCGAGGAAGCCGGCTACCAGCCCGTGGAACGTGCCGCGGAAGTTGCGTGCATGTACCAGCAATATTTCTTTGCCTTTCCGTATCAGCACGATGATAGCCGTAGAAACGGGAGGATACATCTCATTGCCGCACTCCGGGCATTTCTTCATGATAGGAGTCTGCTGTTCCATAGGAGTGCCGCATACGGGACAGAAACGGCTGTGGCTGTCCCAATAGAGTATCTGGAATGCTTTTCCCGCTGCCTGGTAATCTGCCAATGCAGGTAGTCGTAAGAAGCGCGCAAGCCTGTCATTACCCATTCTTCGGTTTCGGGTACGGGCTGTCCGAGTGCGCAAGCCTTTACTTTCTTTCCGCCGGTCAGAGTTACCTCGTGTATTTTGCATCCTGCTGCGGGTGTTACAGGAGGGGTTACTCCATAAGGTATACCGTATTTGTTCTCTCCGTTTGTTGTGTACTCTTTCTTCAGCAGCAGTTGGTCTTTGAAAAAGACGAACCACTGCATGGATTGTTCCATTTCCGTAGTTTCCATTCTTCTGTTAATGCTGAATATTATTTATATAAACTGTGGAGCGGCTTATGCCCCGGCGCCGCAGGATACCTTGCCGGATGAATTTGTTCAGTTCATCGATGGTGCATGCCTTGTCAGCCCGGTCAGGTGAATATATTCGTTTTTGGTAATACAAACATTCTCCTGCAGAAACAGCATCAGCCTTTTCTTTCCTTGTTTCTTCTGTCGTTTCCGTTTTCTTCGATTTCTTAGTCGGAGAATGTGTCCTTTCCAGTTTCATTCTCTGTCTGATTTTCTTGCGGAATGTGTTGCTGATACGCAAATGCACGTTTTGAAAACGGACAGATTCGGACCTGATTTTCTTTTTCTCATCATCGGTATCCTGAGTGCATTTCAATGAAGTGCTGAAAAATCCCAACTCTCCGAGTTCTACAATGTTGCCGTTGGCAAGCAGGTCGCACAGTTCGTCGATGCAAGCGTCCAATGCCGCCCCTATAATGTTTTTGGGCAGATGCTGAAACATAGCAACGTGTTCTACAAACTCTTTTTGGGTATAAGTTTCTTTAGGACATATACGGGCATGGAGAGATTTTTTTTTCCTCGCTTCCGTTAGGAGAGGGAGTTTCGTAAAGGTCATAGTATGCACTCATGAATAAATTGTTTTGCCACTGCAATGAATAATTTCCATCCCTGCAATGAGTTGTTTTTTTTCTTACTAAGAAGTAATCGTCCGATAGCAGTTTCTCTTTCGTCCGACAGGTGTGTAATTTTCGTCCGACATCTGTCGGACGAAAGAAAGACAGATGTCGGACGGAAAGTCCTTACTATGCAAAGATATAGTTTTTAATGATAGGATAACAGTTATTGGGAGAGTATTATTTTATTCTTAACACTCTGATTCCTGTAAACTTCTTATTCCTTTTCAGCATCTGTGCCAATGGCTCTTGGGAGACGACTACCATTTTCTGTGTAGAGGAGGCATGGAGCAGTTTCAATACTCCCTTTTCATAGCAGGCAAGTCCCAGGTGGACAACATCCAGCCCGGGAATGTTGGTGGTAATGGCTATGATATCGCCATCCTTTATCCACCCGAATCCTTCATCGGGCAGTTTGTTTTTGGGGATATAATGGAACAGTTGTCCGGAGAGTGACTTTTCTATTTCTTCAATCTTGCTGATGTTTTCGGGAGAAGACTCCAGGTGTTTGTATGCTTTGGGGTGCGTAGACATGAAGTTGAGGGACAGCCTTACCGTATCGGGGCTGTTGGCAGCGGTTATGTCTTCCATGAAACCATGTCTGACACCGTTGTTCACCCAATCGGCAATGTAGTGCAGGCGGGAAGTGTAACCGTCGATTTTGCCGTCGCGATAGCGGATGCTTTGCAGGGTGCGTGCGTAGTCGGCATTGTCTATCGTGCCATTCTTGACGGGAGAAAGTGTCAGGGCAAGCACATACTCCACAAAAGTGGTGCAATCCACTTCGTCGAAGTTGACTACGAGTTTCTCTTCTTCATTTACTTCCAGCGTATGTGCCACGTAGGGAGTCTTGAGGAAATTCAAACCGTATTTCAGCATGGCATTGTCCGTTTCCTGTGCGGAAACGACGATGCTATTGCCAAAGTACAGAAGATACAAGGTAAAGTACGGAATATACTGTAGAACCTGTTAAATAAAATCTGGGGTATGCCGGGTAAAGTCTTCATAGCTGGACAGCTTTAATATCTATATATCAAACTCTTGAAATCCGTTCCCTTGTCGAACGTACAATCGCGAAACCGTAGCTGACGGCATTCTGCCTGCCGGGGCGTATCAGATAAGGTTCGTGCGCCAAAGCTCCCCAACTGTCGTCACCGCCTACACCCATCATGCGGTAGTCTATGAAGAGGTCTACGGAGGGTTCCGGTTGCGGGTCGGTGAGATGGCGGTGATTGGTCTTTTCGGTACGGGGAGAGCCGTTCTCGATAGAGTCACCGCTATCCAGGCTTTCCAGCGGATAGTTGGATGCGTTCATTTCGAAAGTGCGGTCGGCAACAAACAGCAGACCTTCTTTTGCTTTGCTGGTGAGGGTGCACCAATAGATGTCCGTGCGGTGGTTGTTTTCTTGCGGACGGACATAAGGCTCGTACATATCTTGGATACCCGATGTGTATTCGCCGATGAACTGTGAGGTGCGGCGGTCGCGGTAATTCTCTTTCGGACCCCGGCCGTAGTAGGTCAGCGAGGTGATGCGGGCAGGTAGCTGCATACGCAGTCCCACACGCGGTACCATCGGTGTTTGGGTGTTCTCTGCAACGAAATGGTTGTCTACCTTGATAACGCCGTTGCTGTATACCTTGTACGTTATATCCCAGCGGGCATCGGTCTGCGGGAAGCGGTAGGTCACTTTTACCGCCGTAGTATCTTTGTCGCGCACTACGTTGAAGCTTTCGGCTTTCGGCTCCTGATAGCTGGCCTCTTTCCACGCTTTCAAACGTACGGGAAGTTTGGCTCCGTAATCATTGTCGGTGGGGGCGCGCCAGAAGAAGGGGCGGGGACCTTGTCCGTTGTGAATGAATTCCTGCTTCTTGTATCGGTAAGATACCAGCAGGCCGCTTTGCTTGTCGAAAGTTGCCTTGAAGTGCGGACCGGAGAAAACAACTTGCCGGTCGTCTTCTTCCGAACCGGCGAATGCCTGCTTCGGGGCATCTTCCTTATGGAAAGTATGCACATAGGTCTGCTCACGGGCAATGACCGTACCCGCCGGAAGGAACGGTTCGGGAGTACGGATAGCGGCATAGAACTCTATGCGTACGTCTCCGGTCGAGCTGTTGGTGGCGGGAATGCCGTTGAGGAACGGACTGGTGACGGTTTGTCCCGGTTCGGCCTTGATATCATTGATTCGGCCTTTGTAAATCTCTTTGCCGTGATGGCGGATGATGTAATGGAAGTCGTATTTGTCGAGATTGGTGAAAGAGAAATCATTGCGTATCTTTACGACAGAGGTGCCGGGTCGAAGTCGAAGAACTTGATGTTCTGATACACCTTCCCCATTTCCTCGGTCTGCGGCTTGACGCTGCGGTCGGGATATACTATGCCGTTGATACAGAAGTCACCGTCGGACGGGGTGCCGTACTCGCCGTAGTCGCCGCCGTATGCCCAGTATTTACGGCCGTCAGCGGTCTTGGTGGCAAGTCCCTGGTCTACCCAGTCCCAAATACAGCCGCCTTGCAGGATGGGGTATTTCTCGATGATGTTCCAGTAATCCTGGAAATTGCCGAGGCTGTTGCCCATGGCATGGCATATTCGCAGAGGATAAGCGGGCGGGTCATTTCGGGGTTCTGTGCGTATTTCTCGATACGGGCGGGACTGTGTACATGGGCAGAAGATGTCCGTGTTCCATTCCAGCAGGGCGCGTTCGTATTGCACGGGACGGCTGTCCAATGCTTTCAGCGTATTGTAGGTGACGTAGAAGTTCAGGCCGTTTCCCGCTTCGTTGCCAAGCGACCAGGTGATGATGCAGGGATGGTTCTTGTCGCGCTCGTACATGTTCATGGTACGGTCTATATGCGCTTTTGTAAACAGCGGGTTATTACCCAGCGTGCCGCCTACGTTCAGATTGTAGCCCATTCCGTGGCTCTCGATATTGGCTTCGTCTATGACGTAGAAGCCATATTGGTCGCACAGCTCATAGAAACGTTCCTGCTGCGGGTAGTGGCAGGTACGGATCGTGTTTATGTTGTACCGCTTCCAAAGTTCGAAATCTTTCAGCATAAGCTCTTCGGGAACGTAATGGCCGGTGTATTCATTATGCTCGTGGTAGTTGACGCCTTTTACGAGGATAGGTTTGCCGTTTACCATCAGTTGCTTGTCTTTTATCTCTACGGTGCGGAACCCTACTTTGCAACCGGTGGCCTCGATAACGTCACCGTTGGTATGTTTCAGACTGATAACGAGCGTATAGAGATTAGGCGTTTCGGCTGTCCACTGCAACGGTTCTTTGATTGTTTTTGGGGTGAACTCCACTTCCGTCTGACCGTAGCTTACACGGGTTGAGGATTGGGCAATCAGCTTGTCTTTGCTGTCCAGCAAACGATAGCTTACGAGGAACGGAGTCTCTTTGCCGGTTTCGTTGGCAAACTTCACTTTCAGCTTCAGGATTCCGTTGCGGTAATCTCCGTCCAGGGGAGTCTCCGCCTTGAAGTCCGTCAGGTGTATTTGCGGCTGGGCATACATGTAGATGTCCCGTTCGATGCCGCTGATGCGCCAGAAATCCTGGCACTCCAGATAATTGCCGTCGGAGAAGCGGTGCACCTGTATGGCAATCACGTTCTCGCCTCTGCGGGCAAGGGAAGTGACGTTGAAGCGTGCGGGAGTCTTGGAATCTTTGCTCATGCCTGCAAATTTGCCGTTGAGGTAGTAGAATGCCGCTCCGCGCACTCCGTCGGCGCTCAGGAAGACTTCTTTGTTGTCCCAGTCGGCAGGCAGGGTGAAGGTACGGCGGTAGGTTCCCGTAGGATTCCACTCTTTGGGAACGTAGGGCGGGTTGGGTTTGTCCCAATAGGGGGCATAGCCGGGAGAGCAGAACTCGTACGGCTGGTTGACGTAGATAGGCGTGCCGAAACCTTGCAGCTCCCAATTGCCGGGAACGTTGATGTCCGGCCATTTGCCTACGTCCGTACGGGCATCCATAAAGTCGGTAGGACGGTCGGCGAAGTTCTCCACATAGTTGAATTTCCACTTGCCGTTGAGGGAGATGCGGAATGTTCCGTTCTTACGGTCGTTGACAACGGCATCCGCCTCGTTTGTGTAAGAAGTGAAGGTGCTGCGGGGCTGCTCTTTGTTGATACTTGTGAGTTTGGGATTGGTAATTTGCGCATACCGGTCTTCCTGCGCCGCAAGGGCGACAGGAAGAAAGGCAGCGGCAAGCAATAGTCCGTGTATTTTCATGGTAAGTAAGTTTTAAGGTTTGAACGGGTTAATGATGATTGGTGTAAATAGCTGCTACGGAAGTGTTACTTCTCCGGAAAGGTCAGCCCTTCTCTCAGCCATTTTTCCAGCTCGCCGGTCCATTGGCGCTTGTAGGTGAAGCTGTCGCGGAAGCCCCAGCCATGACCGCCGGTGGGATAGACGTGCAGTGTGGCAGGCACTTTCTGTTCGCGCAGGGCGAGGAAGTAACCGATGCCGTTGATGGGCAGTACGGTTGCGTCATCTGCCGACAGCATGATGAAGGCCTGCGGCGTTTTGGGAGATACCTGCCTTTCGAGCGAGTATTTCTGTTCCAGTTCGGCCGAAGGAGTCTCTCCGATAAGGTTTTGGCGGGAACGCTGTGGGTCACGCCTTTCAGCATGGAGATGACGGGATAGAACAGTATCTGGAAGTCGGGACGGGTAGCGTCGCTGCCGTATAACGTGGCAAGGGAAGCTGCCAGATGTCCGCCTGCGGATGCTCCCATGATACCGATACGGCCGGGGTTGACACCCCATTCTCCGGCATGTTTGCGTACCAGGCGGATGGCTTGCTCGGCATCCGACAGGGGAACCTCGTTGTGCCCGTTCGGCATGCGGTACTTCAGTACGCATACGTGATGCCTTGCGTCGTGAACCAGGCCGCCATGTCGTGCCCTTCGTGGTTCATGGCAAGACGGGCGTATCCGCCGCCGGGGCACATAATGACAGCCATACCGTTGGCTTTGCCGGACGGTAAACGGTTATGGAAGGATGGGTCACGTTGGCAACGCGGCCGCCTTTTCAAATCTTCCTGCTCACCGGTCAGCCCGTTTGTATTGGGAGCTCCGTCGGGCCACAACGGCAGTTCGACGGGACTCTGTGCGGACAACATCGTTGCGGCAAACAGAAGGGATAGAAATAGAATCTTTCTCATGGTGAATATTGTTTTGTATTATCTGAATTTGTTTCAGTGTCCCCGCAGTTTATTTCGTTTTCATCGAAGCCTTTACGAGGTAGAATATCAGGATGGCATAAGCGCCCAGCGCCAGCACTTCAGACCATGTATTGCTGAGCCATGCGTCGTTCACCATATTGACACCGCCGAAGCGCATTGCCGCGCTTACCACACCCATCAGCGCACCGCCGGCAATGAAGCCGGACGCCAGCAGCGTACCTTTCTCGCCACGTTCGGCATTGAGAGCTGCATCTTTACTGCGGCTGGTTACGTACCAGTTTACGGCACCGCCCACTACCAGCGGAACGTTCAGCTCCAACGGGATGAACATGCCCAGTGCAAAAGCCAGTGCAGGAATCTTGCAGGCATCAGCACGATGGCCAGCACCGCACCGATGCCGTAAAGCAGCCAGGGGCACCCGCACCGCTCATCAGCGGTCGATGACGGCAGCCATGGCATTGGCTTGAGGTGCGGCAAGTTGTCCGCTTGTGAATCCGTAAGTGTCGTTCAATATCATGATGACTCCGGCCACTGTGGCGGCAGAACACAAGGTACCTAAGACTTTGAACGTTCTCTTGTTTCCTTGGGTGTGCTACCAACCAGTAGCCTATTTTCAAGTCGGTGATAAAGCTTCCGGCCGTAGAGAGCGCGGTGCAGACCACGCCGCCCATAATCAGTGCAGCCACCATGCCTGCCGGGCCTTTCAGGCCGACGCCCACCATGATGACAGAAGCCAGGGATGAGGGTCATCAGCGTCATGCCGGACACGGGGTTGCTGCCGACAATCGCAATGGCGTTGGCCGCGACCGTAGTGAAGAGGAAGGCAATGACGGCTACGAGAATCACACCGGTGAGCGTGAAGAGCAGGTTGCCTTCCATGACCCCGAAATAGAAAAATAAAAGGATGGCTATCAAAGTCAGGAGGGAGCCGATGGCTATGATTTTCATAGGCAAATCCTTTTGTGTCCGGGGAACGGCCGTGTCGCTCTTCCCCTTGCCCTTCATTTCTTGTGCAGCCAGACCCACAGCCCCCATGATGATTTTGCGGCTTTTGAAAATGCCGATGATACCGGCCATGGCGATACCGCCGATACCGATGCTTTTGGCATATTGGAAGATTTGTTCGGCACTGGCTTGGGAGGCTGTGACGGAAGAACTGCCGGCACTCACGACGAGGTCGGGGAACAACCATGAAATGGCCGGAACGATGACCCACCATACGGCCACGGAACCGCAACAAATGATGAGGCGTATTTCAAGCCCACGATGTATCCCATGCCTAGCACGGCCGCCCCCGTATTGATTTTAAAGACGAGTTTGGTCTTGTCCGCCAACACTTGCCCCCATTCCAGACAACGTGACGTGACGCTCTCGTTCCACCAACCTACGGTGGCGATGATGAAATCGTAAATGCCGCCTACGACTCCGGCCACGAGGAGCGGTAAAG
>ENA-OQCX01001539-OQCX01001539.1-human-gut-metagenome-genome-assembly--contig:-NODE-1539-length-10367-cov-1.796191_pt1 | contig 10367 bp, 12 predicted proteins | sample MGYA00242762_ERZ504587 | MGnify/ENA primary metagenome ERZ504587 (study PRJEB26092, sample SAMD00036337) | human gut metagenome | host: Homo sapiens | study: EMG produced TPA metagenomics assembly of...
GCCGCGTCCGCACTTAAAGCAAAAGTACCCATTAAAATCTTCCGTGCCAGGCCGCAGCTTTGAACAGCTTTGGACACGCTGCCAGTATACGCGCGCACTAACCCGCCTGCACCAAGCTTGATCCCGCCGAAATACCTTGTCACTACCGCCGCAACGCCGCTCAGCTGATTTTTCCGCAGCACTTCAAGCATCGGCAGTCCTGCCGTTCCTGACGGTTCGCCGTCATCACTCGATCTTTGCGCCAGCTCATCAATAATATAAGCAGAACAATTATGCGTAGCTCCCAAAACTCTTTTTTTACAGCCTTGATGAAATCCTGCGCTTCTGTTTCACTGCTTACTTTTTTCAACGTGCAGATGAACCGCGATTTCTCAATAACTGTTTCGTCACGGTAATCGGTCCTGATAGTATACAATGCTTTTACTCCTTTTCCAATACGCTGTTTTTATTATAGCATAAGGCAATATTTCCCGAAACTTTATCTTTAGCCTTTTAACTTTAAAATTTTTTTGTTATAATATTTGGAAGTATTAATAAAAAATATGCAAACCTCTGCTGTTTTCCGCAGACAAAAATCTACACCATAAGGTGTTGACTGATATATTTTATTTTTATTCAAGGGAAAGAGGTTTTACACAATGAAAACGTTTTGTCATCTGATAGGCAAATACTTTGGTATCATCGCCGTTGTATTTCTTATCCTGGGCATGACCGTACCCGACAGCTTTAAATGGGTAGTCGGTAATATCGGCGGCATCCCGGTTTTGAGTACCTTATTGGGCGTTATTATGTTCGGTATGGGCACCACACTCAATCTCCGTGATTTTGCTTTAGTTTTAAAGCGGCCTGTCGATGTTTTTGTCGGTGTCTGCGCCCAGTATCTTATCATGCCTTCACTGGCTTTTTTACTGGCTATGGCCTTTAATTTAGACCCGGCTCTAACTGCCGGCGTAGTTTTAGTTGGAACCTGCCCTGGCGGCACTTCCTCCAACGTCATTACCTTCATGTCCAAAGGCGACTTGGCCTTATCTGTAACTATGACCAGTGTTTCCACACTGCTTTCACCGATTCTTACTCCGCTCATCACCTATCAGCTTATCGGACAGAAAATCGCTTTTGACCCGCTGGGAATGTTCTGGAGCATCATTCAAATCGTTATTATACCGATCTGCCTTGGTCTGGCTGTTAAAGCGCTGCTGCCTAAACTTGCTGAACAGGCTACCGATTATCTGCCTGCTGTTTCGGCTATCGCTATCTCCCTGATCATTGCCGGCGTTATCGCCGTCAGCCGTGATAACATCGTCAAAACCTCCGGTATCATTCTGCTGGTCGTCATCTGCCACAACTGCCTGGGTTATCTGTTAGGCTTTATTTTAGCCCGGATCACCGGCATGAGCTGGAAAAAAGCCATTGCGCTTTCAGTTGAAGTAGGTATGCAGAATTCCGGTCTGGCTACAGGCCTGGCTAAAACTCATTTTACTTCCATGCCTATGGCTACCGTTCCTGGAGCTATTTTCTCAGCCTGGCATAATATATCAGGCGCACTGCTGGCCTGGATTTTTGTCAACTTCCTCAATCCCAAATATGCTCCTGCCGAAGAAGAAGAATCCGTATCATCTCAAGCTTAATATTACAGAGAGATAAAAATTAAGCAAGCGTCCGTTTCTTAAAAGAAGCGGACGCTTTTTTATCCGAATAAACACTGCTTCTCAAACCACCGGCAACAGTGTATAATTCATTTTAGTAATATTTTTAAAATTTCCAGCAAAAATATCTGTTTAAACTGATATTTATAAAGGAGTTGCTACATTGTCCGAACTTGCTCCTCTTATCGAAGACCTTGCTTTTATCCTTGTACTTGCCGGTATAGTTACCATTTTCTGCAAAAAATTCAATCAGCCTTTGGTTTTAGGCTATATTTTGGCAGGCTTCTTTGCCAGCCGCATTTTAACCTGCTGCCGAATGTAGTCGATACAGCCAATATTACAGTCTGGTCGGACATCGGCGTTATTTTTATTTTGTTCAGCCTGGGACTTGATTTCAATTTTGCCAAAATCAAAAGTATCGGCGGCACAGCGCTGATCGCCGCTGTCACAGAACTGGCAGGCATCACGCTGCTTGGCTATGCCTGTGCCAGACTGCTTGGCTGGCAGCCTATTGACAGTCTCTTTGCCGGAGCTATGCTTACCATGTCTTCTACAGCAGTCGTCAGTAAAACCTTTGAAGAGCTGGGACTCTTGAAAGAACGCTTCACGCAATTTACCTTCGGTATCCTGGGTATTGGAAGATATTTCCGGTATCATTATGATGGTCATGCTCTCAACCATCGCCGCGGCAGGCGCTGCCATTTCCGGTACAGAAATGCTCGGCAGTATCGGCGAGCTGGCCTTTTTTCTCATTATCTGCTTTGTCTGCGGTATTTTCTTCCTGCCTACCTTCTTCCGCAAAGTCAGCCGCTATCTGACTTCCGAAACACTGCTCATTTTTTCGCTGGGTCTTTGCCTGAGCATGGTAGTCCTGGCAACTAAAATGGGTTTTTCGTCGGCATTAGGCGCCTTCCTTATGGGTTCACTGCTTTCCGGTACGGCTTTTACAGAAACCACAAAAAACTTTTGACGCCGGTCAAAGATCTTTTTTCCGGGATCTTTTTCGTTTCCGTCGGAATGATGGTAGACCCCGCTCTGATCATTAAATATGCGCTGCCGATCGCTGTACTTACAGCAGCTTTGATCATCGGCAAAACTATTTTTTCATCACTGGGCGTCCTTCTGGCAGGCAAAGACCTACAGACAGCGCTGCGCTGCGGCTTCAGTTTGACGCAGCTGGGTGAAATAACCTTTATCGTAGCCTCTATCGGCGCTGCCCTCAAAGTCACCAGCGATTTTTTATATCCTGTTTTCGTAGCTGTTTCAGTTATCAGTATTTTTCTTACGCCTTCAATCCTGCGCCACGCCGATAAAGTATCCGGCTGGCTTCTGCGTAATCTTCCCGCAAGACTGCTGCGGCTTTTACCACAGCCTGATGAAGCTCCCGCCAGCGACGAGCAGCGCAGTGCCTGGAAAGAACTGCTGCAGAGTTACTTTACCCGCCTCACAGTTTTCTGTGTAATTCTCAGCTTCCTTGCCTATCTGGGACAAAGTAAGCTGCTTCCATATTGCCACAGGCTTTTTGACGGCTATACAGCTGATATTATTGCCGCAGTTATCCTGCTGTTGTGTATGGGGCCATTTTTAATGGCGGTCATGTTCCAGAGGGTTGCACATACAGACCTTATAGCAAGTCTGTGGTTCCAAAAACCCGCTAATCATCTGCCCATTTTTCTTCTGCTTTTTATTAAGATCGCTGTTGGTTTGTTTTTTATCCTGTCCGTATTTACAAGTATACTGGGTTTCAGCAAATTTATCGCGTTTGCTGCAGCCTGCATTCTGGCAAAATTCATCTATTCCTCAGAGTATTTCGTGGAACGCTATTTACAGATCGAGGCTCAGTTTATGATTAACCTGAATGCCAAAACTCTGGCAGCACAGAAAAAACACGCCGCCAACCATCCTGCCTGGCTCGATGAACAGCTGCATGTCAAACGCTACCGTGTAGCAGCGACTTCACTCTGCGGCGGTAAAAGCCTCAAAGAACTTAATCTGCACCGCCGTTATAATGTTTTCGTGCTTGAAATCCAAAACGGCAGCCAGATCCTGCCTATCCCCAGCGGCAGTGCCGCTATCTATGCCGCTCTCAGCTGCTTTTAACAGGTACGCCCAGACAGCTGCAGAATTTTGAACTGGCAATCCAATCCTATGATATGCAGATTCTGCCGCTGGCTACTGATAACCAGCAGACACTGCACCAGTTTTAGCTGATCCAAAGCATGGCGGCACCGCTACTTCTGTTACGCGATGCCGATCGACAGGCATTCGCCGCTCTGCGGCTCCACTCTCAAAAAAAGTTCTTACCTCGGCAAGGTCAATTGTCTGGCTTTAGGTTTGGAACGTGGTAATTATACGCATCTCAATCCTGATGCCTCCTTTGTCTTTCAAAAAGGCGACATCCTCTGGATCATTGGTACTCAGGAAATGATGAACCAGCTTTTTATCAGCGAAACCATTTAAAAAGACAGCAGAGAAAATTCTCTGCTGTCTTTTACTGTTTTTTCTGCGCTTTATCTTCATACATCTTCATATCGACACGTTCCAAAAACTCTTCCAGGGTTTCTTGTCCGTCATAAGCCGCCACGCCGCAGCTGATTGCTATACTGTACTCACTGTGCCCCTTTTTAAAACGGTGACCTGTAATCGTTTCCGACATTTCCAGGCAAAGCCTTTCCACATAGTCTTTATCACTGAAAGGGCAGGCCAGTAAAAACTCATCGCCGCCGATCCTGCTGCCCAGCCGCTGCACTGCTCATTAAGCGCATTTATTTTGTCAACTACATAAAGAATGACCTCATCGCCGCATAAATGCCCAAACCTGTCATTGACACTTTTAAAATGGTCGATATCAATCAGCGCCAGCGTCAGCTTTAACTGTTCTTTCTGAACAGCAAACATTTCCTGCAGCAGATTATTGGCATGGCCTTTACTGTAAGCCCGTAAAACTGTCACGGGCCGCAAGTTCACTGTAACTGCTGATTAGTTCCCGCAGCTCACTGCTGTCTTCGCTGGTAGCATCATAAACGCTGAAAGAATTTGTCACATCGCGTCCCAGCTCCAGCACATATTCTTTACCATCTTGCTCCCAGGGCGTACTAAGGATCAAAATACTTTTATCTCCCAGATATTCCATTTTCATGATTTGCTTTTTCTGCTGGACAGCCCTTTCGGATGAACAATTCGGACAGGGCTTACTGCGATTCCACAGCTCATAACATTTGCGGCAGGCTCACACATCTTACCGTCATTATAATCGTGGACTAAGTGTGTCCTCATATCCACGAAGCGGTAAACATCAAATAATTTATCTATAGTTAAATTCCCTGCAAGCTCCTGATCGATTGCATCTATCGGATATATATTTTCTTCCAGTTCTATACTATCCATACCCTTTAAAGCCATTCAATTCTCACTTTCATATTTTTTATTAATTACTTATTGTTTTACAATTATAACAAATATAAATTGCCTTGGCAACGATTACTCGCTGCATTTGTACATATGCTATAATAAACATATATCATTAATTAGAGGTCACATATTATGGATATAAAACAATTGATACACACACTGCAGCACACACACCAGCTGCAGCCGGAACAAATGCAGACCTTGCTCACAGCCGCTTTCAGCGACGCTGTCATCCGTGCAGAACTGGCTCAGGCTGCACAGCAAACTGCTCAGGCTGTTTTCGGCAATAAAATCTATATTCGCGGGCTGATCGAATTCACCAATTACTGCAGAAATGACTGTTATTACTGCGGAATACGACGCAGCAACACAGAAGCTGTTCGTTACCGCCTGACCGAAGAACAAATCCTTTCCTGCTGTGAGCAGGGCTACGCCTTGGGCTTTAGGACCTTTGTTCTGCAGGGTGGCGAAGATCTTATCTACAGCGACACAGATCTGGCAGCTATCATCAGCGCCATAAAACAGGCTTATCCTGACTGTGCCGTTACACTTTCCATCGGCGAACGCAGACGTGAAGCTATCAGCTTTGGAAAAAAGCAGGCGCAGACCGTTATCTGCTGCGCCACGAAACAGCAGATAGCGAACATTATGCACGACTGCACCCGGCAGAACTCAAACTGAGTAACCGCAAACGCTGCCTGCGCGATCTCAAAGAACTGGGTTATCAGGTCGGCACTGGCTTTATGGTAGGCTCGCCCTGGCAAACAATGGCTAATCTGCTCGAAGACCTGGCCTTTATCCGTGAACTGCAGCCGCAGATGATTGGTATCGGTCCCTTCATTCCCCACCATGCTACACCCTTTAAAAATTATCCCGCAGGAACGCTGGAACAGACCTTAACACTGCTGTCCGTCCTGCGCCTGATGTTTCCCAAGGTATTACTGCCTGCGACAACGGCTCTCGGCACCATCGTTCCCAACGGACGTGAGCTTGGTATTTTAGCAGGTGCCAATGTTGTAATGCCCAATCTTTCCCCGGCAGATGTCCGCCAAAATTATCTTCTTTATGATAATAAACTCTGTAGCGGAGCAGAAGCCGCCGAAGCCAAGAATGACCTCGCCGCACGGCTGCATTCTATCGGCTATGAAATAGCCGAAGCCGCGGTGATTATAAGGAGTCCTGAAAATGCTAGCAAAAGATCAAGTCATAAATACCTACCGTGCGCTCAATAACTGGCGCAGCTTCCGTTTGAAGCTGTTTATTGAAGGTATCATAATCGGTATCCTTTCAGGGCTGATCATCAGCTTTTTCCGCTGGTCCCTGCATCTGGTAGAAACTAACCGTGAACATATTTACACCTTTCTTAAAAACACAGACTGGTATTGGACCGCTTTTTGGTTCATCGCTTTAGCTGTAATAGCCTTCACTTTAGACAGACTGACAAAATATGAACCTCTGGCTGCCGGCAGCGGTATCCCTCAGGTCAAAGGCGCTATTTTAGGCTTCATTAAAATGCGCTGGCTGCGAATCCTCTGGGTCAAACTGCTCGCAGGTATCATCGGCATCGGAGCCGGTCTTTCCCTGGGGCGGGAAGGTCCTTCGATCCAGCTTGGCGCCGTAACCGCCCAGGGACTCAGCCGCCTGCTGAAACGTACCCGGCTCGAAGAACGTTACCTGCTTACAAGCGGTGCCAGTGCCGGCTTGGCGGCAGCCTTCAACGCTCCGTTAGCGGGCGTTATTTTTGCTTTAGAAGAACTTGCACCGCAATTTTTCCGTCGTCGTCCTGCTGCCAGCCATGCTGCCGCAATGACTTGCAACGGTTATTTCACGTTTCTTCTTTGGTAACGACACTATTTTTGATTTTTTCGGTCTGCCTTTCCTGCCGCTGGAATATTACGGTATGTGGCCCTTTTAAGCCTAGTCGTAGGTTTGGCAGGCGTAGTTTTTAACGCCGGACTTTTAAATATTCCCCGTTTCTACAAACTTTTCCCTACTCCGTTCAGCAAAATAGTCTTCGCATTATTCTGCGCCGGTATTTTAGGCTTTGTTTATCCGCAGGTGCTGGGCGGCGGCAACGAATTGATCAACAATATTGCCAAAACACCTTACACTCTGCAGGCTTTACTGTTGCTGCTGGCAGGTAAATTCATCTTTACAATGCTCAGCTACGGCAGCGGCGTCCCCGGCGGCTTCTTTCTGCCTATGCTTGTCATCGGAGCTCTCACAGGAAGCGTCATCAGCAATATCATGATCGCTTTAGGGCTTCTTGACCCTTTCTTTTACTCCAATATCATCGTCATCTCTATGGCGGCTTTCTTTTCCGCCTCGGTACGGGCTCCGATCACCGGTATCATCCTTATTATGGAAATGACCGGCTCCTTCCAGCATATGCTGGTTTTGTCCATTGCCTCAATCGTGGCCTTTATTGCCGCCGAGCTGTGCCGCAGCAAACCGATCTATGAAGAACTGCTGGCACGCAGTCTGCAGTCAGCCAATAAAAATGACGGCAGTCACTGTGAAAGACAGCGGAACGTCATTGAACTGGCAGTCTGCAGCGGCAGTCCTATCGACGGACGTCTGATCAAAGAAATCAACTGGCCTGAGCATACACTGCTCGTGGACGTCAAGCGCGGCGAAAGCGAACTGATACCTATAGGTGACACAAGATTGCGGGCAGGCGACTTCCTTTATGTCCTCACCGACGATACATTAGCCAAAGATCTTCGTAAAATGGCCGAGGGTGAGTAATCTTATTCTTTTATATTGCGAAATTTTACTGATAACTTATCAGTTTTCCCTTGTCAAATAGTTGTTTTTTAGATATAATGTAAAGCACATTCTGTTTCTTATCAGGATGGCAAACTTGCACTTATCTATAATTTGAGGAGGGGTTCCCACATGGACAAAGTTAAGGAAACCTTAAATAAGGTTCCGCTCTCCGGATATATTGTTTTGGTTATCGCCATTGCAATTTTCTCCGGTCTGTTTGCAAATGCCGGTCATGGTCTGAATATTTTCGACTTTGACACATTAAACGGTAAATTCGGTACAATGAAAAGCGCTAAAGCAACATTCTCAGGTCAAGGCGGCAGCGGTGCACGCGACGGCTTCCTGTTTGCTTTCGGTTTGGCTCCCGGCGTTATGCTGGCAATGGGCTCATTGAAGTAGTTGAACATTACGGCGGTCTTAAAGCAGCTCAAAAGCTGATGACTCCGATTCTGCGTCCGATCCTTGGTATTCCGGGTATCTGCGGTATCGCGCTCGTTTCTTCACTGCAAAGCACTGACGCCGGCGCAGGTATGACCAGACAATTACATTTGGAAAAACAGATCACTGATAATGAACTTTTGATTTTCAGTGCTTTCCAGTTTACAGCAGGCGGCCTGATCACTAATTATCTTTCTTCCGGTTCCGCACTGTTTGGATTCTTGACAGTACCTATTTCCATACCTCTGGCAGTACTGTTTGTTATGAAAATTTTCGGCGCTAATATGATGCGCGCCTATGTAAAAATATTCTGCAAGGAGGCCGCATAAGCATGAGTGAAGAAAAAATCAACCACGCTCCCGAAGACGCTGCAGCTGCGGCAGAGGCGGAACTTAACGCAAAATTAGCAAAACCTTCCTTAATGGATATCTTCGTTCGCGGTGCCCGCAAAGGCTGGAACATCGCTATTGATAATATTATCCCTAACGTTTGATGGCTTATGTCTGCATCAAAATCTTAAACGTTACCGGACTCCTGACTCTGGCAGGTAAATTCTTCGCTCCTGTTATGGCCATCTGGGGTCTTCCCGGCGAAGCAATCATGGTACTGTTCAGTGCGCTCATGTCCATGGGCGGCGCTGTTGGTGTCTGCATGGCGCTTTATAACGACGGCGGCATCGATGAACGCTCGATTACCATCGTTATCCCCGCTATCTACCTCTTGGGTTCCAAGATCCAATATCTGGGCCGTTTGCTGGGCACTGCCGGCGTTCCTTCCAGACATTATCCGATCCTGCTCAGCATTTCTTTCCTGAATGCTGGTATCGCCATGTTCATCATGAAATTTTGACCATGTAAAGCAGTCGTCAGTTTATACTGAAATTAAAACTCCATTCCAGTTATACTGGAATGGAGTTTTTTATTTAGAAACAACTATTTTCGCAATAAAGAAATCTCTTTTCCGTTGTAAATACAACTTACTTTAAACTGTAATTATAATATCATAAACATGAAAGAAGTATTTGTCTGCTCTGCCGTTATGGCAGCAACCACAATAACGGAGAAGGAAATCTCCATAATTATAAGGAGTGATATTATGGAACCGAAAATGTTTTGTTTTCAATGTCAGGAAACAGCCGGCAATAAAGGCTGTATGTTTGGAGGTGTCTGCGGTAAAAAACCTGAAACCGCTAATCTGCAGGACCTGCTGATTTATGTGACCAAGGGACTTTCCGAAATAACAACCCGCCTGCGCTCTGAAGGCAAAGAAATCCCAGCAGCCATCGACCGGCTGATCACTACTAACCTGTTTATGACCATCACTAACGCTAATTTTGACGATGACCGTTTTATCGACAGAATCAATGAAACTCTATCCAGCCGTGACGAACTGTTTGAACAGCTCCATGACGATACAGGACTGAGCGATGCCGCTTCTTGGCAATATCGTACCGCAGAAGAAAGGACCTTAAAAGCTGACAAGGTGGGAGTACTGGACACCGGGAATGAAGACTTACGCAGTCTGCGTGAGCTGACCCTCTACGGCTTAAAGGGTATGGCTGCTTACAACAAACACGCTAACGTTCTGGGTTACGCCGATACAGCTATCGATGCCTTTTTGCAGAAAGCTTTAGCAAACCTTAGATGACAGTCTGAGTACCGATGACCTGACATCCCTTGTCCTGGAAACAGGCAGCTTCGGCGTCAAAGTTATGGCACTGCTTGATACTGCCAACACTTCGACCTATGGCAACCCTGAGATCACAAAAGTTGAGCTTGGTGTCAGAAACAATCCCGCGATTCTTATTTCCGGACACGACCTGCGTGATTTAGAAATGCTGCTGGAACAGACTGCTAATACAGGCGTCGACGTTTATACCCATTCTGAAATGCTGCCGGCACATTATTATCCGGCTTTCAAGAAATATCCTCATTTTGCAGGCAACTACGGCAACGCTGGTGGAAACAAAAAGAAGAATTCGAAGCTTCAATGGTCCGATCCTTCTGACTACCAATTGTCTAGTGCCTCCCAAAGAGAGCTACAAAGATCGTATCTACACTACAGGCTCGGTAGGTTTTTCCGGCTGTAAACATATTGATGGAG
>ENA-OQCX01001540-OQCX01001540.1-human-gut-metagenome-genome-assembly--contig:-NODE-1540-length-10350-cov-2.531742_pt1 | contig 10350 bp, 7 predicted proteins | sample MGYA00242762_ERZ504587 | MGnify/ENA primary metagenome ERZ504587 (study PRJEB26092, sample SAMD00036337) | human gut metagenome | host: Homo sapiens | study: EMG produced TPA metagenomics assembly of...
CTTTGGAAAAAGCACGTGAAGTATTGAAAGATGAAACAATCGCTGTGATCGGGTATGGTGTGCAGGGACCGGGGCAGTCTTTGAATCTCCGGGACAATGGTTTCAATGTAATCGTTGGTCAGCGTCCGGGAAAAACATATGAAAAAGCAGTTGCTGACGGATGGGTTCCGGGTGAAACTCTGTTTGGTATTGAAGAGGCTTGTCAGAAAGCGACTATCGTAATGTGTCTGTTATCTGATGCAGCTGTTATGTCTGTATGGCCGACTATCAAACCTTGCTTGACTCAAGGCAAGGCACTTTATTTCTCTCATGGCTTTGCTATTACTTGGAGTGACCGTACAGGGGTAGTTCCTCCTGCTGATATTGATGTGATCATGGTAGCTCCTAAAGGGTCGGGTACTTCACTGCGTACCATGTTCTTGGAAGGTCGTGGTTTGAACTCTTCATACGCTATCTATCAGGATGTAACCGGCAAGGCTTATGAACGTACTATTGCATTGGGTATTGGTATCGGTTCAGGCTATTTGTTCGAAACTACTTTCCAGCGTGAAGCAACTTCTGACTTGACTGGTGAACGCGGTTCTTTAATGGGGGCTATCCAAGGATTGTTGTTGGCTCAGTATGAAGTATTGCGTGAAAACGGACATAGCCCTTCTGAAGCGTTTAATGAAACTGTAGAAGAATTAACCCAGTCATTGATGCCTTTGTTTGCTAAGAATGGTATGGACTGGATGTATGCTAACTGCTCTACTACTGCTCAGCGCGGTGCATTGGATTGGATGACTCCGTTTCATGATGCTATCAAACCTGTAGTTGAAAAGTTATATCACAGTGTGAAGACTGGCAACGAGGCTCAGATTTCTATCGATTCTAACTCTAAACCCGATTATCGTGAAAAATTGGAAGAAGAATTGAAAGCATTGCGTGAAAGCGAAATGTGGCAGACGGCTGTAACCGTACGTAACTTCGTCCTGAAAATAATTAATAGTTAGTATTTAGTATAGAAAGCGGGGGTGCGATGAGGCATCTCCGCTTTCTTTTATATATATTAATGTTAGTGGTATTGTTTATATCATGTGTAGTCGCTAATTTTGTGAAAACTTGACTTAGACATGAATAATAGATTATCACTTTTATTAATAGGGTGCATATTTCCCTTTCTATCTTTTTATGCACAAAAGAATATGAATCTTCCACCATATTATCCCACAGTAAAAGGTATTACGGATTATGCTGTGTGGCAGCTTGTATATCCGGATTCTTTATTAAAGGCGGATATTGCAGGTGAAGCAGTGTGTACACTCCGCATTGATAGTTTGGGTATTGTCCGTAGTAAATATATTGAAGCCACTCATCCTTTGTTTGCCAAGGCGGCCGAAGATGTGATTGAGGGGATGCGTGAATGGCAGCCTGCAAAGAAAGCGGGTAGAGATATAGATAGTACTGTAGTCTTTCATATTCCTTTTAATCCTGATATTTACAGTGACCGTATTTGGCGGCAGCAGCAAGTTCTGGAATCTTGCAGGGGACAATTTGTCGATTCCATGCCTGTCTTTCCAGATGATATTCGTAGTCTTGTTATGGGAAATATGGGTTGGCCTGATGATAAAGTGGATAAAGCCGTTGCTATTTGCCGTTTTACGGTGAATGAAAACGGGGAGATTATGAATATCCGTGTGATAAAAGGCACTCATCCGGCTTTTGATAAAGAGGCTATACGTATTCTTTCTAATTTTCCCCGGCTGATTCCTGCCATGAAAAACAGCAAACCTGTGCCATATGATTATTTTTTGACTATGCGTTTTTGGAAAGAGGATCTGGAACATTATTTATTGTATAGGGAATGTGCACAGGAAGATTTGGAAAAGACCACTTGGGAGCCTTATAGATACTCTTCTTATCCCGGTGGTACTGTTGCTTTGACGCAATTTATAAATTCTCATCTGAAAATAACTCCCGAAATGAAAGCTACGGGAAAGCAGGGACGGGTGATTTATAGTTTCAATGTGGATATAGATGGTTCAATGAAAGATTTTCGGCTGGTGAGAGGACTTGATCCATTAATGGATGCCGAAGCATTGCGGGGTACTTCAATTAGTGAATGAAAAATGGAGTACGGGGTATTATTTCAATTCAAAGAAATGGTATCGGGAGTTTTATGTGAATCAATTCACCATTCCCATTATTTTTAGTTGGTAGCTTATACATATTGCTACTTTGGACTTGAGATTTCGATGTTTTGACAGTTTTTGGAGTACACCTGTAACATTAAGGAGGATTACCGTTCTTGAAGGATCATTTTGTTCTTCGGTCAACTTTCGGAAGTATCTCTGACCTGTCAGCTTTTCGATACAGGAACTTCGAGCATGTATGCCCTCATGCTCTCATTGTGTGTATAACAGGCTAATTATAAATTACTTATGTGTTGACGGTAAAAATACTTGCTCTCACTTATACTCTCATGCCCTCACTATGTTTTGAAGTTTCTTTTTACATAACATGCTTGTTGTCAGTTATGTATATTTTTTACAGGCTGTTTGTGTTTGATGCAAAGTAGGACATTTTCAGGCTTTTCTATCGTAAGAAGTATGCATGAGAAGGGTTTCTACGAAATGAGGCTTACGATGGAATTTCCGGCAGGGGTAAAAAAGATCAAGACGTTTTTAAAAAAGCTCTTGTTCTTTTTTTAAAAAGGCGGTTATCTTTTTTTAAAAGCTCTTGATCTTTTAAAACGTCCTGTCACCAACGACAGGAAGAATATAAAAACAGGCTGTACCAATCATTTGATACAGCCTGTTTTTATATTTATAAGATTATATACTACAGATTAGAAGTACAGATAACGGTCATCTTTCACTTCAGCTTTTTTGTAGAGGTCATTGATGAAACTGCTAGCATAACGTCCTGCCATATTAGACAAGTTGTTTTCTTCGTTTTTAGCATCAAATTCTTCTGCACTTTTTTCTTTGTTATAAACCTGAATCATGTAAACACCTGCATTACCCTTGATAGGACCAGTTAACTTGTTTACTTCAGCTTTGCTTGCATAAGCACCTAAAGCTGGTTGCTGGCGCGAGTTACTGAAACATATGCCGGAGCAGAGAAAGTGATATGTTTTACAGAATCGCTAACTGCATTTGCCATATTTTTCACTTGGTCAATGCTGTTTGCACCTTTCATTTCAGCTATCAGTTTTTCAGCTTTTTTATCTTTGATGATTTCTGCTTTCAGCATGTCGGCAACCAAGTTGATATTACGATATCCGGCAGGATTAATCTTTTCAAGAGCAACTACCATCAGGTGATCGTTCTCACCACATTCATACAATGGAGACACTTCACCTTCTTTGGCTGCAAAAATCCATTTCAACGCTTCACGGGTTCCTTTTACACCACCCACACGGTGTTCTGCGCTACGGAAATCAGCACGTTCTAACAAGCGGTATCCGCTTTCTTCTGCATTGGCAACAATCTTATCCATTGTAGTGTTCTGCGCTACGAATTGGCTGAAATCATTGTATGCCTTGTTGTATGTTTCTTTGCTGAATTCAACCGGACGTTTAATCACTGCAACTTTATATTTATCTTTCATGGCTTTTTTATCCAACACTTGAAGAATAACGTTAGCTTGTCCGATCTGAAGATTGCTTAATTCTTTAACATTAGAATTAATCAATGTGTTGATGTATTTAGCATTGTCAGCATCTAATGCAGCACCTTCATAGTTGCGTGCAGTCAACCAGGTTGCTTCACCTGTCTGACCATATTTTTTGCGATATCAGCAAAGTCAGCTCCATCTTTCAGTGCATTGAAAATACTATCGGCTAAAGTTGCGGTTTTAGCAGCATCTTCAGCATATACCTGAATTTGACGATATTGGATTGAATCGGGAGCAGTCTGCTTGGCAATAATTTTAAAAGCATTATATGAATCATCTGCCTGATTATAGTAAGGACCATATACTTCGTTGATAGTTACAGAGTCCAAACGAGCAACTACATCATTAGGATATACAGTCTTGTTGATTGCAATTTCAGAAAAAGGAACAACAGAGCCGGTGGAACGGATGAATGTGTTCATGTCGGCAGCGGTACCTAGCTGGTTGGCATATTCGGTTACTTCATTTAATACTTCTTTGCGATCTTCTTCAGATGGAGTTACCAATACATCAATGTATTTGATGTTACGAGTTTCAACCGGCTGTTCGAAAGAACTTTTTTTCTTGTTATACAGATCTTTGATTTCGCTGTTTGAAACCGTGATAGTTGAATCGCTGATAGAAGAATAAGGAATTGCAGCCAGTAAAACGTCTGATTGTTCAGTGCGTGATGTAAACGCATCTTCAGCTGCAACCGGATTTGAGATCAATGATTTTGCAATCAGGTTCTGATATTTTTCAGCTAAAGTAGATTGGATCAAAGTCTTTTCAATAAAATTCCAAAAAGCTCCCATTTTTTGATAGTATTCTACATATTGTGCAGGCATTTTGCTTGCATCCAGGTGAGCGTAATCTACCAGGAATTTTTTCAGCATATCTTTGTCGAAAGCACCGGTTTGCGGATTGCGGAACGGAGTTTGCATTAATAAGGGGTTAGTACCCTCCTCAATGATTGCTTGAACTTCAGCTTTGCTGACAGTCAGTCCCAATTTTGCAGCTTCTGCTGCGATTAATTGGTTATTTACGTAAGATTGCCATACTTGGTCTTTCACTTGAGTCAGTTGGTCGTCATTTAATGCAGAAACACCTTGTGTCAATTTAATGACTTCTGTGTATTCGTCTACCATTTTTTGATACTCTTGTGCTGTAAGTGTTTTTCCATTCACTTCACCTACGTCTTGTTTACCCTGATGTGGTTGGAGAACCTTCCATGCGTCTCCGGCAATGAATGCGAAGAGGGCAAGTCCGATTACAACGACCAACAGAGGGCCTTTACTTCTGATTGTTTGTAATGTTGCCATTTAATTTTACTATTTTTGTTTATTGTTTTTTTTATACTTCATAGATTTAGCGCACGAAGATACAAAAAATGCAGCTTACAAGCTATTTTATTGTGAAAAAAATCTATTATTCGGTTACTTTCAACTTTACTAATTCAATTTTGGTTGCTGTTACTTTAATTATTTTGAAATGGAATTTATCGAAAGTGATCTCTTCATGTATTTTGGGGAAGCTTTGGTATTGGTGCAGGATGAGTCCACCGATAGTTTGGTAATCATCATTTTCCGGTAGGCCAAGTGAGAACAATTCATTGGCTTTTTCTATTTCCAGACGTCCGGAAAGGATGTATTCATTGTCACCGACAGATTTGGCTATGTAAGAAGTCGTGTCATGCTCATCTTCTATTTCACCGAAAATTTCTTCCACTAAATCTTCTAGCGCCACGATGCCGGATGTACCTCCGAATTCATCGACTACTACAGCTAAGGATTTCTTTTGCTGCATGAATAGTTTCATCAGCTTATGCGCTCCCATCGTTTCGGGAGCAATAGGTAGTTGGCGGACACTCTTAGTCCAGTCGGTCTGTTCACGAAACATTTCAGAAGAATGGATATAACCTATAATATTGTCAATGTTTTCTTTATAGACAATGATTTTACTGATTCCGCTTTCAATGAAGCGGGCTTTTAGTTCTTCTATGGGAGTTCCATATTCTATGGCAACAATTTCGGTTCTAGGTACCATACAATCCTAATTCTGATATTCGAAAAATCTAGTGCATTTTGGAATATCTTGACTTCGGTGTCTATGTCTTGTTCATTTTGAACATCTTGTATACTGCTTTGAATAAAGTAATCTAGATCGACTTTGGTAAAAGCTTTTTCATTGGCTTCTTTATTTGTTTTAATGCCTATAATGTAAAGTAATATATTGGATATTCCCGAAGCAAACTTGCTGATGGGATAGAGCAAGACATAGCAAATGTAAGTGGGAACTGCAAAAATATTCAGAGTGAAATTGGGATTAATCTTAAATAAGGTTTTAGGCAGGAACTCTCCTGTGACCAAGATGATTAATGTGGAAATAATTGTTTGGATCAGTACTAATAAAAAGTGGTTGTCTATCAATCCTGCCAGCAAGTTTTGTTCAATGACTTGTGCCATCAATATACCGTAAATGACCAAAGCGATGTTGTTCCCTACCAACATGGTAGAGATAAAATTGTTCGGATTATGAAAGAAGATGGAAAGTATACGTGAATTTATGCTTTGGCTGTTACGATCCATTTCAAAACGTAATTTATTGGATGAAACAAAGGCTATTTCCATGCCGGAGAAAAAAGCGGAAAAAGCCATTGTGATAAGAATTTGTATAATAATACCCATAATAGTGAGTGAATTAGCGTATCGAATCAGTTCTGGTGCTATTTGCAACAGCTTTTGTACTGTCTGCTGGTGCTGTATCTTCTACAGTGAAAATACCTGTGTTATTATAAATTTGATATTCTGTCATTTGCTGGTTGGATTCAAATCCATAACCGGTAATGATTTTGTCTTCTTGTTCAATGCGGATAAATTTGTCAGAATAGACCCTTTCCTGTTTTTCATCCCAAAAGAGCAGGTCTGTGTCAAATTTGTCGCCTCTTTGGCTGCGGATATGCACATTGCTTCTCAATTCCCAAAGTTTCTTTTTCTCGTAGTAATAGGCTGTATCGGCTTTTATGCTGGCATCAATATGGAATAGGGAATCAAACTTTTCCAGATAAACTCCTTTTTCAAAAGCCCAATAAGGAGGGTTCTTTTTATCATAAATTTCCCATTCTTCTGTGATAATTTTGTAGCGGGTAATACCGGAATCGGATATAAGGGTAGTAACCCCCAATGTTTTCATGCTAGGCAATGAATCTCTTTCTGTAATGGCTTCCGCCAGATTTTTTTCGCCTCCTGAGCATGCTGGGAATAAAACAAACATAACAGTTGCCCAAATGGCAACTGTTATGTTTAGAAATATAAAGTGTGATTCTTGTTTTTTTTCAGACGACATAATTATCTGATAGTTGTTGTTTCACCAATCCATCCACCGATTGTAACAGAGTCACCTTTCTTCAAGCTGAGGAAGAACAAGTCTGCGTCTTTAGGAGTATGGGCTGCATAAGTACCAATTAGTTTATTTGCTTCTTCAGCAACACTAGGATCTACACTTTTTTGCTTTCTGTAATTTGTCGATAACAGCAAAATAAGTACACTTGTTCAATGCGGCTTCATCACTCCAGTTAGGGCTTGATGCATACATATTAGCAATTAAAATGTAAGGCTTACCATTGTTTCCATCCAATGAGATTGACTTCAGCGCATATTGTTTTGCCTTGCTCAACTGTTTTTTGCTGAATAAAATAGCAGCGGTTTTGTATGCATAGTCGGCTTTCTTTAATGGGTCTTGTTCTAAGTTGATAGCCTGATCAAAATAGTCGATACATTTGTCCATATCACCTTTCTTGTAATACATGTATCCGCAACCTACAGCAGTTTCGGCAGTCGGTTCGATGGCATGTGCGGCTTCAGATGCAGCAAAGTAAGCTTCCTGTTCTGTACAGTTTAGCATCTGCATTACAGAAATAACTTGCTTCAGATAATCCAAATTAGTTTTGTTTTGTTCAACTTTCGGAGCATAGATAGCTTGTAGGTTGTCGCAAGTCGCTACACCACTGTTAATGAAAAATGCATCGATATTGTCTTTTGCCACTTTCAATAATTTTTTGTCATTTTCCTTTGTAGCAGCTTTTAAAGCTCCATCAGCAACTCCTGATGCAAACAAGTAATCCTGAATGAATTGTTCTTTGTATGCTTCATCACTCTTCATTTTACGGGCAGCAGCATCCATGAATTCTTGTAATACAAAATAGTCGGAATTTTCTTTTTCAAGTTCAATGGCTTCTTTGAACATGTTGTATGCTTCATTCATGTCCTGTCCACCCATTGTGAAGTAGTCATGTGCCTTCATTCCGATAATTGAACCCTTTGTAGCATCTCTTTTAACCAACTTGTTCAAATCGTCCAGATATTGGATACGCTGGTCGTGAACTTTCATCAGTTCATTGAAGTATTGTTTTTGCTTAGCTGCATCTTTTTCACCGGCTATTAAAGCACGAAGAATTTTTGCACCATTAGTATAAGTACTTACTTGAGCTTTGGGGGCTTCTGTAAATACGCTCATCCAAGGAGTATAGGCGTCCTTGAAATTGTTAGTTTTGACATACTCAGTGTAAATACTGATATTTTTCAAGCATCGGATACTGTCTTCACCATGTCCGAATCTTGATCCGTCTGACGCTCCGGTCTGAGCGAAAGAAGCTGTTGTACCTAAGGAAAGAACGAACAGCGCTGTTACCATCTTCATTTTCATCGTATATAAATTTAGTTGTTGTTATTTATTTGCTTCTCTCCATTTATCAATCCACTTTCCATTTCATGAACCAACGTTCATTGAAAGTGAGCCCGATATTGATTCTCAAATAGTTCTCTTCCATTAATCCTTTAAATTTAGGACTGACTTTAATGTATTGTCCGGAAATGTTCAGCATAGATTTACTTTGGAACATGGGAAGTCCGAAACCTACACTGACGCCATATTCGCGTGCACCGTCTTGAAAACTGGTTGCTCCTGTGTCCGGATCAGTATAGCTTACCTTATTATAAGGAGTTGAATAATAAGCTCCCATACGGTAACGGATACGCTTCAGATAGTTGTGGCTGATATAACTTGGTACGAATTCCGCACCAAAAGCTATTTTTGTGCGGTTATTCATTTCCACACTTTCTTTGTTGAACTTGCTCCAAGTCAGATCGGCTGTATTCCATTTTTGTAAAGTATAGTCAACCCCAATCGTCAGGCGGTTGTCATATACATAAGTAAGACCTGCACCAAATGTATGTGGCATTTTAAACGGGTTTGGAATAGTATCGCCAGTTTGTGACTGTACATAAATGGAACCATTACTTTCCGTACCTGTCTGATGATATTTATATGCATCTCCGTGCAAGGTATGTCCCAGTGTATAAACGGCACCTACATTTATTGTGTTTTTCTTGTTTAACTTATAAGTATACTGTAAACCAAAATCCAATTTATAATCACTGATGGAAAATTTGTCTAATTTGATACTACGTGTATCTGTCGCTCCAATAGCTGTCATGGATTGATGGGTAATGTCTCCATAAAGATATGAAAAATTTGCACCAACAGACAAATTATTAAATACTTTATAACCTAATCCTACAAAAACCTGGTGAAAGCCTCCGTCGCCATTATAAGATTCGACCCACTTTCCGTTATTGTCTACATCCTCAAAATCATGTGTTTTGGAAATGTTGTAACCTACTGTAGAAAATGGAAGAAAACCAACTGTCATTCCCATTTTTTGCCATAGACGGAATTGCATGGCCAAATAGTCAAAACTTGAGTTTTTAGCATTGGTTTTTACATTACCATCCTTGAAGTTCGCATTTTGAAGAGTCATTCCTGCATCGAACAAGAATGTCAATGAATCGATAGCTGTATAAGATGCCGGATTAGACGCGTTGATTTGGTAGCCGTTTCGCAAACCGTATGCTATTCCTCCCATTGCTTTACTGTTACCAAAATTTGATCAGCTAACTGACCAAAGCCGTAGCGTGTATAGGGAGAATTTGTGCTTGTTTGGGCTACGGCCAGCCCTGTGACTGTGAGTAATATTGACGCACTAATCAGTCTTTTATAATTTATCATTATAGCTTAATATTCTGTTTAAACCTTTCAATACTAAAAATCTATCTGCAAAGATGATACTTTTTAATTTTGTATCAAAAGAAAATTCATCTCCGCCCGTTAAAAAAACCAAAAGCTCCGGATAATTCTTTTGAAGATGGGTGATATAGCCGCTCATTTCAAATTCCATTCCGCGAATGACTCCTGCCCGGATAGCCGTTTCTGTAGATTGTCCATACATCGGAACTTCTCCTTTAGCGCTTACTTTGGGAAGTTTGTCGGTGAATATGTTCAATGCCTTGAAACGCATACGCATTCCTAGAGAAATATTGCCTCCATGATAGGCTCCGTCAGCGTCAATAAAATCGTATGTGACACAGGTTCCTGCGTCGATAACCAGCACATCGTGTCCAGCTTCAGCCAGTTTGCTGCGACCACAGCTGCTAAACGGTCCATGCCCAGTGTTTGAGGCGTTTTTATATAAATTAGTGACGGGAACAGGGGTTTCATGACTTAATTCGATGATGTTAAAAGGCAATCTTTCCAGTTGGTGCCGGATCGTATTGCTTAGTGTTATGACAGAAGCTATGATACCTCGTTTCAACGGGTATCGGGGAGCAAAGGCATCGGGAAGGCAATCGTAAAGAATGATTGGAAGCCACGAAATTA
>ENA-OQCX01001541-OQCX01001541.1-human-gut-metagenome-genome-assembly--contig:-NODE-1541-length-10349-cov-7.921737_pt1 | contig 10349 bp, 7 predicted proteins | sample MGYA00242762_ERZ504587 | MGnify/ENA primary metagenome ERZ504587 (study PRJEB26092, sample SAMD00036337) | human gut metagenome | host: Homo sapiens | study: EMG produced TPA metagenomics assembly of...
TGCTGAACGACCCCACTCCCTGCACGTACTGCAACCCGAACCCTTCATGTTGGCCGGAGAAGTGGAGAGCCTGACCAGACCACCCAAGCCCGCCGCCCGTTTCGTTTACCGATGACGTTCCGTGCAGCAGCGAGGCATCATCGATAAAGTAAGAAGGGATGGTGGAAAAATCCGTCATGCCCAGCATCGGGTTGTTAATGCGCATACCATTCCACGTCACTTGGGTATGCGAGGGAGAGGTACCCCGGAAAGCCACGGTGGATAACGTGGCGCGTCCGTAGTTCTTGACAAAAACGGATGAGTTGAATGTCAGCACATCGGCCATAGACAAGGCGATGTTCTCTTTCATGGCGATGGAATCGAAACGGGTTCGTTGCACGCCTATATCCTTCATAGGTCGTTTGCCCACCACCGTAACCTCCGGAATACGTAGTACCCTTTTGGTAATGCTGACGGAATTTTTCTGCTGGGCGGCAAGCAGAAAGGGCAGGCTTACCCCCACGAACAATAGAATAAGATGTCTTTTCATTTTTGTCCTCCTTCCTCGTTATTTCCAGCAGAAAGCTCCCGGAATGATTCCCACGTAAAATTCATCGATCAGCTTGCCTTGCGGCGAATAGCGATACACGATACCTTGTTGCTGGTAATCAATAGCGTCGGCCACATATACCTCCCCGTTGTTGGGATTGACCGTAAGGCCGTAGTATTTGGTGTCCCGAAACTCCAGAAAAGGCCGGACGGGAACACGGTCGGCTTCCACCGGCATTCGCCAAATATCGTTGTTGATCCAGTAAAGTGTATCCCGTGTACCGTTGAGCTGGACTTCCGAAGGCCAGTCGCCCAGCTTAAACTTGAACTGTTTCTCTACGGTGAAAGTCTCGGCGTCTATACGATAGAGAGACGGTGCCTCGTAACCGTATGGGCTGCCCTCGTAACCGCCATCCGTGATGGTCCACATCTTGTTGTATTTGTCCATGACCAGCGAAGTAGGTTGTATGCCGATGGTCAGTTCGTCCACGACCTTGTCCGTCTCCGTGTCGATTTTCAGGATGCGGTTCTGGTACGACCAGCAGTTCACATAGACGTACTTGCCGTATTGTACCATTTGTTCGGTGGAACCCGATTCCATGTCCATGTCTGGACATTCGATATAGCCGGTAATCTCGTATGTCTTGGGGTTGATGATGAAGATACGGTAGTCCCATATCTGCGTCACATAGGCTTTCTCATCCGACAGAAAATGGATATACCGGGGTGAGGTGAAACCTGTGATACGGCCCACTTCCTTGAAAGTATTGATGTCGATGGCGAAAATCACATGCGAGTTGTTCACCACGATCCAGCCTATACCGTCCCGGATAACCATAGACTGGGCCACATCGCCCAACTTGAACCCGTTGGCACGGTAAAACACTTCATTCTCCACTTCGCACGTGGCGGGATCGTAGTAGGAAAGCGTGGCATTGCTGTACTGGAAATTCCCCTCGTTGGTAATGAAAAGACCAGAGGCCGATACAGAGAAATCTTCCATCTCTCCGTAATCCCATTTCATGCAACTGCCGAAAACTGGCAGGCAGAAAAGAAAAAGGCAAATCCGTTGTATTGTTCTGCTCATTGTCATTCGGATAAAAAAGAGTACCCGAATCATTACGGGTACTCTGGTTAAGGTATAAGGTTTAATCCTGCTGCGTATATTGTTTGTCCTTCATATTTTGGAAGGTTGGGTTATACCCACATTTCGTCACGCTCCAACTTTCCCCCGTAATCATTCCGTTTTCTATAAACTTGCCGAAGAAAGTGTAGTCGGTAAATTTCGTCAAACCGTCAAAAACAACCCCATGCAAGGTCTCCAACTTCTCCATGGAAAGTGTTTCCTGAGAAAGAGAAGTCGCACTTTTTATCTGTAGCGTACCATCTATAGTCTGTAATTTATCACAAGTAATGCCTGTTGCTTTATTAACGAACAACCCTTCACCTCCTACGTGAAGCAATTCCGGAATATCCAGCGATTTACTTTGTAAAGATATTGCTAACGAACCCTCTCCCTCTTTATAATATACAGGAGAAGCTGAACAACAAACTTTGGATAGTAAGGGCAAGTTACAACTGGTAAAATTTCCAGATAAATAGAACTGTCCTCCCACTTCTTTCAAGACTGGCATTGTGATTGAAGCAAACATGGGTATTTGGATATATCCATATCCATCTATGATTTCCAAGTCGGGAAATTTGGCATTGCTTCGCATTTGGCCTGTCACATTTAGATTTCCATATACATGTTGAATTGTCGATATGGTATAATCGGTATTGTTGGTGGTTGGCTTACAAGTGAAGTCTTTGATATTCTTGAACGTGATTTCAGGGAACTTATTATTCGTGAGACTGGTGATGACAAAATTTACATTTGACAAATCTTCGGCTGTTTCAATTTTGGAGAGCTGCACCTTGTTTATAATTTCAATCTGGGGCGCTGTTTCTCCGAAGGTTTCAAATCGGGCGTTCGGCAACAGCAGTGTTCCGCTCACATCTTCAAGATAATCCAGCGTGATGCTTCCAAGTGTGGTGATCTTGCTCCAGTCGGGAAGTTGTTTGAGTGCCGTGAAATTCTTTATCTTTATCTGTCCCTTTATCGTTGTCAGTTTGTCCATTCCACCGAAAGCCTGAAGCACGTCATTTCGTTGGGGAACAAAACTACCGGTAGGAGGAGCTTCCATATTGGCTTCCATAATAATACTTCCGTTTACTGTTTCGATTTCCGGAAGGTTGATGGTTTCCAACATCACGGGGACGGTATGGAAATCAAGGCCACCGGTCTCTTTCAGCTTAAGGAAGCTCATGGAAGTCAGCTTGGCAAGATTGTTTACGGACAAGACCCCTCCGACACTTGTCAGTTCCGGTATTTCCAAAGACGCAATCGAACCGGCTGCTGTGTTCTCTTCATTGAGTCCTTGAAGATTCAGATCCTGACCTACAGTAGTCAGAACCGGAAACTCAAAACTCTGTAACGACGACGCATTGAACATCACGCTTCCTTCAATAGTTGCCAGTTTCTCGAATAGGACATACGTCACTTGGTCGTTATATACCGATATGTCTCCGGAGAGCGTTTCCAATGCTTTCATGGAAATCATGTGAAGTTCCGTAGCTTTCGAGGCGACATCGGTCGAACCTACCTGTAAACCTCCGGCAGAAACGATATTATCCAACCCTGTCAAGTCTGCACCGTTGTAACTGTTACGAATGACAATGTTGCCAGTAACCTCTTTCAAAGATGCCAATGCAGATATGTCAGTGATTTTTTCTGCCTCTTCCGCATCAGAGCCGATAATCAGGTTCCCTTTGACAACGGTTGTTTTGGTTGCGGCAAAAGAAGCTACCTCCTCGGTGGTCTTCAACTCCACATCTCCGTCAGATTCTATCTCGCTTTTCACGACCTTATAGGTATATTCGCGGGCATCTCCGTTATAGGATGTCACCCGGAAGGTTCGTTCGTTATCCCAGTCCGTTACCGTTTCAGGATCAGGTATGATTGTTGCAGAAGTTGTGTACTTGAATTCCACTTCGGCGTTGTTCAGCGATACCGTATAGGGAACGGTTATTGTTACTGTATTGTCCGTAATGTCGGCCGTGTACGATTTCCCGTCCACGGTCATCACGACCGATGTGATGAAATTTTCATCTGCATCTTCAGGTATAATTTCATCGTTTTTGTCACACGCTCCCAAAAAGAACAAGGATAGGAGCATGGGAAGAAAATAAATTTTCATACTTGTAATTTTTATTATTTGGTTAGATCCTCAAAAGAAAATACCTCCGTAGAAACTTCGCCCAGCCAGCCGCTTTTGGCCAGAACACCGCATTGTATTTTGATAAAGTCAATATATTGCAGATTGGCTTCCGTTCCATCGGCATGGATGGCATTGGAAATTTTGAAACCGTTCCTTTGTCCGCTTCCATCCACCGTACTGCCGCCTTCTATCTGGTCGTTTCCGAAATTATCCACGTACCCCCAGTCATAACTCTGATTATCCCAATAACCGGTTTGAGAATCTTGGGTGTTGCGGGCGGCCAGACAAGTGCCTGTCAGGGTATAACTGTTTTCCGAAATCCAAGCCGGATAATAATAGTCTTGTGTATGATAAGCGGACAGATAGTCTACCCAGCCGTTTCTACCGTCGGAACTGATCCATTGGACATCCATTTTTTTGCCTTCCGGACGGTAATAGGTCACTTCAAAATTCTGTATTGTTTCTTCCTTGCCTGCTTCAGATCCTTTCAGTTCGTACCACTCGTCATCCGGCAATCCGTTTCCGTTTATATCTTGCATGACCCATACGATACCCGGTTCGGAACTGCCGTCAAAGGCGTTCCCCTGAACACAGAAATCATATTGGTTACCCGAATTGGGAATACTGTGGTCGAAGCCGACGATGATATAACCCCCGAAAGAACCTAAAGAGACGTGCAGTTTGTCTTTCAAACGCTGTGTTGCCCATGCGACAGCCGCTTCAGGGGATGTTTCGTTGCCGGTCATACCGCCTATCGTGCTCGTCTCGTTGATAAATTGGCCGGGAGCTGGGGTATATTCATAGACTTTATTCCAGAGCTTGGAACTTCCCGAAGCCCGGAAGCCGTCTTGTTCCTTTTTGTCCACACAAACGACTTTTACGGTGGCAGTGACAGCCGTTTTCCCTTTGTCGATATTCCTGCTTATTTTTTCCGTCGGTGTGTCTTCCGACACAGTACAGGAGACGGTGTATTCTCCGGGTGCGGACGGCGTGAACTTGAACATGCGTTCCACTTCTCCTTCCATGACCTGACCGTCCACACTCCACTCAAAACGGGGATTGTCGAAATACTCCAACAACGGACGCAGGAAAACAGGACGGTCGGCAAAAGTGTACCTGTCCGTGGATGTTTGCAGGTAAGACGGGGTCGGGAATTTGACAACGTAGGGCATCGTTTCCACGACCTCTACGCTTACGTCTTTCGTTGTTGTCCCATCTATATTGGAAGCGTTGATTGTCACCGTATAAACACCGAGTTCTTTTTCATTGAAAGTATAAGTATTCTCGGTGGAAACGATTTTTCCTTCCCGTACCCATTCGATTTTGAACCCTTCGACATCCGAATGCTGAATATCGGGAGTAAATGTGTAATCGGTATTCCGGACGACTTTTAGCCCCTGCGAAGGTAGTGCCAGTGAGATGACCGGAGGGGTGAGTTCTTTCACTTCTACTTTCAGTTCCTCTTCGGCATAGCCTTCCGCATTGTCTACTCTTAGTTTGACATAAAAATCCCCGCATTCATTCCATGTACGTTGAAGAGACGGACCCGAAGAAACCAGCGTACCGTCTATCGTCCAAGCAAAAAGAGCATCTTCAACATTCTGGTATGTCGGGGCGATAGTCAATTCGTGATCGACCTTGACCGTGTAAATACCGGTCTCGCTGTCAAGTTCTATTATAGGTTGTCCTCCTACTTCTTCGGTAATGACTTCATCCTTGTTGCAGGAGGTGAACAGCATACAGGCAGAAATAATAAAATAGTGAAAACGATGCATGATGTGTGGATTTTAGAAAAATAACAGGGATACCCCCGACAGAAGGGATATCCTTGTATTCTTTTTATTGTATGGTGATATCATCAATACAGATATAAGCCGGAGTATTCAAACCGTATGCTCCCGAATCCGAACCCTCGAAGTTGAATTTCACACTTTGCACCCCTTCGGCATTGATTTCCCAATAATCCCATGTCGTGATAGGATCAACCTGTTGTTGGCCGTTACGATAATCGGCTAAAAGACGTTTGTAAGTGCGGATCAGACCGCCATTCGCATCATAACATTCCAGATTCACTTGGAAATACCCTTTCATCTCTTTCAGAGGAGTCGCTACCCCCGTAGAACCGAACTGATTACCATAAGTAATGACACCATAAGTGTATGAGGTGTTGCAGATCCACAGGCCGACCAATTTCCGGGGAACATTGAAATAAAATTCTGGTTTAGCCATCCATGCCTGATTGTAAGCATCCACATATCCGTAAACGACACCGAAATTGGAACCGCTGTGCCCGGCTTCCTTATTCTGTCCTTCCGCTTCCACCGCAGTGTTATAGACAGAACATTGGTTTAGATAAGAATACCACCAGTCTCCGGTATTTCCCGACTGATTGGAGCGGATGTTCCAGTTGGAAAGTGCGATGCCGCCGCTGGAATACTCTGTGCTTCCACCTACAGTATTAAACATTGAAAGGAAGAGATATTCTTCCGGAGTATTGTCGTAAATGGTGGTTACTTGAGGATACCCTTGGTACGAATAAAGATTTTCTCCGGCCGAGGTAGGTCCTGCTAACATGCCGGGATCGAAATCATCGAAAGTGATAGTTAAAGTACCGTCCGAATTTGTCACAGCACGGGTTTGCGAAGTTCCGGAATCAACCGGGTCCATCAAAAAGTCATCGTCCGAGCTACAGCCAGAGAACAAGGCGGTTGCGGTAAATAGACAGGCACCTGCCAGAAAGCGTAATTTTCTTTTCATAGGTCACTCATTTTAATGTAAAACATATTATTAACAAACACAAAAAATTCCCGTTCGTGCGGACTTACACGAACGGGAATATGTCTGTCTTCAAATATTGAATGGCCGATGAGCTATTCCTTATTTGATTACGACCCGTATATCCCGCAGGTGTAAATCTCATTCCGGTCATGGCAGGTCTTCTGACTCGTCCCGGTCATCGTGCCTTCCCGGTATTACACCAGTGGCAAAAGTTCGATGTCCGTTTTTGTGGACTCACAGCAGCGGGTACTGTCCCGGATTTTCACCGGGTTCCCTTTTCATTCGGAAGGCGTAAACCTCCCGAAACCATTTCCCGACTGCAAAATTATCTATATTACATATCAATTCCAAATAATTCATAATATTTATAATAAAACACACAAAGCATGACAACCGTACTGTTTTAATTAGAGCATTCAAGTTTACGACAAACGAAGACGGTAATTATCATACACAATATCCATAAACCAACAAAACAGCTTGCCATTTTCCATAACAATGCGTTCTGGAATAGATAACTGTTAGCTGCAATTATGCAAGCAAAAAAAGCAGACAGAATAATGACTATTAATATCATGCACCAGAAATTAATCCTATAAATTTATGGAAAACAAGTAAGGGAATGGAAGTTCCGTTGCCGCATGGATGCAGGTGAAGGACCTTCTCTTTTAACGTTGGATACGCCAATGCACGCCAACGGAAGACTCTGATATTATCTGTTTGGAAAGGATATAGGATGTGCGTTACTTTGTCGCATATTCAGAATCTTAAAAAGAATTTTAGTATGGAACTGACAATTATTGAAACAAGCGCGTATTAGGAGTTGAGAAAGCTGGTCAGCACGCTGGTCGTACAGATGGGCGACTTCCAGAAAAAGATTGCCCCGCCTGCGCCGGACAAGTGAATGGATGCGCAGGACGTATGTGATGGACTTATGCCCAAACACTTTCTGAAGAGTTTCCAGCAGCATCCCCTTGAGTATGGCCAGAACGGCAAATGCGTGGCGTCCGATGTGCGGGGTGACCTCGCCCCGGAGTTGCATTTCCTGCCTATGATTCCAAGACTGAGCCGCATGGCATTGTATTCACCTACCGGAAAGACACATTCGGGGAGTCTTTCTTTTCATCCGTACCCCTATATTTTTCAATCAGTTCGATAGCAATGGGCAATAATTTTACGACATACGCCACTCCCGTTTTTATACGGTTGCCCATCAGCCATGTACCGCCGTCGGAGTCGGTATGGATATTATCGTATGTTATGGCTTTCAAGTCCACATAGGAAAGACCGGTGAAGCACATGAACAGGAACATGTCGCGCATGGCACGCTGGCGTTTGTATCTCGGTTCTATATGGATTATCCTTTGCAGTTCCTCTTCGGAAAGGAAAGAACGCCTCTTGTATTCGGGCATACACTCGAATGATGCGAACGGATGAACCCGTATCCAGCCTTTTTCCTGCGCGATATACATCAGCCACTTCAAGGTATTGACACGCCCGAAGACAGTGGAGTTTGCCAAAGCGCATGTACCGAGCATCCAGTTGTAGTAATCCTCGATGAATGATTTCTCAAGTTCTTCGATGACAATATCCTCTGCATTCTTCTTGCTTTTCATGAAAAGCAGGAGACTCTTGTAATCGGCAACCAGACCGCAGTAGGTGCTTTCGGCTTTCTCTATGCCGATTTTCTTTTTATACGGTTCCAGCTGTTCCCTGAAAAGGTTCATAAGGGTGTGGCATTCCTCTGAGAAGCCGACATAGCGGTTATAGACTTTCTTGGCTGTAACAAAACTGTCGTGGTCGCAGATGTACTGGTAGTGCCTGGTGATTTGCGCCTTGATATTGTCAAGCTCCTGATTGAGTGTACGGGCCTCCTCGGACTTGCCTTTGGCCCGGTTGGTTTTGACGTCCCACAAAGCGAGGGACACTTCTTTCTTACAACTGAAACCGGCTTGGGTTCCATTGATGGTGATACGGCCCATAATCGGTGTCTTTCCGTTTTTTACAGACTGTTTATTCTCAAAACACTTAGCTATACATGGTCTGCGATAAGCTAAGAGAGATTCCCCTTACACAAAAGCATGGCATCTCCTTGTCGTATCTCGCCTTTATACTTTTATGTATAGTAGTCTACCGGATCGAATGAACAAGACCTATCCCATACATAAACCAATTTAGACTGCTATGTTATTTTTGAGGAAGAAGATGGAATGAGACCAGATACCCTCTTTAAGGCTGACTGTAAGTCGATTAAATGTAGAAAAAGATTGCTTTTGTCACAAGTAAAGTGTATATTTGCATTGAAAGAATCGTTCTTTGACAGAGGCAAAAGAAAACAGAATATTGTAATTCGCTCGTTTCTAAATCGTTACCTGATATTAATTAAACAGAAATAACTGTTTAATTTTCAATTAGATAGAGATTGTATGATGTTTCGCAGTATGAAATGTTACATGCTTTGATATCCCAGCTTGTTCAACCCATTTGTGTAAAATTACATTACTTCTCCCAGTGAGACCAATCCGGCAAACACCTTTTCCGTTTCTGGTGCATTTCCTCTGTCTGGCAGATGTTTTATGGCTTCCGAACAGAGTGGAAGCGATATGGCTTCTTTCGTCTTCTTCTGAATAATACTCAATAGTGCATTGCCATTTTCATCATAGCGTATATCTTCCCATCTCAATGCAATAATATCACAATGCCTCAATCCACAAAAACAGCTGAATAAAAATGCTTTCCTTAATAAGGTATTATAAAAAGGAGTATGAACCAATCTGGTCAATTCCTTTATAGTAAGATAATCCCTTTCTGTTCGATTACGTTTTGGTTTGTCCTCGTTCTTTATCTTATTCATCGGATTAACAGTTATATAATCTTCAGAGACGGCCCTATTCAAGCAGTAGCGCAGCGTTTTCAAATAATAGAATTGGGTGTTAACATGCAATGTCTTTTCCTTCTTACAATGTTCTTGTTTTGTTTTCTTCAAGTAATCTATAAAACCCAACAAATAAGTCTTGTCCACCTTCCTTAGCAATATTCCATTCGGAGTATATCTTTCCAAATGGCATACAACGGCATGTATGGCACTTTTCCGTACTCTATTGTTCACACTTTGTTCTGCTATTAATTTCATATAGCCAGTCAGCTTCATATTGGACAATCTGTTATGATTAAATCCGTAAGTTTGATTATATATTTCCAAAATCTTCTGAGCCTTTATCGCATTTGCCAAATTTAGCGTCTCGACATTTCTTTTTTTATCAGCTTGATTATGTTCAGGGATAATATACAACTTTAGAATTCGTATTGCCGCCTTCCATTCATATAAATATCCAGATATATGGATTGGCATCCATTAACCAATTTTTTTGTTCTCACCTTTATTGGCTCTTTTAAATTCAATTGCTTTTTCATATTCTTTGAATAAAACATACAGTTTATTATTAGTAGTAACAAAGCAGTAACAAAAATCAATCCTACAAATTGCTTTCATGTTCTATCACTCTTGTCTTTTTTTATAATTACCTTATTAACTATCAAATATTTACAGTATAGGGCACAGCGTTACTGAAAGAACAAATATAATAATAAGCCAGTAACAATTAAACTATCAAGAGTGTGGCTATTGCTATGGCGGCGGAAACTTTCTCTGGAAATTTATTTTCCATCACTTTGCTTCCACACTTCCACCCACCTTCTGCATTCCCCTATCCATCGGCATTTGCCCTGCGGTGGAAGCAAGCCGAAAAGTGGAAGCAAATTTTGCTTACCATCCTGTCCCAC
>ENA-OQCX01001542-OQCX01001542.1-human-gut-metagenome-genome-assembly--contig:-NODE-1542-length-10343-cov-5.838391_pt1 | contig 10343 bp, 16 predicted proteins | sample MGYA00242762_ERZ504587 | MGnify/ENA primary metagenome ERZ504587 (study PRJEB26092, sample SAMD00036337) | human gut metagenome | host: Homo sapiens | study: EMG produced TPA metagenomics assembly of...
ATACGGTGATTGCATCCTCCTCCTATCTTTACAGCCATCTTCTCCATGATACGCATACCCGGAGTTGTCTTACGGGTATCAAGTACACGAGTTTTCGTACCTTCCAGTTTCTTCACATATTTATTGGCAATGGCGGTGCTTCTGACGGGAGAGAATAAAGGCTGATAATCAGATTGTTTCCTGTTGGCTTGTAAAACAAAGGCTATTTTTAGGCTGCTTTTATGCTTGTCAAGTGTATTTTAGCCGGGTGCAAACTGCTCATTTTTCGCAAAAATGTGTAAATTTGCACCGATAGTGTATCTCCCGTCAGAAGCACCGCCATTGTTTTCAAACAATCCCTGCCTATAAGTCTTTTAGGATGATAGAGTTCGCCTTGTCTATCACCGAACCGTCCAAGGAGGCGAGATAGATGCGTGTGGTTTCTTCCGAATCATGTCCCATACCTTCGCTGATGACTGAAATCGGTATGTTCTTGCTTTTGGCAATACTTGCCCATGAATGCCGGCTCACATACATGGTAAGCGGTGTCGTTATTCCGCACAGCCGGGCGATTTCCTTCAGATACTTGTTGATACGGAACATCGTGCTCTTGTATTGGCTGCGCAAATTGTTGGATGGAAGCTTGAGGATGGGAAGCAGATAATCCTCGGAACAGCCTGCCGCATATTGGGCGACAATCGCTTCCATGCAGCTTTCCCATTTGATGTGCAATTGCTGCCCCGTCTTATGCCTGCGGTAACTCAATATCCCGTTCTTCAGGTCGGACTTCTTGAGGTACGCCATGTCAATGAACGACATGCCACGGGTGTAAAACGAAAAGAGGAACATGTCCCTCGCCAGTTCCCAATGCGGTTTCCCGCTCAGGTTAAGTTCCTTAATGTGCTTGATGTCCTTGAAATGGATGGCACGTTTTGGGGTCTTGTCCATTCCGGTATAGACATGCTTGAATGGATGCTTTTGCACGGTCAGCCCTTTTTCCACGGCACGGTTGTAGGCGGCACGGAGGATACGCATATAAAATGATATAGTGTTCAAAGACACGCCTTTCATCTTCAACCAAGCCTCGTATTCCATCATCAGGTCCGCATCCATATCATCCAACTGCACATCCTTGTTGCGTCTGAAACGCATGAAACTGGATAATGCCGCCGAATAGGTTTCTGATGTCCGTTCCCTGTTTAACCGCCTTAACTGAGCGATGACCGATTCCATGAAGCTGTAGAAGGACTGCAATTCAGATATTTCACGGAAACGGCTTATGATGGCATCTGTGGAGCAACTATCTTTACAAGACAACTCTTTGATAACGGATTCCAACCTCCCCACATCCCGGTTCACTTGCTGGACAATCAACCGAAGGTGATGCTTCCTTTCTGCCGGAAGCATGGTGGGTATGTCAATCATTGACAACTTCCCGTTCCACTCGCTTTCAAATATCCGGTAGTCCGTCCTGATGTGTCGGACCACGCGGTTGTGTATCACTTGATAATAAATGCTGCCCTCCTTGCCGTCTATGGAAGAAGGACGGAATTTTGCTTTTACTGATGCCATCCACGTTACTTTTTGTTATTGGTAATTTGTTCCACTTTCAACTTCTCCTGCATCAGGCTGTCGGAAACAGCCTTCAAATCCCTGTCATAACCGTCAGCCTCTTGGCGCAACCACTCTATGGTTTCCTCGTCACGCCGGATGTCAAACACATCGTTCAGCCAAAGGATAGTCTTTGCATTGCAACCTCCCCATGAACGAATAACCCGGAACTTCAAAGCATCGTCCGCATACTGGTGTTTGGACTGCCAAAGCTCGATGTTGCCCCAGATGGATAGACCGCAAACGACACCCATGCCGACCAAAAAGGAAAACACCTTGCTTGACCTTATGTCGAAACTGTGGCGGTGGATATGTTCCTGAGGTTCGTTCACCTGTCCGTTAGCACTTCGGGTAAACGATTCTTTCAAGTCACGCAACAGATTCAGAATCCGGTTTGACGTGTAGACTTCCGCCTCTCCGAATTTGGTCAGTATGGCTTTAGTCTGTTCCCGGTTTTCTCTGGCAGAAGTATTCAGCAATTCCTTTATGGGAGCCAAATCCATTGCCGGAGGCTGTCCGTCTGACTGGTTGTTGCTTACTTCCGGAGTATTCTCCAACTTGCTGTTTATACTCTTTAAGCCACTTTTGATGTCCTCAAAGAGCGCATACACTTCGTTATTATCCATGTTTATAAACTGATTTTACGTTGTTTCTTTTTCTTACGTTTTAACTGTTTCTCAAAATAGTTCTCATCTGCCTGACCGTTTGTAGCATTCGGCATGAGCAAGCCTATGGAACCACTGTACAAATCATCGTTGCTCATCACTTCAGATTGCAGTGTCGGCTGTTCGGAAATTTGATTGCCCGTCATTATCCTTTGCCGTTCCTCCTGCCTGTTGGCATTCAGAGCCGCATCTATCTTGGAATAGCTGAATTGCCTGTCAATCTTGGAGCCGCTGAACGAATAGCCGTTCTTGGAGAATACGACACCCTGCACCTCGTCTGACTTGCCTTTGTACTTGAACTGCATTTCCACGCCTTGTTTTTCCAAATTAACGGCTAACTGCCGCCAGTTACCGTATCTTGAAACTTCCGATTTAAGGAGAAAATAAAGTTCGTATTTAGTCTTGTCCGGTTCTTTCAGCCGATGCAGTTTCACCTTTCCCTTGCCTTCGGATACGTACAGACCGTACTTCCGTGTCAGTTCCTTGCAGATACGTGTGCTGCGTATCCGCTCGTTCCGGTCGCTGATTGTCCTGCCGTCATTAGCGATGCGGTTGAATGCGATATGCACGTGCGGATGCTCCTTGTCAAAGTGGCGCACGACAAGAACCTGTGTGTCCTTTATACCCATTCTCACCAAGTATTCCAATGCAATTCCTGCCATTGTCCGGTCGGTAAGGCGGTGTTCGTCCTCTCTGGAGAATGCCAGTGCAATATGTCCGACAGGCTTCGTCACCCTCGGATTCATCCCTGCCTGCGCCTCAAAACTCATGACTATCTTGTCTTATTTTCTGAAAACAAGCCGTCACAGACAAGGATTTTGGTATCCTTTTCCTTGTCAAGAATGTAGTTCACCACACCCCTGAAATTACTACCCTTGACAATTTTGGTTATCATAGGAGGATAAGGTTTAGTAGTTCCTCGATACGTGCCACGAGCACGCGGCACTCCATTCTCACCGTGACGAAGCCTGCGGCATTCGCTTTGTGCGCAAGCTGGTTCAGGTTGTTCGCCATACCGCACAGCTTGCGAACATAATCCGTATGTTCCGGCGTGAGCGTTCCTTTACATGGCAGCTTCTCATACACTCGCGCAGGAATTCCCCGGCAGATATGCCTGCGCTCCGAGCCTTGCCTTTCAGGGTGTAGTAGTCCGATGTCGCCATCTTCACCGTGAGACGGTATTTCAGCTTGTCTGCCGCCTCCTTCTTGGGGCGACCGCCCTTGTTCCTTCTGTCGAATTTTCGTTTCTGTTCCATTGATTTATAATGATTAAAATGTAATTACTTGATAGACCAACGGGATGCGGCTTCCACGAGTTTTTGAGAGTGGGAGCAGGCGGTTTCGGTATGCCCGAAACACAAACTTGCTCCCCTCAAAACTCCGTTGGATTGGTTCAGAGTAACTCCCAATAACACCCCGTAAACCTGTTCTTTAATTCTCAGAGTTTACGCCATGCCTCGATGTCCTCCCCGTAGGTGCAAGGTGGTGGCGGGCAATGTTCTCCATCAGTCCCGACACGCTCATCCTGCGACTGCCGAACAGGCTGACGATGCGGTCGAGGGCATCGCGTGTGTCGTGGCTGAGGAACACGGGTTTCCGGTCTTCGATGGACGGTACCGGGAGGAACATTGCCTTGTATTCCTCCAGCGATGCCCTGCGTTGCTTGCCGCTGACACGGTGTACCACCTGCGGGCTTCCATCCTTATTTTCCTGCACGGTTTCACCTATTTGTTCATCCATGTTCTCATCCGTACCTGCCTGTACATCCTCGTGCTCCTGTGCCGGCATACCGGCAGGCACAGGTGCAGGCTTCTGTTCTTCCACTTCCGGCTTGGTTCCCAAAAAGATTTTCAACTCTTCATCATTGTCCGACTGCTTGCATTCTTTCTCATACTTGTTTGAATTAAATGTTTAACAATAGTGGTCGTAGTGCGCACATTTGACCGATTATCGGCAGCAAAGGAAATGGATATAATACAGGAAATCAAATACTTGGATTGGCAGTGGCAACAATGTGGCATTTTGCATTTTTCATGAATGATTAGTGGTGGATAATTCACCGATTTGCCACAGAGGTAAAAAATAGCTGTTTCATATTTAAGGGCCTAATCCGACCGGATAAGACGAGAATAAGAATGTTCTCAGGAACTTGATTGGAAAATCATCTTGCAGTACACGGTATCCGAAATATGCCACAGGCTACCGTACCAGCGCCAAATGCTGCCACGATGCTGCGGGTTGGTTGGAATCTGCCGGACTTGGCTTTTCTTTGTACAGTCGGCAACCGTAAAGGCTGTTGCGGAATATGGAGTTAAGCCAATCCCTACCACTTGCAGCCACAAGCTGCCAGTCAGTAGTAAAGCCATTGTCCGATGCTGGTATTGGCTTTACTTTGCAGACAAACATGATTACCAACAATAAAAACAGTATATGCAATGAATGAATTTGTGATTATCTCGAAAGACGTGTTTGAAGAAATGGTCGGAAAATTTAACCGCTTCTCCGACCGGGTGAATGAAATCCTCGGCAAAAGGGAGGAAGGGCGACTCAGCCGCTGGATGGACAATCAGGATGTCTGCCAGCAGCTTCGTATCAGTCCGAGAACCTTGCAGACGCTTCGCGACAACGGGACGCTGGCTTACTCCCAGATAGGCATAAGATTTTCTACAAGCCGGAAGACGTATTGCGTATTGTCCAGCTTGTGGAGGATAGACGAAAGGATGCAACCTATCGGGGAAAGACTATCTGAATATAATCAAATCTATTGTACCACTAAATCCACTGTAACAAATGAATGGAACGATTAAAACAAATGATGAATGGGCTGTCGGCTTCATGGAGCAATTGGACACCATGCTTGACGGCATTGAAAGCATGAACGAAAAAAGCAAGGCTTCATTCGGTAATGAACGCTTCCTGACGGACAAGGAAGTGTCGGCATGGCTCAAAGTGAGCCGACGTACCTTGCAGGATTATCGTAACAACGGGATGGTGTCCTATTACCAGTTGGGTGGTAAGATTCTCTACAAGGAATCTGACATCGAAAAGCTGGTGATGGGCGGGTATCGGAATGCTTACCGAACGGAAACGTAATTTTGTAAAGTGTGAAAGGAACAGAAGGCGATGGCGACAGGTAAATTACCCGGCCATCGGCTTCTTGCATTATTATCATTATAGGTACAAACAACACTAACATTTGTATCGCGGATTGGCTTCGGACAGTGAAAAGAACAAATGAATGGGCTTTTCCTGATTGGGCGCATACAGCCTTTCCATAATGAACATTCTGAAAACCATACATTCCCTGCTGCGTAGTCTGAACGCAAGAGCTATGACGATTTCAAGGCTGTACACCATGTAACGTGTCCCGTCTTCCTGTCTGATGTAGCACATTGTTGTTTCTTCCAACAGTTCATGATTCTTAAAAATATCACGGATAGCCTTGCGGATGTCACAACAGAATACCATAAACAGGTCTGACATTTCCTGCTGTGTCATCCAAACAGGATCGGTCGGTATCGTGACCATTCCTATTTCACTAATTGTAATGATTCCTCGTTCCATGTTTGTATTATTTTTCATTTGTCAGAATTTCGTTTACATTCCTTTTTCCAGCCGCTGTAATTGCCACATTTGAATACACGTGAGGGCATCCCGTCATCAGGCAAGGAGAACTTGCCTTTGGTCGTTTCGGACAATACAGCCAAATCCCGGCTTACTTTCTGGTTGGTGATTTCCGCATAGATTTGGGTCGTCCGAATGGAGGAATGTCCCATCATCTTGCTGATGCTCTCTATCGGAACACCGTTGTTCAGACAAATCAGTGTTGCGAAGGAGTGTCGGCTTTGATAGTAGGTAAGGTGGCATTCCAAGCCGCATTGTTCGGCAATCATTTTCAGGCTACGGTTGAGGTTTCCGGTAATTGGCACATAAAACAGCATACCGTCTTTTCCTTCTCCGCGATACTTTTCAATGATGCGCAGGGGGATATCTAACAACTTGATATGACACTCCGCTTTGGTTTTCTGTCGGGCAATGTGAATCCACTTGCTGCCATCCTCTTTCGTGATGATGTTGTCCTCTGTTAGGTTAGCCAAGTCAGCCCTCCCGATACCCGTAAAAGTCGAAAAGACGAAAAGGTCTCTCGTATGGCAAAGCTGTATGTAGGCAGTTTAGCATTCAACAGCTTTTCAAACTGCTCGCCCGTCAGGTAGCGGTGGTTTACCGGGACTTTCTCAATCTTATGTCCTGCAAACGGGTCGCGTTTGAGGATATGCTTCTTCAGGGCGAGCCGAGTCATCTTGTGTAGCAGAATGAGATAGTCGTTGTATGCCGACACTTTCAATTTAAGTACGGTGGAAAGATAGAATGTGAAGTCTGTCATAAAGCGCATGGTCAGCGAACGCAATGGCATGTCCTCCATGTCATACTTGTACTTCATAAAATTGTGGATATGCTTGCGTGTGGTCAGGTATCGGATATAACTGTGCCTTGTCCTGTCAATGCCCACACGTTTGGCGTATTCCTCATTATGTTCGTCCATCAATGCGAGAAGGGTTTCTTTTACCTGCGACTTACCAGTTACGGCATTCTTGATGATTTCAGCCGACACGAAGCCATAGCTGTCCACATTTTCCTTATAGGCGATACGGGCTTTGGCTTCCAATGCGGACAAGGTATCGTTCAATCTGAACAACTCCTTTTTCTTCTCGCCTGCAAGGTTTTCCTTGCGTCCGTCCATAATTGCCTTGCCTGCATCGGCATCCCAATATACAGGTTCAATTTCCAATCCTGTGGAATACTGACTCACCTTGCCGTCAAGGGTAATACGTCCCATAATGGGGCATTTGCCGTTTTTCTTTACCTTTTGTCGGTTGATGTAAAACAATAGTTTGAACGTACTTCGCATGACTTATCCCTCCATCATTTGTTTAACAATAGCCCTTTGTTTCCAACTTGGATTGACCCTGCGCCGGGTGTTATCTTTGCGTATTGTGGAAGGGGCTGCATCAATCCCGAACAGGGAGAACTTGTCGCCAATGGCATCATTCAGCCTGTCCACGTCACGGTCAATCTTGTCCTGCGTGACTTTCGCGTACCGTTGTGTAGTCTTGATATGTTTGTGTCCCATGATTTTACTTACCGTTTCGATAGGAATACCTTGTGAAAGACATATTATGCTGCCGAATGTATGTCTGGTTGATGAAATGAAATCGGACGGTTGATACCGCACATCACAGCCATTTTCTTCAGATGAATGTTCATGCTCTCCTTCGTAAGCATAGGCAGCAGCCTGCCTGCGGCATCCATGCCCTTGTATTTTTCCAATATGGCGAGCGGTATTTCCATCAGCCTTATACATTCGGGTGTACCCGTTTTCTGACGCTCGGTGTGAATCCACAAGCTTCCGTCCTCGGCTTTTACGAGGTTCTTCTCCGTCAATGCCCTCATGTCGCAGTAACAGATGCCCGTCCAGCATGAAAACAGGAACATGTCCCTTGTGAAGTTACGGTTGGGCGTGTCGTAAGTCATGTTGGCAAACTTACCCAGTTCCTCTTCCGTAAGGTACATCTGCTTGAACTCCGGCTTTTGTGGTCTGTAACCTTTGAACGGGCTGAACGGAATAATGCCACGGAACACGGCAAGCATCATCACGCTTTTCAGGCGGTTTACATGTCCGAGTATGGTCTTGGGCATAAAACGCTTGACGGTGCGCATATACATATCGAAATCCTCGATGAAATTCTCGTCCATCTGCTTGACAGGCATGTCTGAAAGACGGTACTTGTCTTTCAGAAACGTGGCGAGATGGCGGTAAGTATTCGTGTAATGGTAATAGCTGGTTACGGAACGGTTCACGCCCACACGTAAGGCATATTCCTCATTATGCTCCGTAAACAGTTTCATGATGGTGTCCTGTGCTTCCGCCAGCCTTGATAAGCGTTCTTAACTTCCTCTGCCGAAACTACTTCTTTAATGTCCTTCAGTTCGTTGAACCGTTGTCGGAGTAGAAGCAACGTGCGTTCAATCTCACGGTTTGCCATAACCGTCATTTTACTCTTGCCCGTACACCGTTGTGCTGTGGCGTTCCACAACTTGGCATTTACCTTGAGTTTGCAGGAAAACTGTGCGATGGAGTTCTGTTTTCCCTTGACGGATATTCTGCCCATGAGGGGAGACAGCCCGTCCTTGTCCTGTCCGCTGCGTTTGATGTAAAGCAGTACTTTCATTTCTGTCTTCATTGTCATAACTTTTTGGTTGCAATATTAATGATACATTGCTGACCGACAGAATTGGAAATAGGGCAGAACGGTGCAAACAGAACGGACACAGCTAAATCTGCTGATTTGAAGCCATTGCCACACGTATAATGCTTGTTTACAAGCATTAGGAATGCTGTTTTTCAGGCTTTAAGCTGGTAGCAGGACAGGTAATGACTTGGTAGCGGAAACCTTGCATTATCCTGCCTTTCCTTGCTGTTTGGCTGTAATGGCAAACAACCGCAAAACCGTTGTTTTACAACGCGTTCCGTTTGATTCTCTTTATTCCAATCTCCCTTGCTTTGATGCTTCTTTCTTCCTTTACGGGGCTGTCGTTCGCGGATATGCGCAACCTTACGGAAGAGAATATCCGCACCTACTTCGACGAACACGAGTGGATAAACATCAACCGCCAGAAAACGGGCGTGGTGTCCAACATCCGCCTGCTCGACATCGCCAACCGCATAATCGGCAAATACCGGGGACTGTGCGGGGACGGCAGGATATTTCCCGTTCCGCATTATAACACGTGCCTTGCCGGTATCCGTGCCGTCGCCAAGCGTTGCGGCATCACCAAGCATATCACGTGGCATCAGAGCCGCCACACGGCAGCCACGACGATATTCCTCTCCAACGGTGTTCCCATCGAAACGGTCAGCTCCATGCTCGGACACAAGAGCATAAAGACGACGCAGATTTACGCAAAGATAACCAAAGAGAAGCTCAATCAGGACATGGAGAACCTTGCCGCAAGATTGAACGGCGTCGAGGAATTTGCAGGTTGCACCATCTAAAAAGAAAAGCCATGAAACGTGACACAATCATCATCGAGGACAAGGCAGTCAGCGTAACCGGTAACGACGTGTGGATGACCGCCACCGAAATAGCCGGATTGTTCCATACGACCGTCCCGGCAGTGAACGCCGCCATCAGAGCCGTCCGCAAGTCGGACGTGCTGAACGACTACGAGGTGTGCCGCTACATGCAGCTTGAAAACGGGCTGCACGCGGACGTGTACGCCCTTGAAATCATCATCCCGGTCGCTTTCAGGGTGAATACCTACAACACCCACCTGTTCCGCACATGGCTGGTGGGAAAGGCACTCTCACAAGAGAAACGGCAGACATACGTGATGTTCATACAGAACGGAAAAGCCGGGTATTGCTGATTGCACATACCCCATAAGACAAGTAAACGGGTAGCACCACAAAAGGTGTCACCCGTTTACTTTTTCATGAAACCGCCTCACTCCAGCGGCTTGCGGTAGTTCGCTTCCAGTACCCCGCGCAGCCCCGTTTCCGGGTAAAGCACCTTCCCTCCCAAAAGTATGAAGGGCAACACGCGGTTGTTGCGGTATTCCTGCAAGGTGCGCCGGCTCACACGGAGCAGTTCCGACACCTCGCCGTCCGTCAGGTAACGTTCCCCGTCCAGCGGAGGACGGTAGCTTTCCAGAAATGCGGACAGCCATTTCGAGCCTTTGCGCATATCCTGCACCACAGAGGCTATCGGCTCGTCTTCCATCGTAAAAACATCGTTGTTCTCGTTCATCATAACTTCGGATTCAGTGGGTGAATAAATCAAATCATCTGCCGTGCGGATAGAGCGTGCCGACAAGCGGTATCAGCCGCTTCACCTCCTCTGGCTTGTAATAGAACCTGCGGTTTATCTGCGAGTAGCCGATAAGCCGCCTGTCACGCAGCGTCTGCAACGTGCGCGGGCTTATTCTCAACTGCCCGCAGACCTCCTCGCCCGTGAGCCATCTTTCCATGCGCCCCGTGTCGCTTTTGCGCCTCAGGGCGGCGACCTTCTCCGAGAGTGCGCCGAATGC
>ENA-OQCX01001544-OQCX01001544.1-human-gut-metagenome-genome-assembly--contig:-NODE-1544-length-10340-cov-2.149026_pt1 | contig 10340 bp, 10 predicted proteins | sample MGYA00242762_ERZ504587 | MGnify/ENA primary metagenome ERZ504587 (study PRJEB26092, sample SAMD00036337) | human gut metagenome | host: Homo sapiens | study: EMG produced TPA metagenomics assembly of...
GCAGGGAGCCGCATGCCCGGCACCTTCAACTCCCAACATAAGTGCTGATAACGCGGCGATTCATCTTCAAACATATCGCGAGACGGCACCAGCGGCTTGATCGGATCATACATATTCTGGATCATGGTGTACTTCTCCATGGCTTCGCCTGAAATCTGAGGCCTCAGGCTAGAGGGAAGCGCGTTATACCGCTTTGCCGACTCCGCGACCACGTCGTTGTTCACTTCGTCAAATTTGATGCCCGCGATGTATGCTTCGAATTCGAGAACCTTTGCATAGTCGGCATAGTCCTTGCACTGCTTGTAGAGATTCATAACTGAAACATAGGAGGTGGAATAGCCGTTCGAAGCATTTGTGACAACATAGCGGAACGCCTGAATGCCATCGAAAACATCCTGGATGGCCGACAGCTCGTTTTCATTCAGCTTGTCATAAGCCGCCACGGCCGCTTCCGCCTGGGAGGAATCCTTCGTCTCATTAAACACAACGCACGCCAGCCGCATCTGCTCGATCACCTGCGGGGCGGCGCCAGCCTTCAGCTCAGTGGCATAGGAGGCTGCTTCCTCGATACCCTTCATGCAATTTGCACTCAAATGGTTCTGTATTGCCGCATCCGCTTCGCAGTACACTTTGATCGCCGCGAGATATTCTGTGTTCGCTACGCCGCCCTCATAATTATTCTTGTTGGGCTTTTCGGGCAGCACCGTTTCGCAGGGGTTCTGCGCCGTGTAGCAAAGGCCTATCATCTTGGCCAAATCGGCCGCGCGCGTCCCCCGCTTTGCGTTATAGGAGCCATCCGCATACACATAATAGAAGTAAACGCTCGTGCCGCTAATATAAAGCCATCCGCATACATCCGCACCAATTCCGGCGCGGCTTTGAATGCGTTGATATAAGCCTCCAGCGCCTGCTGCTCTTTTTCATCTGTAAACTTAGAGCTGGTAGAAATTTTAGGCTTGCCTTCATGTAGGGGAGCAACCAAGCAACGGCTGCATCACGCGCTGCATGCGGCCCAACATATGCGGAAAGGTTCTTCGTGACCTTCATCTTATTGGCGGCGCCAGTGCCTCCATCAAGGAATGATTCGCGGTTCACCACTTCACGCAGGAACCACAGCATCAGGTCGATATCCATCGCATCCTTTTCCGCCTCGGTCAGGGCTTTACAGGCGTTCACGGCCGTTTCATAAAGCGCAAGCTTTTTGTTATACGCTTCTAATTTTGCAGCATCCGTAGGCACTTTTGTAGCAATGTTCGTACTATCCGCTTTCAAGGCGGTCAAGGCTTCCTTTGCAGCCTTATAAGCATCGCTCTCGCCGATCTCTGCAATTGATTCCTGAAGGCTCTCCACTTTCGCTTCCACTGCGGCGGCCGCGGCCTGCGCCTGCTGTGCAGCTGCTTTGCCATCTCCCGCTGCAAATACGGGGGACATGGAAGAAACGGCCATTAAACCGGCCAACAAAGCGCTTAACAGCTTCTTACTCTTTTTCAACGTTTCTTTACCTCCCTTATTCTAATGCCGGACGTCCGTGCTGAGAAAACCTCCTTTCTCCAAAAATCCGTCTGATTCGGACATATATCCGCAGCTTTCATCGATCCATAAGGATGACGCACGATGATGAGGATGTCCGAACAGATTTTACGGTCGTTTTCATTCTAAAATGTTAACTCAGCATTGTCAAGATGAATATAAATGAAAAATAATCGGTATTATTTTATATACAATCTGCCGTCATGCATAAAAGAGATACAATTGATCGAATGAGGAGATCTGATCACCCAGTTTTTTGATTCAGCGGCTTGGGCCAACGTAACGGACGCCGCATAGGCGTTGGGCAGTTTCTACGATCAAACAAGGCCCCCTGCGGCACAAGCCACAGGGGACCTCTCTCATTTGTTCTGTTTCACAGAAGGGCGTTTGCCTTATTTCTGCCAGTCGTAGTTATAGAAGCGAACCTTCACCGGATCAGAGGTTACAGTGTTGCCATAGATATCTTCCACTGTTACCTGAATCCAGCAGGAATGCGCGCCGACCACGCTGTTTTTCGCACGAATAACCGCAGTCATACCGTCCGCAGCGGGCTCGATATCCGCCTCCGGATCGTCCACAGACCAGTTGGCATACTGCCAGGTGATGCTCTTAACCGTTGCGCCATCGTTGATGGCAACGCCGAGCGTAACAGGCGTGCTGTTCCACCGCTTCGTCCAGGAAACCTTCTGATAGACTACTTCGCCAACGGCTGCGCCGTTCTGCGTGATAGCTACACTAGTGACTGCTGTGCCGAGATCAAGCGCACGGAAGGCTGCCGTCAGCGCCTCGCACGCCGCGTCAACGCTTGTCTGGTTAGCAAGCTCAGAAGCAGCAATCATTTCGGCCTCGGCCAGCACTTCGCTGATCTGAGCCTGCTGCTCTGCGGTCAGCTCTGTGCCCTTCACAAGGGCAATCGCCTCATTGAGGGCCGTCTTATCCGCGCGCACGCGCACCACGCAGCTCACAGTGAAGCCGCCATCCTCTGTGGTGGCGGTGATCTCCGCATCGCCAGGGCCAACCGCTGTGACAACACCGTTCACCACGGTTGCCACACGTTCATTGGAGGAGGCCCAGGCAGCATTCTTATTCTTTACCGTGACCGGTTTAAAGCTAAGGTTCAGCGCGAGCTGCTCGCCCTGAAGCATGTTGGCAGAGGTGCGGTCGATGGAGACATCCGTCACCTTGCTTGGAAGAACGCAATCAAGCGCTCGAAGAAATCGATCAGGCCGTTTGTGCCAACACCGTCTCCAGTGATGAACCCGAAGGACAGGAAGTCAAGCACGCTGTCGGCCCACTTGGCAAGATCGATCAGATCCTGGTTGCCGCTGTCATAGACTTCTGGAACACAGCGTTCCACCGCTCGTTGAAATCCTTCAGCGAGCCGATCGCGCCGTCCGCTGCGCCATCCGTGCCTTTGAAGATGGTGTAAGCCGCGCCAAGAATCTTGTCAACGCCGTTGTCTTCCTTATACATCTTCGCAAAGGTATTCAGCACGTCGCGCAGGCCCTTCTTGAGATCCTCGCTCATGCCCATCTTGTTGGCGATCAGGTCTGCCACGATGTTGATGTTATCCTCATAGAACGCAAGCTCCACAACGTTGCGCAGAATCACGGTGACGAAATCCGCCTGGTCGATGTTTTCGAGACGGTACGCCTTCTCGCCGGACTTGGACGTATATGGCGTGACCGTGCCCACTGTGAGCATGTTGAAGTCATAGAGGAACGGGATCTTCAGGTTGACCGGCTCGCCGTTGATCTCAAGGCCTGCCAGCGCATCAATGATGATCTGGGTCAGGTCAAGATTAAGGCTGAATTCAAGGTCGTAAATCGGGCGGACCGTGTCGAGCAGGACAAAGATTGCCTGCGCGGTGTTTTCAACACAGACCTGGAGGCCGCCGTTATTGATGAAATAGAGAATATTCGGCAGGATCTCAAAGACTTTGTTCACCGGATCGGTATAAATCTCCTCAAGCAGGTTGAGCACCGGCGTGAGGATCGCGCTGAGCGCAATGCTGCTATCTTCCTTGACTGCCGCGGCATAGTCATCATACGACATAATATCGTCCGGGTTGCATCCGAGGCTTTCGAGGATCGGGATGACGCCGGTCTTGTAGCCCGGGTAGCCATTAGCCTTCACCACACCGAGAACCTCCAGATCCTGATCCGCGAGAACGGTTGCGAGGATCGGCGTGAACGGTGTGAGCGCCTTGGTCAGCGCCGCGGCGAAGCCGTCCTTGTCGCCGTCTTCAAAGCCCCAGTTGTAGCCTTCCGTGACCTCATCCCAGGAGGAGAGGTCGATGCCGACAATGCCGAGAATCGGCTTAAGGTCGACGCCCAGTCCGCCGAGCAGGTCCTTCACCATCAAACAAGAGAAGTGAGCGTCTCGTTGGTGTAGATGCCCGTAATATAGGATTTAATGAGCTCGCTGAGCTTCAAGGTATCCTTGCCGCCCAAGATGAGCATCATATTGTCGATGAAGTCCGGCAGGCGGTCGGAGATGTACTGCGCCTGCTCTTTGGTCCAATCCTCACTATAAGTCACGTTGTTGATCACAGCGCCGGCCTCGCCGTTGGCAATGGCCTCGTCGGCCGCATCGGAGAACGCATAGCTCATCTGCTTAGAGGCATACTCCTGCGGAACGAACAGCTCAGTGACCGCCGCGATCACGTTATCCGGGTTGTTGCCGAGGTTCTTGAGGATGCCCATGATATCATCGCCAAGTTCGATCTCGGAGCCCGTCATCGACCCAATCAGCGCGAAGAGGGAATCCATGAAATCCTGATCGCCCAGCATCGGCAAGATATAGCGAAGAACCGCCAGCAGAGTAGCTTCTTTGTCAACAACAAGCTGGCGCCGCGTGCCGCCCGTGCGGCCGCTCGGCGCTTCCACCAGCGTACCCTGCTCGCAGCATCGCTGGTTCGATGGTCGGCAAACAAAGGTTGTCTCCTCGGTGCAACCAAGCCAAGGACTGTGGAGAGGAGGACGTTCAGATCTGTGAACATCGCATCGCTGAGGTTAATCCCTAAATCCGGGATCAGAGTGGCAGGCTCATCACCAGATCATACAGATTATCGGCGTTCAAGCAGCCAGTGAGAGCAGAGAGGTTTTATAATACGATACCCAGTTGCCGAAGAAGGAATCGCCGATATCCAGAATCGGATTAAGCTTAGTAGCCTTGAGGATCTCCCCAATGATGCCGAACTCCATGATGTAGGCAAACTTCGGCAAAAGCTCCAGCACGGTTGAAACCGGCTCTACCGCAACTGTATCCTCCACCCAGCTGAGCAGCGGCAGCAGGATCGCACTCATTAACTGCTCTGTGGTGGTGTAGGTGTTGTAGGTAGCTGTTGGTACGATATTGTCGCACTCTAGCATCTCAAGCAGTGGAAGAACAGCATTGTTGTAAAGGTTGACAGCGTCCATCCTGAGATACGCGTCAACAATAATGGTGGTATGCTCCGACATTGCTTGATTGGTCAGCACAGAGCGCAGGATGGGAGCTAAGCCGCCCAGCGCCTGGCCAAGCGCGGCAACAAAGGTCTCCTTATCATGCACGCCCCAGGAAACATCTCCGTTTACATTAAACTGGGACCAATCATTACCGGCAGCGTTGAGCGCCGCAATGACGCTGCCATACCTGCTGCTGTCAAGAACTTTCGACAACGTATTGGGGTAAACGTTGAGATTTAAATCGCTAAACCTATCCAGGATCAACTGACCGGTAAGCTTTATGCCTAAAATTTCTGTAAGCTCCAGATCCTTCAACGCATTCACAAGCATTGGATAAATAGCTGTGACAATGGTATTCACCATCGCATCTGTATACAGCCCGGTCTCCAACGCCCCTTGGATAGCCTCTTGCAGCGTCCCCTCAATCCCGAGCAGACCAGTAACCTCTTGGTTCTGCATGAGGGAATCGATCTTTGTGATGGTTTCGGAGAGCTTCTCCTTTGTCACATCGTATTCCTCGCCCTCGGTGCGGGCGATATCGCCGGGCAGGATGTCGCGCGTTGGGTATTCCGGCTCATACTTCTGCCAGCCGGACATGCCCTTTGTCTCCACAAAGCGGTTATACTCTTCGAGCATTGGGGCCAGACGATCATACTTTGCCTGAAGCTCGGCGGAAACGGTAATGTGCTCGAGGATATTGGCCTCCACACCGCCGATGGCCTCTTTGACCGCTTTGTAGTTGAGCAGCGTGATTTGGCCAAAGTCGCTGTAGTTATCAATAGCTTTATCAAGCTGCGCTTCTACGCGATCGGTCAGCGTTGTGTCGATGCGGGCGGCATAGCTTTCAATCGCAGCCCACTTCTCCTCGCCAAAAACACGGTTCAGCGTATCAGCATCATATTGTGCAAGCTCGGCCAGCTTCGTCTTTGCGTTGGCCTGCCGATCATTGATGAGCTCATCCGTGGTGAGCGTGGTCAGATCGGTGTTCAGGAGATCGTCATTAAAATAGACCAGATACTCCTCCACCTCAGTGGAAAGCTTGCGGGCCTCAATTTCGACCTTCGCGTTGTGGATAAACTCCGTCACATACGCCGTGCCCTCCGTGAACACACGGCTGACTGCGGCGGGCTTGCGGGCCGTCACCATATTATACTGGGCAGTGGCCTCCGCCCAGGTTTTGGTGAGGTCTTCATCGGAGATGGTTGCAAGATCCGTTGCCGCAATCAGCGCGTCGATTGTGGCCTTGATGCCCTGCAACTCGATAACCTGCTTTTCCACCTCGACAGAATCAATAACGCGTTGATCTGTTCCATCTTGAGGCCGGTTTCACCAAGCGCATAGGCAATCGCCTCGGCGGTGCAGCCGTTGAGATTCGCCCTGAGGCGTTCATCTCATCGAGCAGCGCTACAAGGGCGTCATACTCCATCGCGGCAGGGTCGTTCTTCATCTTTTCCGCGATCTGCTGCGCAAACTCCAGCGCAAACTTTTTGTCGCGCGCGGTAGTCGCATCGCTGATGAAAGCTTTAATCGCGGCCTTGTCGAAGAAGTGGTTCATCACCGCGTCGTTGCCCCACAGGGAGCAGGCGTCCACGGCGGCCTGGTTTGCATTCACAAGCGCCACAAGCTCTTCCGACGTCATTGCGTCGAGATCACTCTTGAGCAGCTCTTCTGTGAAATAAGAGCCAAAGGCCTTGAGCTGCGCCGGGATCTCTGTATTGGGAGCCGTTTCCGTGCGGCTCCAGCCATTCGGCTTGAGATAGTTACAGGCGTTTCTGGTGGCGTTAGCAAAACCTGATCTCCACTCATGACGGCCGTGCGCCCACAGATATTCCACCGCTGTGGGAATAGAATCCGGCAGCTTGGAAATGTCGCCATCCTGTGCAAGCAGGAGATCCGCTATGTCGCGCACGATCCGAATGCCATAGGTACGTTCCTGCGGCTGATCAGGTTGGCTGAAATTTTTCCAATCAGCATTATTCCCGTTCATCCCACCAACAAATGCTTTGATGCTGTGCGGCATTCGCCAACTCGTCGCCGACAACGCCATATTCGTTTTGCAGCTTTGTCAGCACAGCCTCGGCAACGCCGTGCGCGGTATTGGCCGCGTTGTCGTTCTTGCTGGTGTGATTAGGAGCTTCCGCCGCTGCCACCACCCAGAAGGCTTCGGCTGCCGCCTCAATCTCCCCGGTCGGGTCGTTCACGACCGTGATGTAGTTCTGCGGCTGCCCCAAGACGCATGGCGCACCCCGTCCGCCTTCAACGCCGCCGCCAGCGCATCATAAGGATCCGCCGCCAGCGCCGTCAAGCCAACGCTCAGGCTTGTCATAACCATCAAAACAGCCATGAACACGCTCAGCGCCTTTTTGGAAATTTTCATGTGCATACCTCTTTTCTTTTCACGATTCCTGTGCATCACCTTCCTGTGATCCCCGGCCCTTTGCACAGGCCTTCTGCAAACGTTTGCAGGGAAGCCGGTTCATATTCCTCTGGTCGTTCCAAAAAAGCCTATCACATCCCTTTTTTTGTTGGAATTCTCTAAGGTGCTAGAGTCTTCCTTAATTATTAATAATAAATGAATATTCGAATTTATTATTGCCGTTCAGAACTTAACAATTTTTTAACATACTCAATAAAAATCCTGTATCTACAAGCTTCTTATTGTTTATATGCCTTTTTCTTTCCCTCAATTTTCTTCTAAACCCATATTTTGTTTTTCTACATAATGTCGAAATAAAATTCCATTTTCACAACGTATTGTCGATTTTAGTTTAACATATAACGCCCCTCCTACTTTGTGCATTTTGCACAAAACAGACTAGGATCGGATTTTTTAACAAGACGCCCCCATTGGTAATTCCTTGCTAAATAATTCGCATCGTTTCATTGAAAAAATGCCTTTCATTTCCCATCGATATGCCATTTTTACAGACTGGCATGAAAAAAGCGGAGGAAAGATGAGCCGTCTTTCCTCCGCTTATATTTTATTTATTACCTTTGAAAATGCTTAAAATATCAAAATAGCCGTCGTCATCCGGGCCATAGGGGTTCTTTGCAGGTGGCGCTGTCGACCGCTTCGGCTCTGGCGGCAACTCAAAAGAAGGGCGATCCGCCTTTGGATCTTTTCCCTCCGCCTCCACAGCGGCGGCGCCTTTTTCCATCGCCTCTTCAAATGGGGATTTTGCCGCTGCCGGTTTTGCAGATGGCGCCGCCTCGGTATCCCCCCGCGCCCCATCTTCACCGAAGCCGGTTGCAACCACGGTAACAACCATTTCATCATCCAGCATATCGTCAAAGGAAACGCCCCAGATGATCGTTGCATCCGGATGAGCCTCCTTAGCGATGATTTCAGACGCAACCTCCACATCCTCCAAGCCGATATCATCAGAAGAGGTGATGCTGATAATCACACCGTGCGCGCCGTGGATGGAGGTTTCCAACAGCGGGCTGGAAACTGCCGCATTCGCAGCGGCTTCCGCTTTATCCTTCCCACTGGCATGGCCAACGCCCATATGCGCATGGCCCGCATCTTTCATAACAGCGGTAACATCCGCAAAATCCAAGTTGATGAAGCCCGGCACCTTAATCAGCTCCGAGATGCTTTTCACACCCTGAAGCAGCACGCCATCCGCTTCGTCAAACGCGTTTGCAAGCGTGATCTTTTTGTCGGAAACGTATTTTAACCGTTCGTTCGGGATGATGACAAGGCTGTCCACATGCTCCGCCAGCTCCGAGATGCCCTGCTCAGCCTGCGCCATGCGGCGGCGGCCTTCAAAATGAAAGGGCTTTGTAACGATACCGACGGTGAGAATCCCCATCTCCTTGGCAAGCTGTGCAATCACCGGCGCTGCACCGGTGCCGGTGCCGCCGCCCATGCCTGCGGTGATGAAAACCATATCCGTGCCTTTAAGCGCATCCGCGATCATATCATGGCTTTCCTCAGCTGCGCGCTGGCCCACCTCAGGGTGTGCCCCAGCGCCCTGGCCATGAGTCGTTTTCTCACCGATCTGGATTTTATGGGTAGCCTGGGAGTGATTGAGCACCTGCCTATCCGTATTCACGGAGATAAATTCCACGCCCTGCACACCGGAGCGAACCATACGGTTCACGGCGTTTCCGCCGCCTCCGCCCACGCCGATGACCTTTATTTGTACTACATTTTCAAAGTCGTTATCAATTTCAAACGGCATTCATACGTCCCCCTATTGAACAATCTATGTAAAACAAACCGAAAAAAGCCACTGCAAATGGCGCCGCCTCCGTGAGCCGCGCACCGTATCCTGCCATCTTGGCATAAAGATACAGGATGATTAGTAATATACTAACACGGCGGGGGGTAAAATTCAATATGGTAGAAAAAGAATTTGGATATTTTTTCGTTCCGCCCGCCTTTCCATCATGCTCCGGCCTGTGTTGCCGGCTGGGAAGCCTTGCTTGTCTGGGCTGGTTCAATCGTTTCACTAAAAAAGGCTTTTTTGGGGATTGTCAGATTAATGCTGCCTTTTTTATCCGGATTACTCTCCTCCTCGCGTGCAATCACCTCTTGGCCGAGCTTTAGCTTCTGCGCAAGCTGATCATCTTCTCCCAGCAGCATCTCCATACGTCCCTGGTAGACCACCCGGATATCCCCAAGATCAGATAAATCGATTCGCGTAATTCCGGAAAGCCTGTCTCCTGCACAGCATCCAGCAAATGGTCAAGCACCGTTTTTTCCTGCGATTGGCCGTTTGCCTGCTGCTCACCCACGGTTTCACTTGCCGCGCGCGCGCTTTCGCTCTCTTGTTCCTTTGGCGGGAAGCTCGCCTGTTTACCGGGCGAGGCGCTTTTCACCTCAACGCCCTTGAGCAGGGCAGCTCCCTCGGGCAGCTCTGTCGCACCGATCTCCAGCACTTTGCCGCTGCCTGTCATGATGAGATAGGAATTTCCCTGCTGCACGGCGAGCTTGAGCTGTGCCTCCTTCACGGTAATCACCAGCTTGTCCGGCAGCTTACGCTTGATGGTGACAGATTCCACATAAGGGAGCTTTTCTGCAATCCGTCCGGCCGCCTGCTCTGTTTTGCATAGGAAAAGGTTTTCCCCTTTGGCAATGCCAGAAGCCTCTATGACCTCTTGTGCCTGATAGCGGCTATTTCCCTTCACCTCAAAATCCGCAATATGAAAAAACACCGTGAACGTCAGCACCGCGCCCACGCAGAGAAGAAGCAAAAACAGCACAAGATAAAGGATTGCCTTTTTCCTGCGCCGCTTCTTCAACGAACGCAATTGCTGCTCGCGCCGGGATCTCATCGCGGGAACGCGGCGTCTGCTCCGCCTGTGCAGGCGCAGCCGGCCTCCTTCTGCGGGCCTGGCTGCCCGTTTTAAATT
>ENA-OQCX01001546-OQCX01001546.1-human-gut-metagenome-genome-assembly--contig:-NODE-1546-length-10328-cov-2.167533_pt1 | contig 10328 bp, 15 predicted proteins | sample MGYA00242762_ERZ504587 | MGnify/ENA primary metagenome ERZ504587 (study PRJEB26092, sample SAMD00036337) | human gut metagenome | host: Homo sapiens | study: EMG produced TPA metagenomics assembly of...
GGCGGTCCTGAGCACATGCTTAATCTTTTTGTTTTATGAAAGCAATTTACAACTGACAGCATTAAAAGTATTTTTTTAAACATTTTTGCTGAATCATCTTTGTGTATTTTGATGAATGGATATACCTTTTTCAACAGCCTGAGCTTCAAACAAAAATGTTTGAAGCATTGGAAAAATGCCTGTCGGCGCGAAACGCTCCTGCCGCGATGCGGCAACGCCATTTGGGGCGAATCTATCAAAAAGCGAAGGAAAATTGTTCTTTTATGAGCACCATAAGGAGATCGATATAACATGATGAAAATGATATCCTGGAATGTGAATGGCATCCGGGCATGCGTATCAAAGGGCTTTCTCGACAGCATGCAAGCGATGGATGCAGATATCATCTGCCTACAGGAAACAAAAGTCCAAGCAGGGCAAATTGAGCTGGATGAGCCGCCGCTTACAAATTACCATCAATATTGGAACTATGCGCAGCGCAAGGGGTATTCCGGCACGGCGATCTTCACCAAGGAGGAACCGCGCTCCGTGCAGCTTGGGCTCGGCATCCCGGAGCACGACACAGAAGGCCGCGTGATCACGCTGGAATTCGATGCGTTTTATCTTGTCACCGTTTACACGCCGAACGCGCAGGAGGAGCTGGCCCGCATCGACTACCGCATGGATTGGGAGAATGCCTTCCGCGCCCACCTTCAGAAGCTTGATGCGCAAAAGCCCGTTGTCTTTTGTGGCGACCTGAACGTGGCGCATCAGGAGATCGATTTAAAAAACCCAAAGCCCAACCGTGGGAAGGCTGGCTTTTCAGATGAAGAGCGGGGCAAGTTCAGCGAGCTGCTGGCTGCCGGCTTCACCGATACGTTTCGTTATTTATACCCGGATTTAACCGGAGCATATTCCTGGTGGTCCTACCGCTTTCATGCCAGGGAGAAAAACGCCGGCTGGCGCATCGATTATTTTTGCGTTTCCAACCGCATAGCCAACCGAATCAAGGAGGCCAAAATCCACACGGAATCTATGGTTCCGACCACTGCCCGGTGGAATTATTGCCTTGATCTATAGGTTTCATCTAGAAGGAGTGCTTCAAGCATGGAAATTGGGGCTGTTTCCCAAGCCGTTATCCTGGTCACCAAAGCGACTACTGCCGCCGCCATGCGCAGCGGTTCCCTGCCCGTATTTGCGACTCCCGCGATGATCGCCCTGATGGAGGAGGCCGCGTGCGCGTGTATCGCACCGTTCCTGAAAGAGGGAGAAACCACTGTAGGAACGAGCCTGAATATCAGCCACACATCGGCAACGCCTGTCGGCATGCATGTTTATGCCGAAGCGCGCCTGACCGCTGTGGAGGGGCGGAAGCTCTCCTTCCAAGTGCGCGTTGATGATGCAGGGGAAGGTCGGCGCGGGCACCCATGAACGATTCCTTGTAAAGGAAGAAAAATTTGTCGCGAAAGCGCAGGCAAAAGGGGATAAAGCAGATTGAGTAAGCCGCTTTTTGACGCAGTTCTTTTTGACTTTGACGGCACGGTGGTAGATTCCTCTGAGGGGATCTACAATAGCGTACGATATGCGCTGAAGCTTTTGGTTACCCAAGGCCTGATGAACAAGCCCTGCGCTATTTCATTGGGCCGCCTCTCCAACACAGCTTTATACACCTTCTAGGCGTGGATGAGGCCCGCGCGCAAGCGCTGGTTGAAAAATACCGTGAGCACTACCGTTCGCAGGGAGTGCGTGAGGTGCGGCTTTATGATGGAATTCGCCCGCTGCTCACCCAATTGAAAGGCAGCGCGTCCGCCTTGGCGTAGCTCCTCCAAGCCTGTGCCCTTCATCCAAGAAATTCTTTCCCGGTTAGAGATCGGCGCTTGTTTCAGCTATGTATCCGGCATCGATTTCTCCCAGAATCCCCCAGGAAAAGAGGCACTGATCCGCAAGGCGATCGTGGGGCTTTCGCTTCCTGCCGACAGCCGCATTCTAATGGTGGGCGATCGGCATTTCGATATCGAGGGGGCTCACCGGGCTGGGCTTCCCTGCGCAGCTGTCCTCTATGGGTTTGGCAGCCGTGCGGAATTCGAGCAGGCAGGCGCTGAATATATTGTCTCCTCCCCGGAGGAGCTGCCGCTCATTATTCTGGGAAATTGATCTTTTGATCATTTTAGAATGTAGAGAAAAAGGGGCATTGCAAAATGAATATTCTCCTGAGCCTTCGCCGCCTGGTTGCGGCTATCCTCTCCCTTGTGCAATTTTTTGCCTTGCTGTTTTCCGGCGCGTATGCGCCCGCAGTGGTGAGTTTGCCAAAGGCTGGTCAAACGACAACAATGGTTACCCCAACAGCGGCCCCGAGGTGGAGCGGTTGACGGAGATTGTTCCTTCGGCGCGCAGCTTGCCTATGCGGAGCTGGAATACTACACCTTCATTCACTATGGCATGAATACCTTTACCAACAGCGAATGGGGCACTGGCAAAGAATCACCCAGCCAGTTTAACCCCCAAAAAGTCGATACGGATCAATGGGTGCAGGCTGTCAAGGCCTCCGGCAGCAAGGGGATTATTTTCACCGCCAAGCACCACGATGGCTTTTGCCTGTTTCCAAGCGACTATACCACCCATGATATTGCCTCCAGCCCCTATCAGGATGGGCAAGGGGATATCGTGCAGGAGCTTGCGGAAAGCTGCCGCAAATATGAAATGGAATTCGGCGTTTACCTCTCCCCCTGGGATATGCATGAGCCAACCTACGGAACAGACGCTTATAATGATTATTTTGTCAGCCAGCTCACGGAGCTCTGCACCCGCTACGGCGAGTTATTTGCCATTTGGCTGGATGGCGCTAAGGGTGATGGCGCACCTGATTTCACCTATGATTTTGACCGGTATTATGAAGTGATCCGCACCTATCAGCCAAACGCGGTGATCGCGGTCAGCGGCCCGGACGTGCGCTGGATCGGCAACGAGGCGGGTAACGCCCGTGTAAGCGAGTGGAGCGTTGTCACTGCCAATGACGAGGCGTTGGATCCAGCTCTCGGCACATTGCCCCACATCAGCTATGACGCGCCGGACATGGGCGGCCGAGATATCGTTTCCCAATATAAAAACCTCAAGTGGTATCCGGCGGAGGCCGATGTACCGATTCGTCCCGGCTGGTTTTGGCACAGCAATGAAAATGTAAAGGTCAAAACCGTGTCCACGCTGATGGATATCTATTATAAAACCGTGGGCGGCAACGCCTCTCTTCTGCTCAATGTTTCGCCCAATCAAAACGGCGTGATCCCACTGATTGATACGCTCACCTTAAAAGCTTTTGGCGACCGTATCCGCAGGGAATTTTCCAACTCCGCCGTGCAGAGCTTTTCTGTTGGGAGCAACGAAGGCATGCGGTCAATCGAAGCATTAAACGCAATGCTGGCAGAAGATACCGCAAGCTATTCGTTTGGGGATGACGAATATATCCTGGACTGCAAGCTGGATGGGATGCAGCAGGTCAGCAGCGTTGTGCTGCGGGAGGATCTGCGTTTCAGCGAGCGGGTAGAGGATTTCGATGTGTATCTCCGCACCGCCAAGGGCTTTGTCCACGCCGGGAGGGCACAGTGATCGGCAACCGCAAAATTCTTCGCCTTCCGCTGACGCTGCCCAAAACAGACTGCGTGCGCATCGTGATCCGCCAATCCCGTGGCAATCCGGTGCTGCGCAGCGCAGAAGTTTTCGTCCACTGAACACCGGTTCCTGTTTGATTCATTGAAACGATTTCAAATTGCAGAGTCTGTTGCGAAATAGGAAACATTTCGCAGCAGGCTCTTTTTTAAGTTCTATTTGGGTTGCACTGCTATACTTTCCAAGTGACAAAGGGTGATTCCCTTGGTTGGAAATGAATATCCGTATCATGAATCAGCAGGAGGAATATTGCCATGAAAAAATATCTGGCGGTTCTAATCGCATCATTGCTTATCATCCTCGCCGGCTGCGGCCCCGAGAACGGCACTGCCGAGCAGACGACAAAGGCTGCGTCCCTCAATGCCATCTCGGCTGACGAGATTGACACTACGGTCGGCAAATCGGATCAGGATGCAGCCTATGATGAGAGCAGCGCAACCAAAATTACGCTTACGGGCGCCTCCGCTCCATCTCCGGGAACGGAGCTTCCCAAAAAGACGGGGTTGTCACCATCCAGCAAGAGGGCACTTATCTGGTAAGCGGCACGCTGGAGAATGGGCAATTGGTCGTTGACGCAGCCGATACCGAAAAGTGCAGATTGTGCTCCAGAATGTATCTATTGATTGCTCCGACCATGCTGCATTGTTCATCAAGCAGGCAGACAAGGTGTTTCTCACGTTAGCGGAGGGCACGGAAAACACGCTTAGCAGCGGCAGCTCCTACGCCCTCGGCGATGACGACAGCAACGTGGACGGCGTCATTTTCAGCCGAGCAGACCTGACGATGAATGGAAGCGGCAGTTTGGCCGTCAACGCAGCATACAAACACGCTGTTGTCTCCAAGGATGATCTCGTCGTCACCGGAGGTCAGTATGCCATCAAGGCAGAAAACGGCGGCGGCCTATACGGCAAAGACTGTGTCAAAATCACCGGAGGTGCGTTTACTATCGCAACCGGTACAGACGCCATTCAGGCCAACAATGCGGAAAAAGCCGATCAAGGGTATGTTTATATCTCCGGCGGTACGTTCGACCTCACAGCCGGCACAGATGCCGTTCAGGCGGAAACCGTGCTGCGCATCGACGGCGGCACGTTCCAGATCACCAGCGGCGGCGGCAGTGCAAACGCCAGCATCGACAAATCCGGAAAGGATTCGCCCGGCTGGGGTATGTGGGGGCCTCAGAGCGAGCAGAATCCCTCACAGGATGCAGAATCCACCGACACATCCGACAGCGCAAAAGGCTGAAAGCAGGCGCATCTCTTTCACTGCGCGGCGGCACATTCAGCATTAACTCCTCTGACGATTCCATCCATTCTAATGGCACGGTAACGATTACCGGCGGCACGCTCTCCCTGAAATCCGGCGACGACGGCGTTCATGCCGGCGACGCGCTCCTGATTGAGGAGGGAACGATCAAGATTAGCCAGAGCTATGAAGGGCTTGAGGGACTAAGCGTTACCATCGCAGGGGGGAACATTCAGCTTACCGCCAGCGACGACGGGATCAACTCCGCGGCGGCAGCGACACGGCAAAACAGGGCCGGCCGGGCAAACCAATTCGATCGTCAGCGAAGATTCCGAGATCTTCATTAAAATCACCGGCGGCACGATCAACGTGGATGCAGGCGGTGACGGTCTGGATTCCAACGGGAACCTGTTTGTGGAGGGCGGCACGATCTATATCACCAGCTCCGCAGATAACGGCAACGGAGCGCTCGATTATGAAGCGCCGCCACCATTACTGGAGGCACCATCGTCGCTGCAGGCATGAGCGGCATGGCGCAGGGCTTTTCCGACTCCTCCACACAATATTCCATTTTAAATAATTTCAGCGCTTCTCTCTCCTCTGGCGACGCCATTGTCCTGAAGGACTCCGGCGGCAAAGTTCTCGCATCCTACACGCCCGCAAAAGCCTATAACAGCGTCGTCGTCAGCAGCCCGGATCTGAAAAAGGGGGAAACATATACCCTTTCAGCCGGCAGCCAATCTGAAAGCCTGACGCTTTCCTCCGTTGTGACTTCCAACGGCTCTGGCGGCATTAGCGGGCCCATAGGCGGCAGAGGACGGCAGCAGCCAGGCGGCAAAGATGCATAATTCAACGAATGCACATCAAGGGGGGCAATGCGGATTTGCATTGCCCCCTTGATGGATTCGCCAAAAACACAGCGGCGAGCCTTACTTGCCCTTCCGCTTCCGGTACAACGACCGCCCTGCGGTGAAAATACCGCCCAACCCAACGATACATCCAACCGCCAGCAACACATACGGCCCACCGATATTCAGATAATTGCCCAGCATACAATCCCGCCACGAAGTGGAGGGATCGTGCCCTACCACGTCCCGATAATACACAAGGTGGCTGCGATAGCTTGCGGCGCACTTTCCTGCAATTCAATCACGCGCATTGCGCGCTCTCCGCCGTTGCCGTAGGAGTTAAAGCCGCAGCCGGGGGCGTAGCCGAGATCAATTCCCTTGTAGTTCCCCACATATTCATTCTTATGGTCATGGGCGAAATAGGCGCCGATCACATCCCCGCAGGCCAGCCATGCATCAAATTCCCCATTGCCATTATCTGAGGCGCGTGGACCTTCTAGCAACCGCGTGCCCTGAATCCTGCTTTCCTCTACGGCACAGGCAGGATCGGGCAGCCAATACTGCCCCTTTTTACTGCTCCATCCCTTCACTGCACCTCTGTGCCCTTTTCTACCGCGCGGAAGGTTTGGTAGATTTCCGGAACCGCAACATGCTGAAACGCCAGCGCGGGGATTGGCACCCCGCCGTTTTCCGCCGTCAATCGTTTGCTCTCCTCCACATACCAGGCAATCTGATCTGGCGCGGGAGAGGAGTAGGAAACAAGGCTTTCGCCTTCCCCCGAATCAAAAAACCAGAGTTGAAAGGCCGCTTTCTCACCCTTGGCGCGCAGAATTGGCAATCGATAGGTTCCGCAGCCAGTCAGCGCCGGGCCATCATCCACTGCCAGGCAGCCGGGGTAGGACTGATAGATTTTTATCTGCTCTTCCAGCGTCAGCGGAGAAGCCGGGTCGTGATTGCCAAAAACCAGGGCAAAGGGAATCCTCCGCTGCGCAATGGGGCCGACGATGTTTCCAATCGCCTTTTCCGCCTTCTCCTGCGCATGGATACGCGCGCCAAACCATGAGCCCGCGATATTGTCGCCCATCAGGATGACCAGATCCGGCTTCACCTCATCCAGAGACGCTTCAATCAATTCGACGGTATCGGGCTTCGTCCGGTTCGTATCCTGTGCGTCGGCCAGCAGCATAATGGTAAAACTGCCATCCTCCCGAAAACGAAGTTCCCCCTCTGGGGCCTTCTCCTTTGCAAACGCCGGCGCCATACTCGTTGCGACAACAGCCGCCGCAAGCAGCACCGCCGCAGCTTTGTTTCTCCATCCACGCATTCGTTCCCCCTCCATTCAATTGAAAGTGCTATCCTACCATAATCTTGCCCTCCGGCAGCACCTCGCCGCCGCCGCCTTCCCCACGGATCGTCAGTGCGAGCGCAAAGGAAATCGGGCCAATCCGGCCGATAAACATTGTCAGAATCGTCGCGATCTGCGCAGCGATCCCAAATTTCATGGTAACGCCGGCCGTCATTCCAACCGTACCGAAAGCAGAAGCCGCTTCAAAAATGCCATCTACACCGGACAGGTTTGGCAGAGTAATCAGGATGACAGCCGCATTCATCACAACCGCTGCAAAGCCCAGCGCGGCAATCGTCATGGATTTATAGACCGTCCGTTTAGGCACCCTTCTGCCGAGCACAACCGTATCATCCCGCCCTCGGATAACAGATACCACGGTCATCATCAGCACAAGGAAGGTGGTCACCTTGATGCCGCCCGCGCAGGAACCGCTGCCGGCCCCAATCACCATCAGAAAGATCATCATCACCTTGGAAAAATCGTACATCTTGCTCAGATCGATACTGGCAAAGCCTGCCGTACGCGCCGATACAGATTGAAAAAGCGCCGCATTGAGCTTTTGAAACAAAGGCAGTGCACCTAGCGTGTTGGGATTGTCAAATTCCACCACCAAAAACACCAAAAAGCCGCCCGCGATCAGTGCGGCGCTCATCAGCAGCATGGCCTTGGTGTGCAGCATCAAGTGGCGATGCCTGCGCCAGGAGAACAGATCCTGAAACACCATGAAGCCAATGCCGCCCAAAAAGATCAGCGCCATCACTGTATAGAGAACGATTACATCCCCATTATAATGGATGAGCGAGCCAAACGGCGTTTCATTTCCAAGAATGTCGAAGCCTGCGTTGCAGTAAGCTGATACCGAAGTAAAAATGGCCACCCATACGCCATGCGCCCCATACTTCGGCACAAATCGAAGCGAAAGCAGGATCGCCCCGATCGATTCAATCAGCAACGTCGTCGCCACAATGATTTGCAAAAGGGAGCGAATATTGTGAAAGGAGCCTGCGTTTGTATTTTCCTGCGCCAAACGCAGCGTGCGCAGGCCGAGCTTTTTGCGCAAGGAAAACATGAAAAATTTGTGAGCGTCAGTAAGCCGATGCCGCCGATTTCGATCATCGTCAACAGCACCGCCTGACCAAAAAAAAGTGAACTGCGTATATGGGTCTACCAGAGTCAATCCCGTCACACAGGTGGCGGAGGTGGCGGTAAACAAAGCCGTCAGCGGATGCAGCATCTCCCCATTTTTTGAGGAAACCGGCAACATCAGCAGCACCGTTCCTACGAGGATCACACCCAAAAAACTCGCTGCAATCACCCGGGCAGGTGAAAATGGCCTTACCGGCCGCCGTTCTCTTTCCCGTTTCAAACAAACACCTTCCTAAAAATATGCGGAACGCTTGTGCCGCGCCCACTCCCTCTGAGGATTCCTTTATCAGAATGCTTCCTCATCCTAATACAGAATGATTAAAAAGGCAAGGGATTCACGGTTTTTTCTGCCTGTGTTCTTTTGGGACGCCTTCAAGTATGCGATTTTCACCAAAAGTGAGCCATGGCACGGCGCCTTTTTCTCACTTTCCAAAATAAAACCTCTGCTTTGAAACTTGCGGAAAAAGAAGGATTTGAGTATAATAGGGTTTAGTTCTGTTCCAGTGTTGGAACCGATCCCAATGGATGTTAACATCGAAAGGAGTTACGGATTATGAACTATTCCCGCGAAGTGGAAAACATGTGCACGGTCGCCAAAGGCCCTCATCACGGTCCCGCTCCCATTCCCGAAGAGGGCAAATGGGTTAAGTCCTATGAGATTAAGGATATTTCCGGTTTCTCACACGGCATCGGCTGGTGCGCACCCCAGCAGGGCGCCTGCAAGCTCACATTAAACGTTAAGAACGGTATTGTTGAGGAGGCGCTCGTTGAAACGCTAGGCTGCTCCGGCATGACCCACTCCGCAGCTATGGCTGCTGAAATCCTCCCCGGCAAAACGCTTCTTGAGTGCCTGAACACCGACCTTGTCTGCGACGCAATCAACGTTGCAATGCGCGAAATCTTTAAGCAGTTGGCTTACGGCCGCAGCCAGTCCGCTTTCTCCGAGGGCGCCTTGTTGTCGGCGCAAGCCTTGAGGATCTTGGCAAGGGCTTCGCTCTCAGGTTGGCACAATGTTCAGCACCAAGGCGAAGGGCGTTCGTTACATGGAAATGGCTGAGGGCTACATCACCCGCATGGCGCTTGATGATGACGATCAGGTGATCGGTTACGAGTTCGTAAAGCTCGGCAAAATGCTGGAGGATATCCGTCACGGCGTTTCCGCTGACGAAGCGCTCAAGAACAACACCGGCAGCTACGGCCGTTTCAATGAAGCGAAGAAGTATATCGACCCGCGTGAAGAATAATAAGACTGTATAAAGGAGGACAATTCACTATGGCTAACGATGTAAAATTCGAAGGCAAAGAGAGAAGAATGGCCAAAATCGAGAAGTGTCTTGCAGAGTATGGTCTTGCAAGCCTTGAGGAAGCCCGCGATCTCTGCCTTTCCAAGGGCATCAATGTGGAAGAAATCGTAAAGGGCGTTCAGCCATTGCTTTTGAAAACGCCGTTTGGGCTTATACGCTTGGCGTTGCCATTGCGCTGAAAACCGGCGTGAAGGCGGCAAGCGAGGCCGCCGCCACCATCGGCAAAGGCTTGCAGGCATTCTGCATCCCCGGCTCTGTTGCAGAGCAGCGCAATGTTGGCCTTGGCCATGGCAATCTTGGCGCAATGCTCTTAAAGGACGAAACAAAGTGCTTTGCTTTCCTTGCCGGCCATGAGTCTTTCGCAGCCGCTGAAGGCGCAATCGGCATCGCGCGTACGGCAAACAAGGTTCGCAAAGAGCCCCTTCGCGTTATCCTCAACGGCCTCGGCAAGGATGCCGCCATGATCATTCCCGCATCAACGGCTTCACTTATGTGAAGACGGAGTATGACTTCTACACCGGCGAGCTCAACGTAATCAGCGAAACACCTTACTCCGACGGTGAGAAGGCAAAGGTGAAGTGCTACGGCGCGAACGACGTTCTCGAAGGCGTTGCAATCATGAAGCTGAGGGCGTTGACGTTTCCATCACCGGCAACTCCACCAACCCACCCGCCTCCAGCACCTCGTTGCAGGCACATACAAGAAGTGGGCAATGAGAACGGCGTGAACTACTTCTCCGTTGCTTCCGGCGGCGGCACAGGCCGTACCCTGCACCCCGATAATATGGCGGCTGGC
>ENA-OQCX01001547-OQCX01001547.1-human-gut-metagenome-genome-assembly--contig:-NODE-1547-length-10325-cov-2.120220_pt1 | contig 10325 bp, 9 predicted proteins | sample MGYA00242762_ERZ504587 | MGnify/ENA primary metagenome ERZ504587 (study PRJEB26092, sample SAMD00036337) | human gut metagenome | host: Homo sapiens | study: EMG produced TPA metagenomics assembly of...
CACCAAAAGTGCTCTATTTTTGATAAAATCCATATACTTTTTTGTACATTTTTATCAACCTGTTTATAATATAAACCATTTTTTCAAAAAAAAGCACTACCCAAATTTCATTTTCTTGTGTATAATTAAAAACAATTTCAGAAAGGAAAAATTATTAACATGATTGTTAAAAAAAATGCCCATTTTACAAGGGTTTCCAGACTTTGAGACTGTTAAATTTTTCACTGGAAAATTCTTCCAAAAATACAATTTTACACCTGTTTTTTACGACATTGAAACCACCGGATTATCAAGAAATTCCACGTATTTATACCTGATCGGAGCTGTTGGAATTGAAGATGAAACTTGGAATTTTTATCAATGGATGGCCGAAAATGCCAGTGAAGAAGAGACAATTCTGAGAATTTTTTCACAATTTCTTCAGCAATGTGATTTGCTGATTTCCTACAACGGAGACCGCTTCGACCAGCCATATCTGGAAGCACGATATGAAAAATATGGAATTCCCTCTCCGTTTACGGGAAAACAGTTCGCTGGATCTCTACCTGACATTAAAACCGTTAAAGTCACTTTTAAAACTGTCTGCCATGAAGCAGCCCTGCATGGAAGAATTTCTGGGGATCAAAGACAGGATTTATGATAATGGTAAGGAATGCATTAAACTTTACAAAGATTTTCTGAAAAAAAGAGATGCCTTTACAGCTGATGAAATTCTGGGACACAACCTGGAGGATGTGCTGGGACTGGGAAGAATCTTTGATATGCTGGGATATCTTTGCATCTATGATGGAGATTATGAAGTTACATACAGCGAATTTGACGGAGACAACCTGATTCTGAAACTGAAGCTCCCCTGCACACTGCCACAGGAATTTTCCAATGGAAACACCGACTTCTATCTGACAGGAAAAGACGAAGAAATCAATTTAATTATCAAAACAACTGACGGGAAACTGAAACAATACTATGCAGATTATAAGGATTACTATTATCTCCCGGAGGAGGATACGGTTATCCCGAAATCTCTCGGATCCGGAATTGACAGAAAGCACCGGAAAGCAGCAACCAGAAATACCTGTTACACCTGGTTTACCTGCTCCGATGCCTTCCTCAGTTCTCCCGTACAGCAGAAGCAATATCTGACATATACGCTTTCCTGTCTGATTGAAACTCTAGAGCGTGTCTGAAAAATCATCTGTGATCATACATAAATATCGTCAAAAGCAATTTCCAATGGATTGTGAAGAGAAAAAGCCCTCTCACTGCTGACCGAGAAAATATAACCGTCAAATTCCATTGTCTCAAAAAAGCATGGCCTTTCTGAGGATTTTCCGAGGACAAACCCCTCTGCTGTGGGAACCACTTCAAAAGAATCCAAAGGAAGGCTCATTCCTCTGCCTGTCATTTTCATATAACTTTCTTTTAATGTCCAGAGCGTAAAAAAACGCCTTATCTTTGTTCTTCGCAGCCTTGATGTAAGCAAGCTCTGAATGGTAGAAATAATGTTCTGCCACCTCAAGAGGCGCATTGGCATTTTTCTCAATATCGCACCCGACTTCGCAGTCTGACAGCACACCCACAACATAGTCCCCCGCATGAGATACATTAAAAAAAAGGCCATCCACAACCGGCTTTTCATTGTCAGAATATCTCAGGCAGCTTTCCGTAAGCCCGTTTTCATCGAGGATTTTTCTGATGATGATCCCTGCACCCAGACTTCTTTTGCGGTCATCAGGCATACGATACCTGATGACCTTTTCTCTTCTTCTGATCCCAACCAGATCCAGAAGCCTTTCATTCTTAAGCGGATCCTCAAAATGATTAATATTGATCCTGTATAATTTCTGCATCTGATCAACAGTTACTTCTTCTGAATATCGATCTTGCTGTCAAACCCTGTAAGGCTGAATACATCGTAAACCTCATCAGAAACATTGATGATCTTAAATCCATCCTTTTGAGCCATTTTTTTGTAGGCTACGATCACCTGACGTAAGCCTGCAGATGAAATATACTCCAGATTTGTAAAAATCAAATACCAGGCTTGTGATGCTGTCTTCAAGTCCGGACAGAGCCTCCCCTAACTGGGGAGCTGTCTGTGTATCAACCATCGCTGATTTCCATAGTTGCTTTGTTACCTTCTGTTTTTGTGATAATTTCCATTGTAATTTTCCCTCCTGAATCAATCAAAAAATGTAAGTCTGTCAAGTGCTGCAATTGCATTTTCCAGATATCTGTCATCTGTAACCGGCCATTTATAATCCAGTCTGTACAGAACCTGTGCTGTAAAACGATTGCTGTAATCAATGGTATAGATTTCATTTTCATTATGTGAGGTATAGGCGATCAGTCCGGAAACCGCATCAGAATCCTGACCGGTCTTTGCAAATTCCTTCACTGCTGCCTCAAACTCCTCATCTCTTACAATATCAATCCTGAATTCCATAGCTGCGCATTGCGTAGATCAGGTCTGCCATATAAATATGATGGCTGTTGCATGCATGGAATACAGTAAATCTCCGGTCGGTCTGAGCCAGTCTCAGAACTGCCAGCGCAGTAGAATCAATCGGTGAGAATTCTGCCACCTCATGCATACCGCCCATAGGGAATTTACCTACAGCCGCATAACCTCTCAGGCTGCGAAGGAATCCATTGGTAATGAAATTAATCTGGAACTCGCCGTCAGAGTTTCGGCTCATCAGATTACCTACCCGGACTACCTTGCCGTCCAGTCCCTCGGAAACTGCTTCCAGAACCGCCCTCTCTGCCAGGAATTTGGTACGGATATATTCGTTGGTAATATTCTGTCCGATGTACAGATCATTTTCACAGAAAACTCTGGACATTGGCGGAACACCGTCAGAACCCTCTCCCGCAACGGAAACCGTAGAAATCTGGATCAGTCTGCGGCCGTTATTCTTACAGAAATCGATCAGATTTTCCACACCCTGCACATTAATTCTTTCCAGTACATCATCAGCCGCAAAATGCTTTACGCAGGCAGCACAGTTAATGATGGTGCTGAATTTGTATTCTGAAAATCCTGTTACCTGTTCCTTTGAGGTAATATCCCCATCCACACAGATAATACGGCTTTCAAACAGCTCTTTGTATGGATCATCAAAATAGTACATCAGCATGTTCATCATTCGCTTTTCAGGCGATTCATATTTGCCCTTACGTACAAGACAGTAAACCTTACCGTCATAATTGTCAAGGAATGCTTTAAGGACATGGATCCCCAGGAAACCTGTGGCACCTGTGACCATAATATCTCCCAGCTTTTCCTTTGTGATCCGGTCTGCATTTTCTTCTGTATTTGCGCTGATCACATTCTGGATCCTGTTATAGTTATAATCCGAAAATTCATTCTTGCTCTGTGCAGCCTCTGTAACTCCGTCATCATCAACCAGAGCTGCAAGTTCCCGTACAGTAGATATTTGAAAATATCCGCATATACCAGTGAAATATTCTTTGACAGACACATAACAGCAACCTTGGATGCAGTAAGGGAAGATCCGCCCAGTTCAAAGAAGTTGTCCTCAATCCCTACTCTTTCAATTCCCAGTGCTTTCTCAAAAATCTCACAGAGTGCTCTCTGAGCTGCTGTAACTGGCTCTACATAGCTGGCAGTGTTCGTGGTTACCTCCGGCATTGGCAGTGCTTTTTTATCAATCTTACCGCCCGGTGTCACAGGCATTTCCTCAATGCTGACAAAGAAAGACGGCATCATATAATCCGGGATCAGCGGCTCCAGGAAGGTCTTCAGTTCATCCTCCGGGATGGCTTCTCCTGTATAATAAGCTGTGATATATTTATTTCCACCCTTTTCAATTACTGTAACGGCTGCATTTTTCACCAGCTCATGTTTCAGAAGGGCACCTTCGATCTCACCAAGCTCCACACGATATCCTCTGATCTTCACCTGTGAATCGATCCGGCCTATGTACTCAATATTTCCGTCGCCTTTCATGCGGACCATATCACCGGTCCTGTAAAGACGGCTTTCCTGCTCACATACAGCAAATGGATTTTCTACAAACACAGATGCTGTTTTTTCCGGAAGATTATGATATCCTCTGGCAATCTGCTTCCTGCGTGACAAAGTTCGCCGGACGCACCCACCGGAAGCCGGTTCAGATTCTCATCCACAATGTAGCTGCGCACATTCCGCTGTGATTTTCCGATCGGGATGTTGTCATACTGTCTGTCTACCAAAAACTCTGTGGAAGAAACCGTATTCTCTGTAGGACCGTAGCCATTGATCATCTGATAGGTACGGTTACGGTAATGCTTGAATTTCTCGCCGCCAAGTGTAACAAATTTAAGAGCAGGTGCATCCTCCAGAAGTTCTGTAACCAGTTCTCCCATCTGGGTAGGGAAGGTTACGGTGGTGATCTCTTTTTCCTTTATATATCTGCTTATGGCAATGGCGTCCTTACGGATACTCTCCGGTAAAATATACAGGACTGCTCCTGCGGTAAGAGGTGCAAACAGATCGATCACTGACGCATCGAAACAGAAGCTCGCAAACTCTGCCACAATGTCATCCGGTGAAGTATTTCTGCTCAGTGTGATATATTCGATCAGGTTCAACAGATTTCTGTGCTCAATCATAACACCCTTTGGCTTTCCTGTGGAGCCTGAGGTATAGATCATATAGGCAAGGTTCTCCGGTTTCGGAGAAATAAGCTCTGCAGAAAGTTCAAAATCCTCAGCCTCATCTGACACACTGTCCAGACTGATCACATTTCCGTCATAAAATTCCACAAGATTCTGATACTGATCGATCACAAGGAGATTTCTTGCTCCTGAATCCTTCAGCATATATTCAATTCTGCTCTGTGGATACTCCGGATCCAGAGGAACATAGCTCCGCCGGCCTCATAACCACCCACATAGGCTACTGTATATTCCTTTGTCCTGCCGCACAGGATACCTGCTGCCTGTTCCGGGCCAAATCCGTTTTCCGTAAGCTTCTGAGCAATATAATCAGACATTCTGTCCAACTCTCTGTAAGTAAAATCTCCGGAGTCATCCCGCACTGCCGGTCTGTCCGGATATCTGGCAGCCATCTCCTTAAACAGATCTATGAAGGTCTTTCCTGCATGTTCCGGAATATCCTCCATCTGAGTTTCTTCCTCAAACATCAGCCGGATATCAGCCGGATCGCATTCCCTTAAGATTCCCTCTGCAGTGGTTTCCAGATTGTCAGCCAGATACCGGATAGTTTCCTCATGGTACATATCCCCTCTGTACTCAATCTCAAAGACAAATCTGTTCTTTTCAATGGAAATGCTGACAGAAACCGGTGCCTTTGCCATGTTCAGGCTGACAGGCTCCTCCTGTGCATATTCCCCACCAATGGTGTCAAAAGCAAAATTGTCGCCCTGGTAAATAACCATGCATCTGCCTTAATATCAAACTCATGGCTGATCTGTGAGAAAGGATAAATATCGTTGTTCATGGAATCGATCAGCTGTTTCTGTACACCGCTCAGGCAATCTTTGGCTGTTCCTGAGAAATCACAGAAAACAGGGAGTGTTTTTACCAGCATACCCACTGTTTCCGAAAGTCTGGAATCGTTTCTTCCATGGTAAATAGTGGTAAATACAGCATCCTTTTTGAAATTATATTTTCCAAGTGTGATACCAAAAGCGGAAATGAAGAATACATTCTCCGTAATTCCATGCTTTTTTACAGAATTCCTTCACATCCTGCACGGAAATGGATCTGGTCTCTCTGTGGTAAGTTCTGCTGTTGGAGCCGCACCGTTTTTGTCCGGATAGAAGCTGATGCTTCCACCTGCATGTTCAAATACTGACTTATAATAATTCTCTGCATTTTTATAGATATCACCTGCCAGGGCATCTCTGTTATCCAGTGCCAGATCATAGGAAGTATAACCTTCCGGTTCCAGCTTCTCACCGCTGTAAGCTCTGTTAATATCATTAATTATAATAGCCAGAGATGTACCATCGGCAACAATGTGGTGAAGGTCCAGGAACAGATAATTGCCATCACAGGTTCTGTAGATTTCAAACCGGAAAAGCTGTTCATTAAACAACATATATGGACGTACCAGAGTGTCTCTGTTCATTCCGTTTAAAATCGGTGTTTTATAACTGAGCCCATCGTTTCGTTTCTGAAGTACATTTCCGTTGTCATCCATAAACAGACGGGTTTTCAGATAAGGATGCGCCTCAACAGTACTGTCAATGGCTTCTGCCAGTCTGTCCAGATCCACCTTGTTATCAAGCTTTAACAGATACGGGATATTGTAAATGGTAGAACCCATATTTGCAGTACACTCAATGAAAATCCCCTCCTGAGTGTTGGTAAGAGGATAACTTTCCTGTACTTCTCTTTTGCTTTCTTTTCCCGCAGTTTTTACAAATTCCTCCATCATTCGGATAGTGGATGATTCTTAATATCTGAAGTTTTGATCACAATGTCAAAGGCTTTGGAGATCAGGATATTCAGCTTAATGGCAGTGATGGATGTCAGACCTGCCTCATAAATATCTGTGGTAATCCCAAAATCCGTATACCCCAGAACCTCTGCGATACAGTCAAATAATATCTGCTGAACCTCATTCTCAGGCTTAATGATCTCCGCTGCTTTTTTCTCAGGCAGAAGAAGAGCCTTTTTATTTACCTTCTGGTTCTGGTTCAGAGGAATTTTGTCAATCTGCATGGTAACTGCAGGTACCATATAGGCAGGCTTTGTCTCTTTAATAAAATCATTCAGGGCATTGATATCAACAGTGCTGTCCGATACCACATAGGCAGCAATATATTTTCCACCCTTTGGATCATCAAAGGCAACTACAGTGGCATCCCTGATGCCCTCATATCTGCGGATCACTTCCTCAACCTCAGAAAGCTCAATCCTGAAACCTCTGATCTTAACCTGGGAATCCTTTCTGCCAATGATCTGGATATTTCCATCCGGAAGAAATCTTGCCACATCACCTGAATGATACATCACTTCGTATCCCGGTGTATCATCATAAAGATTCTTTGTATAGACCTCGGCAGTTTTTTCCGGCTTGTTAAGATATCCTCTGGAAACCTGCCAGCCGGTGATCATCAGCTCTCCGCATGCACCGGGAGGAAGCATATGCCCCAGCTTGTCTGTAATATAAAGCTTCACATTGTCAAGTGCTTTTCCGATCGGGACATTTGGATAATATTTGTCCACTTCAAATACAGTCGTAAAAATAGTCGCCTCTGTAGGTCCATAAGCATTAATAAACTTATAATCTTTTGGCGGCTCACATGGAACCAGCTTCTCTCCTCCTACAGAAAGATATCTCAGGCTCTTACAATCCATCTCCAGCGCAAACTGCCTTCCCACCTGAGTAGTCATAAAGGAATGCGTGATGCCATTTTCCTCAAAATAGCGCTGCAGTCCAATGAAATCCAGACGGATCTCCTCCGGAATAATGTGAAGCTGTGCACCGTTTGTGATGGCACCGTAAATATCCATCATGCAGGCATCAAAACCAAAAGGAAGCATATGCAGCTACCCTGGAATCCGAATCTATGCCATAATACCTCTTGAACCAGTGACAGAAAGCAGTAATATTCCATATTCCAGCATACAGCCCTTTGGCACACCTGTGGAACCGGAAGTATACAAAAGGATAAACAGATCATGCAGCTGCGGCTTCTTAAGCACAACATCCCTATCCTCCAGCTGCCAGATCTGATCTGTAAACAGCACCGGTCCTTTATATCCGTCTACCAGAGGAAGAAGCTCTCTGTCAGCAATGAGAAGCTTTGCAGAGGAATCCTCCATCATGTACATCAGGCGGTCCCTGGGATAGGTTGGATCCAGAGGCTGGTAAGCTGCACCTGCCTTTATCACGCCCATCGGTGCGATCGCCATATATTCACAGCGGGGGATCAGAATGGAAACAACATCTTCACTGCCAATTCCCTGGGATGCGATATATTTTCCAAGTCTGTCACTGATCTCATCCAGTTCTCTGTAAGTATATTTTTTATCCTTAAATACCACAGCCGTATGGTCAGGAATGGTCTGTACCAGCTCCTCAAACATATCAGCGATGGTCTTACTTCTGTCATATTCGCAGGCAGTATTATTAAATTCCGCAATTTTGTCCGCTCCATTTTGGGAAAGAACAGAAACTTCCGAAATATATTTTGCTTTCAGCAGGGAATCCATAGCTGCCTCATAGGATTCCAGCATTCCACGTACAAAGGCTTCACTGTACATGTCACTGCGGTATTCTGCAGTAAGCACATATTTATGATCGTATTCTCTTACCTGGATCAACAGAGGCATCTTTGACATATCCGGAGAAAGGTCATGACCCCTGGCAACGGTATCCCCGATCGGAAATCATCCCCAAGCTCTGCCTGATATGCAAATACCAGATCAGAATTAATCCCGTACTTTGCACAGATATCAGAGAACGGAAAAATATCATTTGCCATGGAAGACAGAATCTGCTCAGAGAGCTCTGTCATATAGGCTGTATGGTGACTTTCGGATCACAGGAACAGTAAACCGGCAGAGTCTTTACAAGCATGCAGACTGTATTCTCCAGTCTGGAATCATTTCTTCCATTATAAATAGTTGCAAAAAGACTCTCCTCGGAATTGGAATATCTGCTCATGAGAATGCCGAATACACCTGTAAACAGAATGTTTGGAGTAACCCCCAGCTTCTCGCAGGCAGAAAGTACCAGAGACTCTCCGGTGTCCACAGGCATCGACAGATATCCTCTCTCAGGAGTCTTTCCTGAGCAGTCAGGAAGAGGCAGGGATTCTGTCTCAATTCCCTCGAAAATACTGTCATAATATTTCTCGGCCTTCTTATATTTTCCCTCTTTCATCTGCTGTTCTTCATCAAGGGCAGCATCAAAGCCTGTGTAGGATTCTTTCTCCAATTTCTCACCCAGATAGGCCCGATCAATATCCTCAAAAATAATATCATAGGAATTACCATCTGCCAGGATATGGTGGAAATCTGTAAAAAGATATTTCCTGTCTTCTGTCACATAAATCCCCGCCCGGAACAGCCGTCCCTTTTCCAGCTTAAAGGGACGCACCAGCTCATCTTTCATCTTTTCAAACTGCTCATTTGTGGTCTGTACCACCTCTGGTACAAAGGCTTCCTCACAAGGCTTCTGCACCATCTCTCCGCTGTCACTTAAATAAACCTTTGTCAGCAGATACGGATGTGCAGCGATCATCTGAGAAATGGCATCTGACAGCTTCTGAACGTCAACAGAGCTTTCCAGTTCAAACAGGAACGGAATATTGTATACCGTACTCTCAGGATTCTTCATGCACTCTGCAAAAATACCCTTCTGGGAGCCGGTAAGAGGGTAAACTTCTCTCTTTTCATAGGTTCTGATCTTCGGTGCAAGCATCACATATTTTTCCAGTTTCTCCACCGTATTGTTTTCGTGGATATCACTGGTTTTCACAGTCACTCCGAATTCCTCTGAAATCAGAATACAAAGCTTCATGGCACTGATAGAAGACAGCCCCGCCCTGTAAAAACTTGTGTCAGTTCCAAAAAAATCATTCTCCACAACGTCTGCAACGATTTCAAAAATCTTCTTCTGCATAGGAGTCTGGGGTTCTTTCAGATTCTTTGGCTGTGCAGCCGGCTTTGGCAGTGCTTTCTTATCAATTTTACCATTCTGTGTCACAGGCATCTTTTCCAGTTGGACAAAAACCTCAGGAACCATATAATGAGCCAGGGACTCTGATGCATAGGCAGAAAGCTCCTCTGTATTGATCTGGCGGTCAGCCATAAAATAGCAGCAGAGGAATTTGTTATCTACAGGCAGAGTAATGCTGGTAATGATTCCCTCATAGGAATTGATCACTTCCTCGATCTCACCAAGCTCAATCCTCAGACCGCGAAGCTTGATCTGATTGTCTATTCTTCCGAAAAATTCAATCTCACCCTCAGGCTGATCCTTGCAAGGTCACCGGTCTTATAGCTCTCTCGCCGTTAAGATCAATGAATACAGCCTCTGTTTTATCCGGCAGATTCATATAACCTCTGCCAACGCCCAGTCCTGCGATCACAAGCTCTCCGGTCTCTCCGTCCGGAAGGATCTTATTCTCTTTATCTACAATATATACCTTCACATTACCGTTAGGCGTACCAATGGTAATGTTTCTGCTGTCCGTAATTACCTTCATGGTACAGCTGATGGTAGTTTCCGTAGGTCCATAACCATTCATAATGTAAGCATCCGGGTTTACTCTGCGAATCTTGTCATACAGAGCCGGAGGAAAAGCCTCTGCACCTACATCAAACACCTTAATCTGAGA
>ENA-OQCX01001548-OQCX01001548.1-human-gut-metagenome-genome-assembly--contig:-NODE-1548-length-10325-cov-1.728574_pt1 | contig 10325 bp, 15 predicted proteins | sample MGYA00242762_ERZ504587 | MGnify/ENA primary metagenome ERZ504587 (study PRJEB26092, sample SAMD00036337) | human gut metagenome | host: Homo sapiens | study: EMG produced TPA metagenomics assembly of...
CAGAATGGATCGTATCGTAGGGCGTGCCCGTTGCGCTGAGCATCGTATCGCCCGGGCGCAGCACGCCATAGAGCGCCACCGCCAGCGTGTGCGTCCCGCAAGCGAAGGTGTGGCGCATGAGTGCATCCTCTGCGCCCATCACATCGGCGAAAACCCGGTCTAGGGTGTCGCGCCCTCTGTCGTCGTAGCCGTAGCCAGTGGAGGATACAAAATGGCTCTCGCTCACGCCGTGCCGGATAAAGGCGGAAAGCACCTTAAGCTGGTTGTATTCCGTTATTTCGTCAATTCTCTGAAAATCCGGCCTTGCGCGCTCCAGCGCATCCTGCCCGGCCTGCCGGACTGCTGGATCAAGTTCAAAAAAAGGCTGCTGCATAATGTAATCTTAAACTCCTTTTGGTATCATCATCATTGCGGGCGGGCCATATGGTGCAAAGCCCATCCGTTCATAAAACTGCTTGTGCATGCCCGCCCGGCGGAATAAATAAACGGCCCTGCCCTCCTGTGAAAGCGCACTGCAAAGGGCGGCGGCCAGATAGGAGCCAAGCCTCCCTCCACGCTTTTCCGGCAAAACCGCCACGCCGCCGAGCAACGCCTCTTGTGGCGTGAGGGCAACAGCCATTGCGCAGGCAGAATAACCTTCCCCCTCCTGCAATGCCCATATGCGGGCTGCGCCGTGGCGCACCCGGTGAGAAACATCCGGCAGCCACGCCTCCCATTGGGGCAGCGGCTCCCCTGCTGCACGCAGCAATTCATAAACCTGCCGCAACGAGGCTCCTTGCAGATGGCCGCCGGTTCGCATATTTCCGGCACGGCGGGTACCCCACTCAGCCGCATGGCACGGCAGCTTTCCAGCCGGCACGCGGAGAGCAGGCCGGCCGTTTGCGCCGCCCACTCCGGGCACAAAACGCTCTCATACCCGGCGGCGGATAAAAATGCCCACACTTCCTCCCAATCCGCCTGTTCGCTAGCGCACAATGTTACATGCCCGTCAACGCGCGATAAGGCGGCGGTTATACGCCCGGAGGCATCCGTCTGCATCCAAAAAAGCGCAAACGGATAGCTCGTCCCATACGCTTGCAGGAAGGCGGAGATCCGCACGCCGTAGGGGCTCCCTTTGCAGAAGGAAAGGAGCCGTGGAATCTCCCGCTGATCAATCAAAGCGAATCATTGGCAAAGCTTGCGCAAGCGCGCGCACAAGATCCGCAGTGTCGTATAAATCCCCTTCTTCGATCACGCAGGAGGGGGAATGCAGATAGCGGCACGGCACGGATACCGTGATGGTTTTCACCCCGCCGCGGCTCTTATGGATCGCGCCCGCGTCATTCCCGCCCGCGACCATCGTTTTGGTCTGGCAGCGGATATTTTTCCGCTCCGCGAGGGAAAAGGCAAAATCATAGAGCTTCCGGTCATAGAGCGTGCTCCGATCCATAAAGGAAACCACAGCGCCCTTCCCAAGCGCACACACGCGCTTATGCGGCTGCACGCCTGCGATATCCGCCGCCGTGGTCGTTTCCACTACAATCGCATAATCGGGGTTCAGCTGGTAGGCGGCTGCCCCTGCGCCGCGCAACCCCACTTCCTCCTGCACGGTAAAGGCAAAATCGAGATCATAGGGAAGATCGCTTTCAATCATCTCCAGCAAAACCGCACAACCCGCGCGGTCGTCGAGCGCCTTGGCTTTGATCCGCCGCTCGCCGAACGGCACAAAGACTGAATCGAAATAGGCGATATCACCCGGCTGGACAACCTGCGCCGCCTCCTCGGCGTTGGACGCGCCGATATCAATATACAGTTTTTCAAAATCTGGGATTTTTTTTAGATCGTCCTTTTCAAGCAAATGCACCGGCATGGAGCCGATCACGCCGGGGAGCTGCTTCTCCCCCACAAATACGCCCCGGCCGAAACAGCCACGGCGCGGGTCAATCCCGCCAACAGGGGAAAACTTCAAATATCCATCCTCTGTGATATAGGTGACGATTAGCGCCACCTCATCCATGTGGGCGGCGAGCATCACCTTCTTTTTGCCCGCTGCGCGCCCTTTTTGTGCACGAGGAGGTTGCCAAGCGCATCCACCTCATATTCCGCATGGGGGTTCACACGCCTGATCAGGTATTCCCGCACCGCGTCCTCCCGTCCGGACGCCCCCGGCAGGAACAGAGCGTTTTCAGTGTTTCCAGCATTTATGCGCGCCCCCTTTCCAAAATATAAGCGGCCAAAAGCCGGGCGGTGCTTTCTACATCCTGCGGGTCAATCACTTCAATACCCATGTGCATATACCGCAGTGGGATCGATAGAACCCCCATACGCATGCCCGCGCCCGCCGCGGCCATCTCGTCCGCATTCGTCCCGGTTTTTCCGTTCATTACTTCTGTTTGATAAGAAATCCCCTCTTTGCGGGCAATTTCCTCCAATTGCCTGCTCATCGCTGCGTTTAGAGTTGGCGCAATGCCGATCATTGTACCTTTGCCGAGCTGTGCGCATTTGTGCCGTGGCGCATCCGGCGTCATGGCAAAGCTTACATCCACCGCAATGCCCTCTTCAGCCCTGGCCGCAAAGGAGGCGCAGCCCGCGCTCCCGCCGCCGACTTCCTCTTGTGTAGAAAACACAACGGTCAAGCGGCAATCCGCCTTTTGCTCCTGGAGCAGGGCAAGGCAGCGCAAAACCGCTGCCACGCCCGCGCGGTCATCCAAAGACGGAGAGCTGATCTGCCCGCCCAGCAGCTTTTTGGGCGAGCGCCGGAGCGTCACTCGGTCGCCCGGATGCACTTTCTCCCGCGCCGCCTCCGCTGAAAGGCCGATATCAATCGCCATATCCGTGATATCGGTAATTGACTGATCCTCCTGCTTGGAGAGGTGCGGAGGCGTGCTGCACACCACGCCGTAGAGCGGCTCTCTCCCCCACACCGTTACCTCATGGCCCGCTAACGTGCGGATATCGATTCCCCCGCACTTGTCAATCCGCAGAAAGCCTCCGCATCCACGCCGGTGACCACCATGCCGACCTGGTCGATATGCGCATCCAGCAGGATATGCGGCCCGTGCCCGGCAATTTCACCGATCACATTCCCAGATGCATCGGTATGCACCTGCGCAAACGCGCTGAGCGCTTCGGCAGCCTCCTGCGCCGCTGGTTTCTCTGCGCCCGACACACCGGCGGGCGCACATAATTGCAGCAACAATTCCTTCATTGATAGGATTCCTTTCCAAACTGGTTATACTGATTTTAATAGGATTTACTCTCGTTATTATACGTTTTTCAGATTGAAAATTCAATATGCCCTGTTTTTTCCTGCTCTTTTTCAATCTATGCGGAAGCTTTCCTTGAAAGGCTTCCAAAATTATGATAGACTATTTTCATTCAATCTGATTAGTAGCCGTACGGCTCAGAAAGAAGGCTGACGATGGAACAAACGCACAGCAAGCTCAATCGCCCCACGCTGTCGCAGCGGTTCTATGAAAACCGTTTTGTATGGATTTCTTTTGCGGCTTCTGCACTGGTGATGCTCCTGGTTTACATCTGCTTTGAGCTGATCCCCTTTGGCAGCAGGACGATTCTGCGCATGGATCTTTACCACCAATACGGCCCCCTGTTTGCGGAGCTGTACGAGCGGCTTGTGGGCGGGGAAAGCCTGATTTATTCCTGGGATACCGGTTTGGGAAGCAGCTTTCTCGGCAATTTTTATAACTATCTCTCCAGCCCCCTGTCCGTTATCATTCTCCTCTTTGGGCACTCTAATATCCCCGAAGCCATCGCCACGATGATCCTGCTCAAGGCCGCCCTCGCCAGCGCCGCCTTTGCCTATTATCTCAAGCGCTCCACCGGCAAAAACGACGCGACAATCTCCGCCTTCGGCGTGCTCTATTCCTTCTGTGGCTTTTTCATCGCTTATTACTGGAATGTGATGTGGCTGGACGCCATGCTCCTCCTGCCGTTGATTGCACTCGGCATTGAGCAGATCATCAAAAAGGCCGCTTTTGGCTCTATACCGCCGCGCTGGCGCTGACCATGCTCTCCAACTACTATATGGCCTTCATGGTCTGCATTTTTGCCGTGCTGTATTTCCTGGTGTATTATTTCAGCCACTATGAAATTACGGCCCGATTTTCCGGCCTCCAGCCTGAAGGGGAAAAACGCTCCCTTTGGAGCAGAATGAAAAACAGCCGGTTTTTGCAGAGCGGCTTCCGCTTTGCAGGCGGCTCCATCCTCTCGGGCGGCATCGCGGCGTTTGCCCTGATCCCCACCTATTTTATTTTGCAGGCATGTTCCGCCACTTCCGGCACATTTCCGGAAAAATACGCCTCTTATTTCACCATTTTTGATTTTTTGGCAAACCATTTTGCCAGTGTGACACCCACCATCCGCAGCAGCGGTGAGGACGTCATGCCCAACGTATACTGCGGTGCGATTGTGCTGATCCTGATCCCGCTCTATCTCTTCGCAAAGTCGATCTCAAAGCGGGAAAAAGTGATGCACCTATCCCTGCTCGTATTTTTCTATTTCAGCTTCAACACAAATTTTCTCAACTACATCTGGCATGGTTTCCACTTTCCCAATGATTTACCCTACCGCCAGTCCTTCCTCTATTCCTTCATCTTGCTGATTATGGCCTACCAGGTGCTTATGCGGCTCAAGGAATACTCCACAAAGGAGATTGCGGGCGTCGGGCTGGCCGTGATGGCTTATGTGGTGATCGTTCAGAAAATTACCTCCAAGAATGTGGACGAGCTCTCCGTGATTCTCACACTAATCCTCATTGCGATCTATGTGCTCGTGATGGTGCTGATGAAGGATAAGCGTTACCAATCCTCTGCTGTTGCAGTGCTGTTGCTCTGCTGTGTCGTTACAGAGCCGCGGCCGCCAATACGGATAACTACAGCATGGATCAGCCCAAAAGCAACTACGTTTCCGACCTGCCCGATTTTCAAGCGGTCAAAAAGCAATTGGATGAGCGGGAAAACGGTGGCTTTTACCGCATGGAGCTAACTAATTTGCGTGCGCGGATGGATCCTGCTTGGTATCATTACAACGGCGTTTCCACCTTCTCCTCCATGGCTTATGAAAAGGTATCGAACTTACAGAGCCGCCTGGGTATGTTCGGCAATTTTATCAATAGCTACACCTACCACCTTCAAACGCCAATCTATAACAGCATGTTTGGCCTAAAATATATCGTCAATAATACGGTGGAGGTCGACCCTGACGCAGCGCTCTACACCAAGCTGCCGATTGCACAGGGCAAATTTACGGCCTATGAAAACAACTATGCCCTGCCGATCGCCTTCCGCGTGAATGACACGGTGCAAAGCTGGGCGACAGACGGCAGCGATCCCTTTTTGGTGCAGCAGGAATTCTTCCAAAAGGCCACCGGCTGCGGCACACTGTTCCATCCGATGAAAATCTCCAGCATTGATTACTACAATATCGATTCTTTCAGCGATGAATCCCAGCTGGGCACTTTCACCTTCTTCCGCACCACGCCGGGAGAGGACGCCAGCCTGACCGTCCACCTAATCAGCCCAGGCACAGAAAACCTCTATCTCTATGTGAAATCGGATAATGTGGAGCAGATCAGCATCTCATCGGACAGCTACAACAACACCCAGAATATAGATCGCGAATATATCCTCGATATCGGCCGCCACCAGAAAGGCGAGATCATTAGCGTGGATATCACCATCAACAGTGGCGATTCCGGCTATATTGATTTCTATGCCTATGGCTTTGATGAAACGGAATTCAAACGCGGCTACGATCAGCTGAAAGCGGATTCCCTACAGGTGGAACGCTTTACGGATACGGAGATCAGCGGCACAGTCAATGCTGCCGAAAACGGCGTCCTATATACCTCCATTCCATATGACGAAGCTGGACGGTAACGGTAGACGGCGAAAAGGTTGCCAAACAGGATCTGCTCGCGGTGGGCGACGCACTGCTCGCCATTCCTATCGGCAGCGGAAGCCATACCGTCTCCTTCTCATACACGCCGCGCGGCATGTATATCGGCATTGGTATTTCCGTATTTGCGCTCGCAGTTCTCATTTTGCTGCTGGTTTGGAACCGGAGCGGAAAAAGGCCGTTTTTCTTGGAGCCCTATCCCATCCGGAAGGCTGATCCTGATACGGAACCGCAGCCGATGAAAGCTGACGGGAATTGGGCGCCGGAGGACACTACGCCGCCTCAGCCTCTGCCAGAAAATCCAGATGATCTGGAGCAAGCGCCCGAGGAGCCCTTGAAGCAAGAAGAGTAAGCAAAAAACTTGCCATCATTCACTGCTCAAAGGCTTTATCCGCGCCCCTAAAACAAACTTTTGCCCATGCTGCGTTTTTACAGCATGGGCAATTAAATTATTTTGGGCTATTTCTGGGCTTCATCCGCTTACCAATCTCCACTGTGACCAGCGGTGCAAGAGATAACGCGGCCACAACTAACCACTGCATCCCATCCAGCGGCACCGTTTTGAACAGTGCGCCCAATGGGGCGATGCCAATCACAGAAAACTGCATCAGTGTGCATACAAAAAAAGATAGTACCATTTTAGGATTACTCAAAAAGCCCACGGAGAAAAGCGAATGCTCACTCCTCGTGTTAAACGTATGCACCAGCTGTGAAAAACTGAGCACGGCAAACGCCATCGTACGGCCTAAAACCGTGCCTGCACCCGAAAAAACCGTACGCCCCAGCATATAGCAAGCAGCGCAAGCGCGCCCACCATCATGCCCTCCACGGCGATATCGAAGCCTAGGCCCCGTGCAAAAAGGCTCTGCCTGGCGGCACCGGCTTGCGGCGCATGATATCCCGATCCACCGCCTCTACGCCCAGCGCCATAGCCGGCAAGGAATCTGTGACGAGATTCACCCACAAAAGCTGAATCGGCAAGAGCGGCGCGGGCAGCCCCATTAGAGAAGAAATAAAAATAACTAAAATCTCCCCAATATTGCACGAAAGAAGAAAATGCACAGCTTTGCGGATGTTGTCATAAATGCCTCTGCCCTGCTCCACAGCGCGCACAATGGTTGCAAAGTTGTCGTCCGTCAGGATCATATCCGCTGCGCTCTTCGCTACGTCCGTGCCGCTTTTTCCCATTGCACAGCCGATATCTGCGGCCTTCAGGCGGGTGCGTCGTTCACGCCGTCCCCTGTCATGGCTACGATCTCGCCCGTTGCCTGAAATGCTTTGACAATGCGCACCTTATGCTCCGGGGATACGCGGGCAAAAACACGGTAATCGCCAATTTTTTGAATCAATGCCTCTTGGGAAAGCTGGTCAATCTCATGGCCCGTCATCACCTTGCCATCCTTTGTAATGCCGATTTCCCTTGCGATTGCAGAAGCGGTGATAGCATGGTCGCCTGTAATCATCACCGGCTTAATTCCCGCCGTCTTGCAGGTTGCTACCGCGCGCCAAACCTCTTTGCGCGGTGGGTCTAACATACCGAGCAGTCCACAAAATACAAGCTCCCGCTCCGGGTCGCCCGGTTCAGAAGAAGCCTGCCGGTAGGCCACCCCCATCACGCGCAGCGCATCCCCGGCCATCTCCTCATTCCGTTTCAGAATCTGCGTCCGGTAAGCAGCACTCATCTCCCGCTCCTGGCCAGCCACCAGCACCCGGCTGCACATTGGCAATAGGATATCCGGCGCACCTTTGGTAATGACAGATAGCGCCATTCAACCTGTGAATAGTCGTCATGCGCTTGCGGGTGGAGTCAAAGGGCAATTCCTTTACGCGCGGGCAGCTGCGCTCCAGCGAGGGCTTAAGCTTTCCCTGCATAGCGGCGGCAGTAACGAGCGCGTTTTCCGTCGGCTCACCGGATGCGCTGAATTTGCCCGGCTTCCCTTCCAGCACGGCGTTGTTGCATAAAGCGGCAAGTGCCAGCATGCTGCGCCCCCGATCTCCGCTAGGGGAAACCGGCCCATCGATATCTGCAAGGCGTGTCACTGTCATTCGATTCTGCGTGAGCTCCCTGTTTTATCCGAGCAGATCACCGTGGCGCTGCCGAGTGTTTCCACGGCGGGCAGGCGGCGGATGATCGCGTTGCTCTTGGCCATGCGCTGCACACCGATGGATAAAACGATCGTCACAATTGCAGGCAGCCCTTCTGGGATCGCCGCCACCGCAAGGCTGACGGAAAGCATGAAGCTATCGAGTAGAGGCACATGCTGAAACAGCCCCAGCACAAAAATGATGAAACAAATGCCCAACGCGCTATCCCCAAGATTCGTCCCACGCGCGCAAGCCGCTGCTGAAGAGGGGTTTGCGGCGCCTCCTGTGTGTTAATCATGTGGGCGATATGCCCCACCTGCGTATCCATCCCTGTTTCCGTAACGACGCGCGCGCATGGCCCGCAGTGACGGTGCTGGTGGAAAACACGCAATTTGTCCGGTCTCCGAGCGCGCACTTTTCCGGCAGGCGTGTGTCCGCCTGCTTTTCCACCGGCAGGGATTCCCCCGTCAAGGAGGATTCTTCCATCTTTAGGCTGCTGCACGCAAGCAGGCGTGCATCCGCCGGAACGAGATCACCAGTATTTAAAAGCAGAAGATCACCTGGCACGAGCTCCACAGCATCAATCTTCTGCTGTTTGCCCGCGCGGATCACCTCGGCATGCGGTGCGCTCATCTTTTTAAGCGCGTCAATTGCCTTCTGCGCGCGGCTCTCCTGCACTACGCCAATGATCGCATTCACAATCACAATCAGCAGGATGATGACTGGGTCTACAAAATCCCCATCCGGCTCTAGAAAGGCAGTTGCAAAGGAGATGACTGCTGCAATCAGGAGAATAATCACCATGAAATCTGCAAACTGCGAGAGAAACCGCCTGAAAAGGCTCTTTCCCTTTGCCTCCTGAAGCTGATTTTTCCCATATTGCCCCTGCCGCTGCTTCACCTGTTTTGCTGTTAGCCCCCGTTGCGAATCCGTCTGTAAAGCGTGGATGGTATCGCTAGGACATGGTATGCCAATTCATCAATACGACCATGCCTTTCCTGACCGTGCGGAAATGTGCTGCGCGGTCAAACGTAGATTGCCTCTAAGGGCTCGGTCATATATATGCGGCGGGAGGGGCGGTTCATGTTATAATGCAAAAGAGAAAGTCCAAAACAAACATACAAAATAAGCCAGCCTCCGCTCTGAGAGCGGAGGCCCATTCATTTCCATAAATAGTATTACCAGAAGAGTATTCCCCTGCTTTTCAACCAATCTTTTCTAAAATACTCTTTTTTAACTGATTAATTTTGTTTCTCTGCTCTTTTGAAAAACAGATAAATTCCTCGTCTTTCATTTTAAAATAGGAAATCTTCTGCTCCAGCACATCCTTTTTATTCAAAATGGAGGGCTGTGTCATCTGGGGGGAAAACCACGATAACTCAAAACACGCAGGAATATAAACGCTTCTCTTCAGCGATTCCTGATAAACCGGATGATAAATTTTTTGATTGGCAAAAACAATATATTCCTCATTATCCTGCATCAGATTGAAATAGGAATGATCAAAATAGGCCGGTGCGCCGTTTGCATAAAATCAATGTAATTGCTTTCATAAAAATCAATTATTGTATCCGCTTCGATATTTCCCCGGTAGACCTCCAAAACCTGTAGCGTAGCCTTTGTCGTTAAATATTCGGGCCGGCTTTCCAGGCATTTTACCCGTGCAATCAGTTCCGCTTGCAGGACAGACTGCATGATCATATCGATTTCATCATCGGACGGTCCACTTTTGGGAAAGGCCAAAAAAGGCGCGTCCAGAACGGCTGGTCTGTGCAACGGTATCTGTATAGCTAAAGCGGGTAACAAGGCCAGACGCAATACAGACGACCAGTGCCAATGCGAGGATAACGCCTAGTATTTTTGTGAAACTAAATCTCCTCATTCGAATCCCCCGATTCCGTTTTGATGATCTCCCCCTGCTCCATATAAATCACATCATCACAGAAATTTGTGAAATCTTCTAACGAATGGCTTGCAATGAGCACGGTTGCACCCCGTTCCTTCTCGTCCAGTATAATCCGCTTAAACAGCCGAATTCCGTCTTTATCCAAGGCGTTTGTAGGTTCGTCCAGAACCAAAAGCTCTGGCTGCTCCATGATAGCTTGCGCCAGCATCAGCCTTTGCTTCATACCAAGTGAAAATTTCGCGAATTTTCTTTCCCGTATTGTCCAGGCCAACCCGGCGCAAGATAGACGCAATATCCTCCTTATTTAATTCCTTGCGAATCGAAGCAAGCACCGCTAAATTATCATAGGCAGAGAGATAAGGCCACAACCCATTATTTTCGATCATAACCCTAATTTTTGTGGATAAGGCGCCGCCGGGTCGATCCGCTCTCCATTAAC
>ENA-OQCX01001549-OQCX01001549.1-human-gut-metagenome-genome-assembly--contig:-NODE-1549-length-10323-cov-1.553354_pt1 | contig 10323 bp, 16 predicted proteins | sample MGYA00242762_ERZ504587 | MGnify/ENA primary metagenome ERZ504587 (study PRJEB26092, sample SAMD00036337) | human gut metagenome | host: Homo sapiens | study: EMG produced TPA metagenomics assembly of...
GTAAAAACCGAACCCGTCCATGTGGCGCATTGGGGTGTTTTCGTGACGACTCCTGAAATTACGGATACGTAATGCGACGGCATCCGTCCATGTGGAGATTGAAAATAACCGGCAATATGCGGTAAAAGGACAATATACCGTAGATATTTATGAATTGGACGCGAATGATAACATCAGTAAAAAGGTCGCTTCGACAGCTAAGCGTCCGGTGTTTTTGGATGCGGGAACTTCTGTGACAGATTCGGTCTCTTTACGTGTGGAATCTCCCAAGAGATGGAATCTGGAACATACCTACCGGTATTTGGCTTGTGTTTCGGTGTTCGATAAAAACAAATTGACGGATGTGTATGATACGCCTTTTGGTTTTCGCACGATCCTTTTCACACATGATAATGGCTTTTTGCTGAACGGGAAGCGTGTACAGATTCAGGGAACGTGCAATCACATGATTTGGGGGCATTGGGAGCAGCGATGAACAAGGTCGCGTTGGAACGCCAGTTACGGATATTAAAGAGTTTCGGTTGTAATGCGTTGCGTACTTCCCATAACCCTCCTGCACCGGAACTGTTGGAGTTGGCGGACAAGATGGGGCTTCTTGTGATGGATGAACTTTTTGATTGTTGGACAGTCGGGAAGAAAAAGAATGATTATAGCACGCTTTTCGATAAATGGCATGAGAAAGATATAGAGACATTGGTCTGCCGGGATCGTAACCATCCGTCGGTTATCATGTGGAGTACCGGTAATGAAGTGCATGAACAATATGAACCGGCAAAGGGGATAGCCCGGCATCTGGCGGAGGTGGTACATCGTTTCGACATACCCGCCCGGTGACATTTGCGCTTCTTATCCCAGTAAGTCGGCAATGAATGGGACGGAGTTGCAAGTGGATGTGCATGGAATGAATTATGCGGCAGGCGTGTATGGCGGACCTGATTTTTATGGAGAGTTTCTGAATAAGGAAGGGCATGAGCATCTTTCGGGTTATTCGAGTGAATCAAGTTCGACGATGAGTTCGCGTGGTGAATATTTTCCGCGCAAGCATCATGTCTCTTCTTATGATTTGACGGAACCGGATGGGGAGGATTGCCCGACTGGGAGTTTGCGGCTTTGGACAAATATCCTGCCATCTGTGGTGAATTTGTTTGGACGGGCTTTGATTATTTGGGCGAACCGACTCCATTTAATAGCGATGCCAGTGTTTTGCTCAACCATTCTGCCGCGATGACAGAAGAAGAATTACTAAAGCAGCGTGAAGAGTTGGCACGAATAGAACGTAACCGCCCGACATCGCGTAGCAGTTATTTCGGTATTGTCGACTTGGCGGGTTTTCCAAAAGACCGTTATTATTTATACAAGTCCCGCTGGATGCCCGACACGCCGATGGTGCATATCCTTCCGCATTGGAACTTTCCTGACAAAATCGGGGAAACAATCCCTGTGTTTGTGTATAGCTCAGGCGATGTCGTTGAACTGTTTTTGAACGGCAAATCGTTGGGAAAGAAGGAAAAGAGACCTTATGAATACCGTTTCCGTTGGGATAGCGTGAAGTATGAACCTGGGGAGTTGAAAGCGATTGCTATAAACAGAATCGGAAATGGGCGGAAACTTATGTCCGGACTACAGGTAAGGCAGTTGGCTTGAAGGCTGTACCGGACAAACACCGGATTAAAGCGGATGGCGAAGATTTGGTGTTTGTGACGGTATCGCTGGTCGATGAAGAAGGGTGTGATGTACCGACTGCTGAGAATGTCATCTCTTGTAGCTTGATCGGCGATGGAGAGATTGTGGCAACGGATAATGGTGATCCGACTTGCCTGATTAACCTTTTCGGAACCGACCCGTCCGGCTTTCAACGGTCTGTTTTTGGTGATTGTCAAGGCTAAATGTGTGGATACAAACCGATCCGTTTGACAATTGAATCGAAAGGCTTGGAAAAAGCGGTGGTTGATATAGAAATGTGATAATTGGGACATAGAAACTTATTAGATATAAATTTTATTAAAAAAACTTGCGGAAGCCTTTTATATGAACTTTGATATGCATATGAATTTCTATTTAAAGCTCGGCAGCTTGCTTATTGCGGGCTTATTGGCCGGATGTCAATCCAGCAAAAAGGGGAATTTGTCCGAAAAAGGAGAAAATTCCGTTCCTGTTACGACCCATCGGGCTCTCAATCCGATTGCTCCTCCGGGTGTGTTCATTGCTGATCCTGAGGTCAGGCAGATGCCTGATGGACGAGTCTATGTTTACGGCTCGCGTGATGAACCAGGTAATAGTTGGTGTTCAAACTCTTATGATGTGCTCTCTTCTTCAGATTTGGTGGACTGGCATGTGGAACAATATTCTTTTGCTACAAAAGGACTTGGAAAGCAGACAGATTATACTGACAAGGTCCTTTATGCTCCGGATGGTATTTATCATAATGGGAAATATTATCTTTATTATTGTTTGGCAGCTGATGGTGAAAACGAAAGGGGTCGCTGTTGCTTCTTCACCTTATGGCCCGTTTAAAGAGGGAAAAGCGATAAAGGGAATTTCTGGTATCGACCCGTCTGTCTTTATCGACGATGATGGACAGGCTTATTTGTTTTGGGGGCAGTGGCATGTCAGAGGTGCAAAGCTAAGCAAGGATATGCTTTCTATCGAAGGGGCTGTCCATGACAGTTTGCTGACCTATAAAACGCATTTCTTCAATGAAGGAAGTTCTGTTCGGAAAAGAAACGGTATCTATTACTTGGTCTATGGTAGCCATTCTCGGCACGGTGAGTCCAATTTGTGCTACATTGGACTATGCGACAGCTACTTCTCCTTTGGGACCTTATACCTATAGAGGGGTGATTATTGACAATTGGGGAAGTGACCGTAACTTGGTGAACAATCATGGTTGTATCACCGAAATCAACGGACAATGGTATATCGCTTATCACCGTCCGACCCATGCCACCGAGACCGGGACGATGCGGAAAGCCTGCTTGGAACCGATAACCTTTAATCCGGATGGCACGATTAATTGAGGTGGAAATGACCACACAGGGGGTGGGCGGCCCAATCTCTCCGTCCTACCGGATGGATGCCCGCCAGGGCTTGCCTGTTGTCCGGCCATGTGGCGGTTGCCGTACGCAGGCCGGACAATGATGTTCCGGTAGAGTATTTGTCGTCTATTCGTGATGGCGATCATGCCTATTGGAAATATTACGATTTTACCGGTACGGACGTGGATCGTTTTATTTGTAAGACTTGGGATAAGAACAAGAAAGCGAAGATCGAAATCCGGTTGGATAGTCCGGAGGGCGAGTTGCTCGGGGTCTGTGACCTGGAGGCAATGAATGGTGAGGTGGCTTATTCTATTCATGAGACCAATATCAAATCGGTTACCGGTAAACATGCGTTGGTCTTGGTCTTTAAAGCAGCAGAACCGGCTGGAAATGAAGAAGGAGACCTGATGAATCTGGAATGGTTTACTTTTGCTACGACTCGTCCCACAAAAGTTTCCCCCGAATAATCCTTCATTCCTTCAGCCGTAAGCCCATCCGGTTCTTCCTTACTCGCTTATGGCTGAAGGAAATGAATAAACTCTTGTACTCCTGTACCCGTGTTTAGCCAGTTTCCCTTCGTCTATCAGTTTGTTCAGGTCTTGCAGGGCACGGTATTTGGAGCAGCCGGTCAATTCACGGTAGTCGCCACATGTGATGTAATGATGCGTGTTCAGGTGGTTTGTCAGGCGGCGGAGCCGTTCTTCAAAGGACGGGAGAGTCGATTGGGTTTCCGGCATACGTTCGAGATGCATCGTTTTCAGTTTCTTTTTCAGGTATTTCCCGCAACGGAAGTTGACACTGCGGAAGTGGATCGATTCGCTTCGGATCTCGCTCTTGTCCATGACCGGACGGGAGGAAAGCGAGAGACTGAAAAAGCCGATTCCTTCTAACTCGACGATGTATCCTTCCTCCAATTTGTCGGCCCATCAACGTCGGCAAGCGTTTGCAAAACCCCTTTGACATCTCCTGCCGAAAGACCGCTGCGTGATTCCACCTGATACATCAAATCATTGACGCGTAGCGTCCCGTAAGGTACGACACGAGGATGTAAAGCCTGTTTTTTATGCTTCCCTGTCGGGTCCGGATTCCGGACTAATCTGTATCTTGCACACATATCCGTATTATATTAAGATTAAACATTGCACTTGTTGGCAGCTGACTGCCATGCCCTATTTCGTCTCTCAGTTGCCGGACGCTTGTGCGACAGTTGTGAAACGCTTGTTTGTCATATGTCTTACAAGCGTTTCATTGTTGTCGGACAAGAACAAACATGGCATTAAAGATACAAAGAATAATGGAGAAAAGGCTTGTTGTAGCGATCTTTTTGCTTTATTTTTACAGGATATGCAGATATTAAATCGGCTAAGAATGAATGCAACCCGGTTTAAAGACGGATGTGAGTCCTTCAAGAAGCTTTCCCTTAATGAATTAGTTGAAAATATGGATACATATAAAGTTGGAATTTAGATATCATTAATCATGAATGTAAAATCATTATTAAAGAACGCAAGTGGGTTTATGGCTGCCGTACTGTTTATGGCTTGTAGTGGGGCAAGTATCGAAGGATCGTGGGTGGAGCCTGTTCCGGGAATGGAGCATATGCTTCAGGGGATCAAGATCGAATCCGGAGGTAAGGCTTCTTCTATCAATATGGCAACCCTCCAATATGAGACGTGGGAAAGTAAAGATGGTAAATTGATCCTGACAGGAAAAAGCATCGGAAACCACCGAACTTTGTCTTTTACCGATACATTAATGATTGAAAAGCTGACACAAGACAGCTTGATCCTTAGTAAGGGTGATTATGTTCTGAGGTATGCTTCAGTACCATCGGTACATTGAGGTCGGAATCTTTCATCAGCAAACCATTTGTGTTTAGTTGTGTAAGGTGAAGGGATAAAGGTATATTTTTGAAAAACTTTTGTTGAACGGGATTAGTCCGGAAGCAAGCGGGGTATTTGTCTTTATCTTGGCGGGAATCAAAAGATTGTCCAAATAAATAGTAATAAAAGATAAAATGATATCTGGCTGAATCTACTATTTTTGTTGCTTGATCTTGTAATATTTACAATAAGTAGTGATAGTTGAAATCAAATGCCATGAAAACTTCTCTTATTAAATTTTTATTAGTTCTGTTGTGCATCTGCCTGACGGTAAATGCCGGGCAGGCACAAGTGAACGAAGAGGTCTCGAAAGTCTATGTCGTATTTAAGACACACCTCGATGTCGGGTTCACTGATCTGAGTTCGGTTGTAGAAAAGCGCTATATCGACGAGTTTATCCCGAAAGCGCTGGATGTGGCGGAAAAGCTAAGGGCGGACCGTTCCGGTGAACGATATGTCTGGACCACCGGCTCCTGGTTGGTTTGGAAATATCTTCAAACAGCTTCTGACCGCGACGTGGAACGTTTGGAAAAGGCGATCCGGCAGGGAGACATTGTCTGGAACGGTGTCCCCTATACGGTGGAAACCGAGTCGATGAATCTGGATTTACTGGAAACCAATTTGTTGCTGGCACATAAACTGGACGAGAAATACGGCAAAAAGACGATAGCCGCCAAGATGACCGATGTTCCGGGGCATACCCGCAGTATCATTGCCCCGATGAACCGCGCCGGTATCCGTTTCCTCCATATCGGAGTGAATCCGGCATCTCCAATACCGGCTGTTCCTGAGTTTTGTCGATGGAGGGATCCGGAGGGAAACGAACTGATATTGGTTTACCAGCAGGACTATGGTTCCGACAATGTGTTGCCGGGAGGGAAGACGGCTATATCGGTCAACTTTACCGGTGATAATCACGGACCGCATTCGTATGAAAAGGTAAAAGAAATCTATGCCGATCTGCATAAACGTTATCCCAATGCGCAGCTGATAGCTGCTTCCTTTAATGAAATAGCACAGGAGCTATTGGATATGAAAGCATCACTGCCTGTCGTGACTTCCGAGATCGGGGATACTTGGATTTATGGATATGGGAGTGCCCCGATCAGGATGGCGAAATTCAGGGCGCTCTCTTCTCTTTATTCGAAATGGTTGAGGGAGAAAAAGCTGGATCGCGGAAGTGACGAGTCTTTGAACTTCGCAGTGGAACTCGGACTGATCGCCGAACATACGCAAGGGATGGATATCAAGACTCATCTCCGGAATTGGGACAAATATGACATGGATCTGTTTCTTGCCGCCCGTTCGACCGAAGCGTTCCGGAAAGTCGAAAAATCTTGGAAGGAGATCGACTGGTATATCTATGAAGCGATCAATTGCCTGCCTGGGACTTTGCAAGAGGAGGCATTGGCCAGGATGAAGGAAATAGATTCTCCTGTTTTGCCGGCTTTCTCAAAAAAGAAGGTCGATGTACAGCCTGAACCCTGGAAACTTTCTTTGCTGAAAGATGATCAATTAAAAGTGGAAGGTCTGTTTTACCAGATGTATGACAGTCGTGATTATGATTGCTATCTGGATAATTATCTGCGTGCCCGTTATGGATGGGCGTTGGACGATCTGGCAAAACCGGATTGGAGCGTTCGAAGGCTGTCAGCGTCTCTTTGCCGGCGCAGGTCGTCAAGCGGGAAGTGCAGAAGGAGAAGAAAGGGACGCGTACGCTCTGTGAGCTGTCTTTCCCCCGGCAGGAAGGCGTGGATGTACGCGTATATCCGGAGAAAATGATCGTGAATTGCTTGGATTACAAGGATAGGAAGAGAGCGGAAATCGAACTGACGGTTTTCAATAAACCGGCTGTCCGTCTCCCCGAAGCCTATTGGCTTTCGTTCAATGCGGACGATATTGTCTCGCTCGTCGCCGAGAAAACAGGGGCGACGGTCAACTTGCTCGATGTGGTGGAGAAAGGGAATCGGCAGCAACACGGCATAGATCGTTATGTCGATTTGATCACTTCCGGTGGAACGATCCGTATCTGGAGCGAGGCAGCTTTCCTGGTCAATGTGGGGGAAGCGAGAGGTCTTAACTATTCGACCCGATATCCGGATAAACGTGGCGGTGTCCATTTTAACTTAAGTAATAATCTTTGGGGTACGAATTTCAGCATGTGGAACGAAGGTTCGCTGACGTACCGTTTTACTGTGGAAATGCTATAAATCTTGATAGATGAATATGAAGTATATCTTGAGAAGCCTTTTGTTTGCTTTAATGGTTTTTATTAGCCAGTTGTCTTTTTGCGCAGAAGAAGTTTGCGCATCCTGAACGTTGTCCGCTATGACGGTTCGTGTATGACGATCGAAGGAAAGGATGTGTTTGTTTATAGTGCGGCCTTTCATTATTTCCGTTGTCCGGAGGAATTGTGGAAAGATCGTTTCCGCCAGATCAAGGAGGCCGGATTTAATACGGTCGAGACTTATGTCCCTTGGAACTGGCATGAAAGGACCATGCCGCTTAGTCTGGACGATACGACTCATTTTGATTTTCTGACCTGAAACGCTGGTTGAAGATGGCACAGGATGAATACGGTTTTTATACGATTGTTCGTCCGGGGCCTTTTATTTGTGCCGAATATTCGGGAGGCGGTTATCCGCGTTGGCTGGCCAAGTATCGTCCGGAAAGTGTAGATGATTTCTGGCTGAGAAGTGCGGACGAACGGCATATCCGCTGGTCGCAACATTGGTTGATGCTGTATGTAAAGCTGTGGCGGACGAACAGATCACGCGTAAGCCGGTTGGCGATAAAGGAATTATACTGATTCAGATCGAGAACGAATACAACCATCATGGCTGTGACGGGAAGGAAAAACTGTTGAAAGCCCTTTATAGCTCTGTCCGCAAGAGCGGTATGGATATTCCGGTTTTCACCTGCCTGACGAACGAGTGCCGTAGCAGCCGAGACCCGGAATTGTCTCAAGTGTTCGATAGCGACAACTATTATGTCGGCCTTTCTTCCGCCCCGGATTGCGCTTATCGTATGAGCAATCTGAAAAAGGCGCAACCAGACGCACCGGGATTCGTGACCGAGCTTCAGGGAGGATGGTTCTCTTTGGTCACGGGGAGGTTGAGTGAAGACCATTATTCGGACGCACGCCATTTTAAGGCGGTAGGCTTGATGTCTTTATTGGGAGGAGCCTCCGGTATCAACTATTATATGTTTTTGGCGGGACCCACTTTGCCGGATGGGGACACGTGGCATGACTACCAGCTACGACTACAATGCTGCGATCCGCGAAAATGGTGCGTTGGGCGATAAGTATTATGAGGCGAAGGCGATCGGGCAGTTTATCCGGGCTTTCGAACCGCAATTAGCCCGCTCGACCGGCGGTCCCTGCAAGATCGAAGGAGGTGTGAAATCGTTGTTCGGCGGCGTTCGGGTGGCAACCGATGGAACCCGTTTTGTCTTTTGCACAATACAGACCCGAAGAATCCGGTCAAGGGAAAAGCCAGCTTGATTCCGGGAAAGCTGGATCGCCGGCCGAGCCGATGTATAACATCAACCAGCATGGAGAGAAGGTCTTGATTGCAGCTTCCGAAGCGGATGGCGACAAGAGGATGACGGTAGACCCGATAGATGTCGATTATGACTTGCCTGCTTTGGGCACGAAAGTATTGGTGATCCCCGCCGGCCGGTCGGTGAAACAAGGGGAATGGTGGCCGCGGGAACAGATGCGTCCGTTGCGTCCGTCCCGTTTGCCGGCTCCTGTTCGCATCGCTTCGGCACAAAGAAAGGAAGATGCTTTTGCCGAAGCCGGTTGGGTGCAACTGCCGCGTTTGGTTTCTTTGTCTGATTTGGGGGTAAATGACTTCCGTTACAGTCTGTATCGTTCGAAGGTACAACTGACCGCCGGCCAGGCAGCCAAAGAACGTTTCTTGTTATTTAACATGTATACGCGAGATATCGTGTCGGTCCAGGTAAATGGAAAAACAGCCGAACGTTTGTTTCCCGATCGTGCCGATGCACAGTCATGGACTACTCGTGATTGTTTCGACCGGATACGTCCGGATGAATATGACAACCGCTTCGATGTATCCGGTTTGTTGAAAGAGGGAGAAAACGAGATATTGGTCGTTTATGAAACCTGGGCCATGCACATGGTTATTTCCCGATGGAAGAGTTGGCCGGTATCCGTGAAGCCGGGCTTTCCGTAACCGAGACAGCCTTGACACATCCGTTGGAATGGGAATGTGCGGCGGATGCGGCCGGAATAACCGAAGGTTGGAATTTGCCGCAGTTCGCGTCTGGAGACTGGCAAGTCGTGGTGTTGGATACAAACAGTGAAATACCGGCAAAAGGAAACGGCGTGCAGCCGAAAGAAAGGCCGGACGGACTTTTCACCTGGTATCGGGTTGAGTTTGAACTGCCGAAGCGGGAAGCCGGTGTCTGGATTCCCTGGCTGGCGCGGATAAATGCGTCCGGCAATGGTTTATGTGGTTGAACGGTCATAACATCGGCCGCCATTGGGAAGCGGGTCCGCAGCGTGAGTTTTATCTGCCGGAATGTTGGCTCGATTTCGGACCGGGGAAGAAAAATGTACTGGTGATGGGGTTGCGGCAAACTGCCAACGGAGCTAAGTTGAAGGCGATGGAGATTGCTTCTTACCGGGATATGGCGGAAATCAGAAAGTAAAAACGATTTGTAGTATGAATATAAAAATTTTCTTAGCAGGTTGCCTTTTCGGAATGAGTGCTCTTTCGACGGAGGCACAGCAAGTATGGACGCCGGATAATGGCGACGGGACGTTTACCAATCCGATCATGTGGGGCGACTGGCCCGATCCGGATGTGATACGGGTAGGAGACGATTTCTATTTCGTCTCTACCAGTATGCATTATGTACCCGGCTGTCCGATAGCCAAATCGAAAGACTTGGTGAACTGGGAGATGGTCGGGTATGCTGTAGACCGGTATGATGATGATCCTCGTTATGATTTGAAAGGCGGGAATCTTTATCTGAATGGTTCGTGGGCGAGTTCCATCCGGCATCATAATGGCAAATTCTATGTCGCCTTTTGTACGCCTTATGGTTGGGGAACGGAAAAGGGGCATTTCTCCGTTTGTGAAGCGGAGAAGCCGGAGGGACCGTGGAAGCGGACTGTTTTTCCCGAATATCTTTATGATCCGGGATTGCTGTTTGACGATGATGGAAAAGTGTATGTCGTGCACGGTCAACATAAGCTGTATGTCACGGAATTGAATGCAGATGTGAGGTCTGTCAAAGGGAAGCCGGTCGAGATTTGGAACAAGGGTGTGGACGATAGCCGGGGTTCTGGAAAGAAAGCCGGAATGGAAGGTTCTCGACGTGTATAAGATAAAACGGGATGTACTATATCACCTGCCTGCCGGAGGTAC
>ENA-OQCX01001550-OQCX01001550.1-human-gut-metagenome-genome-assembly--contig:-NODE-1550-length-10323-cov-1.247548_pt1 | contig 10323 bp, 17 predicted proteins | sample MGYA00242762_ERZ504587 | MGnify/ENA primary metagenome ERZ504587 (study PRJEB26092, sample SAMD00036337) | human gut metagenome | host: Homo sapiens | study: EMG produced TPA metagenomics assembly of...
CCTTGGGTGTTTACTTGATGGCAAGTTTGAAATGGCGTACCTGGCTTCAGTAGCATTATCAGATGATGATGTGATGGTTTCCACAGCAGCTGACTCAGGAGCTAGTGCTTCACTGGCTACAAGCGTTTTCTGAGCTAGCACTTTCTGCTGGCACAGCTTGTGAAAAGATTGTAGAAGCTGTCGCTGTTGTTGCAGTATCTGTCGCAACAGTAGCAGATGATGGACCTACTTCTGTTGTCGCTACTGGAGCAACGGCCTCAGTTGGTACCACCACCAAGTTATCTGCTTCAGTTGTAATAACTGGTTTTGTTGCTTCTGAACTGACCACGTTATCTGCCTTGGTGACCTGATTCATCCCTAGGACACCACCGGCTACAAACAAACCTGATAATAATTTAGTTGACGCTACTTTCTTTGACATATCTCTCTATCCCTCTAAAAAAGTTTAAATCACCTCGGCGTTTCAAATTATCACTATTTGTATTTGCATGCTGTAAACTCGAGTTATTTTTAGTTTCATAAAAATCGCTTGGTGTTTCTTATGAAACTAATGTTAACTTAATCTTTTTTGTAAGACAAGGGAATTTCCGGTAATCCTCGTAAACGGTAATTTTTTCATCATGAATGGTCAGGTTTTTTCAGAAATTTGAGAACAACATTTTCTAATTTCATTAAATATTCACTTGATTCAGTCTACTTAAAATGACAAAAATAAATCCCAAATAATGAAAATCCATCACCTAAATAGTTCATGCGATGAGAATAAAAAACCACCTCTCACACAAGGCGAGAAATGGTTTGTTTATCGATTTTAGTATCTAAAATAATGGTCACAGGTCCGTCATTAACCAGACTAACCTGCATATCTGCACCAAAGCGGCCTCTTTCTACAGGAACATGAGTTGACAAGGATTGGTTGAAATCGTCATAGAGCTGGCTAGCCATGTCGGGCTTTGCAGCACCCGTAAATGCTGGTCGATTCCCTTTTTTCGTATCTGCAAAAAGCGTAAACTGAGAAATCGACAAAATCTGGCCGCCAATATCCCTAACAGAAAGATTCATCTTGCCATCTTCATCTGAAAAAAATGCGCATATTGACAATCTTACGAACTGCATACTCTAGGTCCTCTTTGGTGTCCTCGGGACCAACTCCGACCAAGAGTAAGAGCCCCTGCTTAATAGCGCCAACCGTACAATCCTCAATAACCACAGAGGCACTTTGAACACGCTGAATTACAATCTTCATCGCAGAAACTCCTTACCCATTCGTACGTTTAACACTGTAAACGTCAGGATAATTTTAATCTTATCCACAAGACCAGTCAATTCAATAAGGTTTGCAATTTCAAAGCTAACGTGAATATTGGCAAACTTCATGTCCTTAGTCGGTTGTGCATTAACCGTAGCAATGCTCTTGGTCGTATTTGACAAGATTTGAAGAACATCGTTCAAAAGACCCGAACGATTTAGGCCATAGATATCAATCTCAGCTAAGTAAGATTTATTGGTATTGCGTTCATCCCACTCAACTTCAATTAAACGTTGCTCATAACTTTCTTGATTCTTGATATTATTACAATCTGAGCGATGAATAGCTATTCCACGTCCCTTAGTGATATAACCTTCAATCTCATCTCCAGGTACTGGGTTACAGCACTTAGCGATACGCATGAGGAGACCTGAAGCACCTTGAATGATGACGCCATTTTCACTCTTAACCTTAAGAACTTCTTTCTTCTCAGTCTTAACTTCGCCACCGTTCATTAGCTCTTCAGCTTCAGCTTTTGCCTTCGCACGCTCTTCCTCACGGCGTTCTTTTTCTGTCAGACGATTGAAAACAGCAGCAGCACTAATTTCACCAAAACCAACAGCGGCATAGAGAGCTTCTTCACTACGCACACTCATACGAGGGAGAATTTCCTCAATATGTTTCTTGTCTAGGTACTTATTGGCAATATAGCCATGCTCTTGGAAGTAGGCAATCAAAAGCTCACGACCCTTGGTGATAGAGGCTTCCTTGTCCTGATTTTTAAAGAATTGACGAATTTTATTTCTGGCCTTGGTGGTCTTAACCATCTTAATCCAGTCACGGCTAGGACCAAAGGAATTGGCATTAGTTACAATCTCAACCACATCACCTGTCTTGAGTTTGGCTGTCAAGGGCACCATACGGCCATTAACCTTAGCACCTGTGGCCTTCTCACCAACTTGGGTATGGATGGCATAGGCAAAGTCAATAGGTCCTGAATCTTTAGGCAATTCCTGAACAGCACCATTTGGCGTAAAGACATAAATACGCTCTGAGAAGATATCCTCCTTAACAGAGTCAACGAACCCCATAGCATCACCATTTGAGGCATCTTGAAGTTCAACAAGATCTTTAATCCAGTTCATTCCCAAAGCAGACTCTTTCGAATCTACTTGCCCTTGATACCTTTCTTGTAAGCCCAGTGAGCTGCAACCCCATATTCGGCAACTTGGTGCATTTCCTTGGTACGGATTTGGATTTCAATAGGTCCTTTTGGCCCATAAACCGTTGTATGGATAGACTGGTAACCATTGGATTTAGGATTGGCAATATAGTCTTTAAAACGACCAGGCATCGGACGCCAGAGTTCATGGATGTATCCCAACATGGCGTAAACATCACTATGCGTCTCCATGACACAACGGATGGCAATCAAATCATAGATTTGATCAAAAGCGCTTTTTCTTGTCGCGCATCTTACGATAAATAGAGTAGATGTGCTTTGGACGACCATAAACATCACCAACAAGTCCTTGTTCAGCTGTATAGGTCTTAATTTTATCGACAATCTCGTCCACAAGTTCCTCACGCTCACGACGTTTTTCCTTCATCATGTGAGAAATCTTGTAGAATTCCACCTCATTAAGGTAACGGAAGGACATGTCTTCCAATTCCCATTTGATACGACTAATACCCAGACGGTGGGCCAAAGGAGCATAGATTTCCATAGTTTCACGAGAAATGCGCTCTTGCTTATCCTTGCGAAGATGCTTAAGGGTACGCATATTGTGCAAACGGTCTGCCAATTTAACCAAGATAACACGGATATCCTTAGACATGGCCATAAGCATCTTACGGTGATTTTCAGCCAACTGCTCCTCATGGGACTTGTACTCAACCTTACCAAGCTTAGTAACACCATCCACGATATTTCGTACATCTGTACCAAAATCCGCTTCCAAATCATCAAGCGTTTTTTCGGTGTCTTCAACGACATCGTGTAAGAAACCACAGGCTACTGTCACTGCATCAAGATGGAGATCTGCCAAGATACCTGCCACTTGAATAGGGTGAATAATATAAGGTTCTCCTGACTGACGAAATTGCCCACTATGAGCATCTGTCGCATAATGCCAGGCTTTTTCAACTAATTTTAAATCATCTGCTGACATGTAGGCCGAGCAAATGTCTAAAATTTCTTCTCCTGTTACATTTTTATCTTTAGCCATGATTTCTTCCTTCGCTTCTTTTAATAACCTTTATTTTATCACTTTTACAAGTAAAGAAAAAGAGCTAGATAGGCAATTCTTAAGCGCAAGGAGCTAACTTGAAAATCACAATATCTTGTGTTAGAATGATTGAACAAACACAAGATATAGATAGAAAGAGGACGCTTATGTCTCAACTTACCCTCGTTTATATTAGTCTAAGCGGTAATACCCAAAGCTTTGTCAAACGTATGTCTGACTATCTATCCCTCAACCACGGGATTGAATGTCGCCAAATCAATATTAAAGAACTTAATCATGAAACCTTCCAAGTAGATGAACCCTTTGTCGCACTCTTGCCAACCTACCTTGAAGGAGGAAATGGCGTTGACAATGGAGATATTGAGATCCTAACCAATCCACTGGGTGACTTTATCGCAGCCCATAACAATCACGAACGTTGCTTTGGTATCATCGGTTCTGGCAACCGTAACTTCAATAACCAGTACTGCCTAACCGCCAAACAGTACAGTCAACGTTTTGACTTCCCAATGTTGGGAGACTTCGAGCTACGTGGCACACAGTCCGATATCGAACGTCTAGCACCTATTATCCTAGAAGCACAAAAGAACTTAACCAACGCTAAAACTAGAGCAAAAAAGCCCATATTCAGGGCTTTTTTCCTTTGCTTAATTTTTTTCGTGTTTTTTGATTCCAAAGAATCCAGCCAAGGTCATAAGAACCAGACCAGCTAAAGTTGCTGACATAGATTCGTCTGAACCAGTGTTTGGCAAGGTCTTAGCTGAGCTTGAACCTTCAGCCTCTTGTACTTGAGCTTGAGGCAAGATAACAACTTGAGAGTTTGACAATTGGATAGCTGGAACAGGTTTAGCCACGCTGGCACCTACAATAGCTTTTGGTGTCTCACGCTTAGTTTGATCCGCTGTCTCAGAACCTTTTGGTAACTTCTCAGATTCTTTCTTAGTCGTATCCTCAACTTGATTTGCCTTTTCCTTAACAAACCAAACGATACTCTGCAAATCCGGCTTGTGTTGATGTCCTACATAACTAATGGCATCCTGACCAGCAAGGTGGGCACGCGCATTGTCAGATGAAGCAAAACGGATATCTGCATTCGTGATATTAGGGACGAAACTCCAATTTCCATCGGCACTCGGATTAATCGTTTTCTCACTAACAATATAGTCAATGATGGCCTGACGATTCTCAAGATTGAGGAGACGTTTTTCTGCAGCATCTTTAACACCAGGGAAGTTACCAGTCGCACGATAGTTGTTAGTCACGACAAGGAAAGTCTGATTCAAATCAATAGGTTTCCCTTGATAAGCCAAGTCACGAACACGACTAGCGTCTGGGTTAACCAACTTACCTTCGCGATCATATTTGTTAGGTTGTGTCAAATCGAATTTATAAGTCAACCCATCAATCACATCGTAATTGTATGAGCGATAGCTACTGTTAATGAGTTGCTGTGGTTCTTTACTGTTAGGATCAATTTGATTGAACTGTCCTGCAGACATTTCCAACCATTCTTTAATTTGTGCCCCAGTCACTTTGAGTAGGGCAGTAACATTGTCGTAGAGGTAGAGGTCCGCTACGTTCTTAATGGCCAATGGACAGCTGGGATATCGGTATAGTAGGTCGCATCCCCACGAGTCCCTGCCTTGAAAGGTGCAGCTGCTGAGAGGAGTGGAAGATTTTCATCTGCTGTTCCCGCTACTTGTTTTTTAGCATACCATAGTTGTGCATTATTAACGATTTGATAGATGGATCATCCTGAACCTGAGCAAAGTAGCTAGTAATCGGTGCTGTAGTCTCACCAACTTCCTTACGAACATAGTTGATTGTTCCATTATGATCATGAGCTGCCATGTCAATTAAGTCCTTGTCCGCAACATCTGACTTAGTGTCAATCTTTTCAAGCTTAGCCTTACTGTTAACAACTTTCCATTTGCCATTCGTGTAAGTCAATTTGACATCCATGATACCTAGATGATCCCCGAATTTACCAGCCATAACCACAGGTTTCCCATTGATTAGACCATTGACATCATCTACACCAGGGTATTTCGCATAAAAACTTGTGCCATCTCCATTTGGGAAATCCGCATGAGAATGCCCTGTCGCAACAGCATCAACACCTTCGATACCAGCAATTTGGTAACCTTCATTTTCCTCGTTCTTAGTGTATTCATTGTCACCAATACCAGAGTGAGCAGCAACAAGAATATAGTCAGCTCCTGCAGCCTTCATCTTAGGAACGATAGCCTTAACAGCCTCCATTGGATCATCAACGGTTACCTTACCTTCAAGGTTGGCCTTATCCCAAACCAAAATTTGTGTTGGAAGGACACCAGTAATACCGATTTTTAGTGTTACCTGTTTGCCGTCCGTATCGGTAAAGGTCTTGTTAACAATCTTATAAGGATTGTAATAGTAATCACCAGTCTGAGCATTACGCACATTAGCATTGATAATGTTAATCTTAGCAGCCTTAACCATACGATCCAAAAATTCTAGACCATAGTTAAACTCGTGGTTTCCAAGCGTTTCGGCGTCATACCCAAGCATCTCGAAAGCCTTGTACATAGGGTGAGTCTCACCTTGGGCAACAGGATCAATCAAGCCTTATAAGTCCCAAAAGGAGTTCCCTGAATCGTATCCCCACTATCCACTAAGACCGTATTGGGATTAGTTTCACGGGCTTTTTTGATAAGGACAGCAGTTTTAGACAAACCAACTGTTTGAGACGGCTTATCTTGATAATAATCATAGTTAACTAAGTTGGTATGAAGGTCTGTTGTTGACAAAATCTGCATATCAACGGTCTGCCCTCATGAGCAGGCTCTGTAACAGTTTCAGCCTGTACTGGCACTGCTGGTGTCACCTGATTGGCATTCGTCAAAACAGCACTGGCTTCTTGACTCTCTTGGGTCGTTGAGGTATTAGCTGATGGCTCTGTAGATGCATTTGTCGCTACTGTTGTTGGTGTAGCAGAGACAGTCTCTGTTCCTCCTTGAACAGCTGTCCCAGAAGTTCCTTGTCCTGATACTACTGATGCACCACTATCTGCCACAGTTTCCGTAGAAGTAGTTGATACAGGTGCCGTTGCTTCATCGGCTTGCCCTACGACTTGTGGCACAGTCAAGAGAGCAAAGAGGCCCAAAACCACAGCGGATTGAGTCACATAACGATTCGTTTTCATTAAAAATCTTCCCCTTTTATAAAGATAATACAATTATATTAAACCTAAATAAGATTATCAACTTTTTTAGAATTACTCGATTCGTCATACAAAACCAATGAGAAGATTCAATCTTAGCTTAAAAGTGTCAAATACGAAAAAGTTGGAACAAGGCCAACTTTCTCTTATTTATTCAATTCTAGGGCATAACTCACACTACTCAAAGCGTAGAGAGGAGCCGTTTCCGTCCGCATAATACGCGGTCCAAGGCCAATTTTAAGGCCACCAGCTTCCTCAAAAGCATCAATCTCAGACGGAGAAATACCACCTTCTGGTCCAAAGATAAAGAGAATTTTCTGACCACTCTCTACCTGAGCCAACTCACGAGCTAGAGTAGCCAACTCGCCTGCTTTGGCTGTTTCCTCATAAGCGATAAAAATCTTATCAAAATTATCTAATTCTGGTAGAAATTCCCCCTTCTTCTCGAACAATCTAACTTCTGGAACACGATTACGCTTGGATTGTTCTGCAGCTCCTAGAGCAATCTTGGCAAGTTTATCTTCCTTCTTGGCAAGCTTCTTACCATCCACTTAACCACAGACCAGTCGGCAGGGAAGGACCAAATAGCCTGAGCTCCAAGCTCTGTTGCCTTTTGTGTCACCAATCTAGCTTATCTCCCTTGGAAGCCAGAGGCAATGGTTACAGATACAGGCATCTCAACATTATCATTAAGTCTTCAATCACTTCAAAGACATGATTCTCACGGTCAGTCACACGCGCAAGACGCTTGATACCGTCTTCAAAAACCAAGACAACCTGATCATCCTCTGTTAAACGCATAACGTTAAACATATGCTTCACGGTATCCTTGTCTTTGATGATTACTGGATTTTCAACCTGCCCTTTTATAAAATACTGTTGCATTTAGCCTCCAATCACACCTGAAATATCATCTGTCTTCTTGAAGACACAAGCATTCCACTCTCCCTGAACCATGTGAGTTTCTAGGAAGAAACCAGCTTTCTCAGCCGATTCACGCACATATCCCATTTTTCAGAGATAATCCCTGACATAATCAAATAACCTTCATCCTTAACCAAACGGTAGGCATCTTCCGTCAGATGGATGAGAATATCCGCCAAAATATTAGCCACGATAACATCAGCTTCTTGAGTTACACCCTTCAAAAGATCACCTGCAGCAACGTGGATATTTTCCATGCCAGGATTCATATCAATGTTTTCCTGTGCCACTCGAACCGCCACATCGTCAAGGTCATAGGCATAGATTTCCTTAGCTCCAAGAAGAGAGCTAGCAATCGAGAGGACACCCGAACCAGTTCCCACATCAATCACCGTCTCGCCACCACGAAGCACCTGTTCGAGTGCAAAAAGACTCATCTTAGTCGTTGGGTGTGTTCCGGTTCCAAAGGCCATGCCAGGATCTAGCTTGATAATCTTCTCACCTACTGATGCCTCATAATCCGTCCATGACGGTACGATAGTCAAATCGTGGGTAATGCGAGCTGGTTCATAGTACTTCTTCCAATTCTCAGCCCAGTCTTCTTCAACCAATTCTTGAGTAGCCAAGTGAATATCTCCAGTTTCAAGACCAAAATCCGTTAACTCAGCCAAACGCTCATTAACCTGCTTAGTAATAGCCTCGATATCTGCCGATTCCGGATAGTAAGCCGTAATTTTAACCGTCTCAACCTGTTCAACCTCAGGATAAAGCTCATCAAAACGGTCTGCATTTTCCAAATAATCTGCACTATCATCAATAGCCACACCTTGACTACCAGATTCAATTAAAATATTAGAAGCCGCCTCTTCGACCTCACGATTAAACTTCAATCGTTAGTTCTTGCCATTTGTCCATATATTATTTTCTTCCTTTTCTGATAAATAGTCTTTAAAACGTTCCTGCAACTGGGGAATGACACCTTCTGCTTTTATAAAATCCTCTACAGGCATTAGTTTAAATTCCTGCCCCTCGTCACCAAAACGAATCTCACGATACTGCTCTTGGCTAATTCGGCCAACCACAAAGACAGCTGACCTATCTTTATCCAACATACTAGGATAGATTTTCGACCAAATAATCGATTCCTCTTTCAAAGTCAAGCCTAGCTCCTCCCAGACTTCACGTTGAAGACACTCAAGTGGCGTTTCTATGCCCTCTCTTCCACCACCTGGTAATTCCCACATATTTGGCCAAGGAATATCTGTCTTATTATCTCTAAGAACGACCAGAATACTTTTCTCTACGAGTAAGGCAACCTTAACACCTGTAAAATCTAACTGATCCTTTAGATAAGCATCCATCCCTTTTCACTCCCTTTAATACCTTGGATAAGCAAAAAACACCTTCTCTTCAAGTTGAGCTTTCCCTTTGTCGAAAGCTTCTTTGTCCCAAACCAAACCGAATTCCTCAGGTCCATCATCAGATAGAAAATCCATCAATCACTCAACCTTCCGTTGCCACCTCATTTAATGTTTCTGCAAAATAAGCTAAAAACTCACGAGACAGGCCTTTTTTAGGTTCATACGGGATTGTTACTAGGTAATCCTCCTCATCAAATCTCGATTTTGCTGGATTGTAAAAGAGCACGTAATCTTCAAAAAATAACATCTTCATCAGACACTTCACCCTTATCATCAATAGTCTCCACATTGCTACTGTTTTGCGCTTCTAGGATAAAGGTTACTTCCACAGCGTGATTCTTTTTATCCCAGTCCATCGCAAAATCATAGTCCAGGTGCTTATCCAATTCTTCTTCTAATACTGACAAAAAGCCGAATTTAGCCATTTGTTTTCCTCGTTCTTTCTTATTATTCCCTTTATTTTAGCATAAAAGGAGCCAATAAAAAACAGAGTAGCTGTCCCACTCTGTCCTAGTTTATTATTTAGCATTTTCAACCGCTGCTGTCACAAAGGCAGTGTAAAGTTCTTCAGCATATTTGGACGACTATGGTATTCTGGGTGGTATTGCGCTGCCACAAAGAATTTCTTGTCTGGGAGTTCTACAACTTCCATCAAACGATTATCTGGTGACACACCTGAGAATACAAAGCCCTCAGCCTCAAACTGTTCACGGAACTTAGTATTAAATTCATAACGGTGACGGTGACGACGTTGAACAACTTCTTGGTTGCCATAAGCTGCAGCTGCCTTAGAACCTGGTTTCAACTTACATGGGTAAAGACCGAGACGAAGAGTACCACCCATGTCTTCAATGTCAATTTGATCACGCATAATATCGATAATTGGATATTTTGTGTTTGGATCAAGCTCAGCTGAATTAGCGCCATCCAAGTGAAGGACATGACGAGCAAACTCAATACATGTCAATTGCATACCAAGACAGACACCCAACATTGGCACATCATTTTCACGTGCATAACGAATAGCTTGAATCTTACCTTCAGTACCACGTTGACCGAAACCACCAGGAACGATGATACCATCAGCATCAGCCAAACGAGAAGCAACATTTTCAGCAGTCAAATCATTAGCATTGACCAGTCAATATCAATAGCAGTATCATTTGCCAAACCAGAGTGTTTAAGTGCTCAACCACTGACAAGTAGGCATCGTGAAGCTCCACATACTTACCGACAAGGGCAATCTTAGTTGTTTTCTTAAGATTAAGCACCTTATCA
>ENA-OQCX01001551-OQCX01001551.1-human-gut-metagenome-genome-assembly--contig:-NODE-1551-length-10322-cov-1.535360_pt1 | contig 10322 bp, 13 predicted proteins | sample MGYA00242762_ERZ504587 | MGnify/ENA primary metagenome ERZ504587 (study PRJEB26092, sample SAMD00036337) | human gut metagenome | host: Homo sapiens | study: EMG produced TPA metagenomics assembly of...
AGGTTTCCGATGCAAATGCGCCATATCGTCTGATGAAGACAGATCTGGTGGATAAATACATTGATAAACTTCCGGAAGACTTCAACATTCCCAATATCATGTTTATACTTAACTTTGTTTATTACAAAGAAAAAGTGAAGTTCATCGACATCAGCTTCAAACCCAGACAGGCGGAACCAATTCCCTCAATGTGAAAAAGATTGTGAAGATTGGGGGGGACGCTGTGAAGGATTTCTGTAAGCTAAGGAGAGAACTGTAACGCAATTTAGTGAAGCGATCGCTTTAGTTCTTTTGTTGCCAGGACGTGAGTTCGCAATGTATATTCATCGCAGGTCGTCGCAACACTCCAACGAGCTAACTGTCAACTGCGACTAAACATCTCAGGAGAGCCTTCGATGTTAAGTCTTCGTAGACAGTGGATCTCGTCTACGTTAAAAGCGCTCCTGAAATGACCTGCTCACGAATATACATTGCGAACTCACTGGTTACTGGTAAGGAGAATGTGCTAAAACGATACTTCTTCACTGGCGTTGGGAGGGAATTCAGACAGATACACGTACTCTGAGGTTCTGCTGTTTCCAAGTGCAACCCGATGCTTATTGACTGGCATTAAAGGGAGTTTCAGCTGATGCACAGCCTCTGGACACCTGTTACTCCTAAGCAGGTCATTTCAGGTGCGTCCTTAGCAGAGGTGAAATCCACTGCTTACGAAGGCTTAATCGTGAAGGCTCTCCTGAACGATTTAGCCGTAGTTAGCAGTTAGTTCACCGGAGCGTTGCACCGACCTGCGTGGAATAACAGGTGTTCAGAGGCGTCCGCCTTAATTCACTAAATAGCTTTTTAGCTTCCGAAGACACAGTTTATTGCATAAAAAAAGCTGACATCTGCAACTACCGCAAATGTCAGCTCCTTTTTATCTGCCGCTCTTAGCAATGAATTCCAGTACTTCCTCGCGGGTCGGCATTACGCGAAGCGCACCCTTACGAGTGGTAATGAGGGAAGCTCCTGCGTTGGCGAAGGTAAGCATTTCCATAAGATTCTCATCTGTAAGATCCTTAAGACCGTGCTCCAGAACATAGTTCAGGATGCTGGCACAGAAGGTGTCTCCGGCACCTGTGGTCTCAATGGTGTGCTCCTGAAGGAATGGAGCGCATTCTACGCGGCGTCCCTTGTAATAAGCACGGCTTCCGTCTTTACCCATGGTGATAAGAACCAGCGGAATGTGATATTTCTCTTCGATCAGTGCAGCACCCTTGTCATAGTCTGTAGTATCGAAAAGGAATTCCACTTCGTTGTCAGAAATCTTCAGAACGTCACATTTGGTAAGACCGTATTCAATCTCGACGCGGGCATCCTCAAGGGATTTCCAGAGTGGCGGGCGCAGATTGGGGTCAAAGGTGATGATACAGCCGGCTTCTTTTGCCACCTCAATGGCGTGACGTGTAGCTTCACGTACGCCCTCATGGGTAGAAGAGAGAGTTCCGAAATGGAAAATGCGGGAATCGCGGATCAGGTCGTCTGGAACCTCATCCATAGTCAGCATCATGTCAGCACCTGGATTACGATAGAAGGAGAAGTCTCTGTCTCCATCCGGATAGGTGTGGACAAATGCCAGTGTGGTATGTACTTCTTCATCCATAATAAGAGCTCTTGTATCAATTCCAACTTCTTCCACAGCAGCCTTCAGCTGGTTTCCGAACATATCCTTTCCAACTTTTCCGATAAAAGCGGTCTTCTTGCCAAGCGCTCAAGCATAGCCAGAACATTACATGGAGCTCGCCCGGGTTCGCTCCATGATCGGGTTGCCCTGCGCGCTGGTTCCATTCTCTGTGAAATCGATGAGAAGCTCGCCAAGTGCAGTTACGTCGTAGTTTCGATTACTCATTGAAAAATCCTCCTTAGGTGTTTTCAAAATCATATACCAATAATTTAACGCAGAGGGGTGTATTTGTCAAACAAATTTCTTTCTTTTTCCCGCTTAAAATGGTAAAATAGAAATATCAAAATTATGGTCGGATCGACGGGAAAATATAACAATATTAACATATTTTCTGGAAATCCGACAGTCCGTGAAAATTGGCGGGGAAATGGAGAGACTTATGAGCAAAACAGTATATGATTATATGGACTGGCCAGAAATTGAAGCGGTTGTATACGGGGAAGAGACAGCGCCAAGAGATGTGATGGGACCCAGACTGACACCGGATGGTGTACTGATACAGGCTTTTTTCCGGAAGCCAGAGCTGCGGCAGTGGTTACAGGGCGCACGAAATATGAAATGGAGCTGGAGGACGAGGCTGGCTATTATGCAGTGCTGATCCCAGGCAGAAGAATTCCGGATTATGAATTTCAGGTAGAGTTTGAGAAGGAGACGAAGAACTTTAAGGATGCCTACGCATTTGGCGGACTTCTCACAGAAGAGGATGAAAGAGCCTTCCTTGGCGGCGTATATTATGAAGCCTATAAGAAAATGGGCGCACATCCCATGGTGATGAATGGGGTAGCAGGCACTCATTTCGCAGTGTGGGCACCCAATGCAGTTCGGGTAAGTGTGGTTGGCGAATTCAATAATTGGGATGGCAGAGCACTCCCCATGCATAAGATGCCCATGTCAGGCCTTTTTGAACTTTTATCCCGGGAGTAAAGGCGGGAGATGCCTATCGTTATGAAATTAAGGCGAAAGGGATGTGCTCCTTCAGAAGGCAGATCCTTATGGAAACAGAACCCAGCCTGCACCGTTGTGGAATTCTGTTGTGGCAGATGTTTCTGATTTTACATGGAACGACAGCAGCTGGATGGCTGAACGTAAGAAATACGACGACCGCAGGCAGCCGGTTTCCATTTATGAGACAAGTCTGGGACAGTGGAAATCAGGAAAAGAGCTGGTGGCTTTTGCGAAAGAAAAAGGGATATACTCATGTGGAACTTCATCCGGTTATGGAATTTCTGGAGGATGGCTCAGACGGATACCCTACATCTGCATACTTTGCAGTCAGCACACGTTATGGCACACCAGCAGAATTTGCAGCGCTGGTAGATGAGCTTCATCAGGTGGGAATAGGCGTGATCCTTGACTGGTCACCGGCTCAGTTCCCGAGATACGCAGGCGGTCTGGAGAAATTTGACGGAACGCCCCTTTATGAAGTGAAAGACCCGGAAATGGCAGTCCACCCGATGTGGGGCACCATGCTTTATAATTATGACAGCCCTATGGTAATGGATTTCCTGATTTCCAATGCCTGTTTCTGGCTGGAGGTTTTCCATGTGGACGGTCTTCGTATGGATGATGTGGATGCCATGCTTTATCTGGATTATGGAAGAAAGGATGGATGGACACCGAATATGTATGGCTCCAATGAGAACCTTCCTGCCATTGAATTTCTGAAGCATCTGAATTCCATTGTGAAGAAGCGTGATCCAGGAGCACTTCTGATCGCACAGGAGGATGGTCTGTGGCCGGAGCTGACTGACAGTGTGGATAATGATCACATTGGGTTTGATTATAAGTGGAGTGGCGGATGGACAAGAGATTTCCTGTTCTATCTGTCAGTAGATCCGATTTTTGCGGAAGAATTATCATGACCAGCTGACTTTGTCCACCTTATATGCATATTCTGAGCATTATATTCTGACTCTTGGAAACAGAGATGTGGGAAGCCTGAATGAGTTTATGGCGAAACTTCCGGGAGATGAGAAGCAGAAGCTGGCACAGGTGAGAGAGGCTTATTCTTATATGATGGTGCATCCTGGCTGTAAAATGATGGCACCGGGGACTGATATGCCGGAGGGACTTGCCAAATGCATTCAGGCGTTGAATACCCTTTATAAGAGTTCGCCTGCTCTTTATCAGATGGATGATGAGTATGACGGATTTGAGTGGGTTCAGCTGATGAAATACGAGGAGAATGTGATCACTTTCCTGCGTAAGACAGAGAAACCAGAGGAAACGCTGCTTGTAATCTGTAATTTCGCCGCAATACCCTACGAGAATTACCAGGTGGGCGTGCCTTTTGCAGGAAAATATAAAGAAATCTTTAATAGCGATGTAGTAGAATTCGGCGGAGAGGGTGTAGTGAATTCTCGTGTGAAGACAGCAAAAGCAGAAGAGTGCGATGAACGGGAGTATTCTATTAAGGTGAAGCTGCCGGCACTTGGTGTGAGCATTTACAGCTGCACTCCCGGGAAAGCCCCAGCCAGGAAGAAAGTGACCGCAGCGAAAACTGCGAAAGATAAGACTGCGAAAGATAAGACTGCAGGAAAACTGGTAAGGACTGTGAAGGCAAAAACTCCAGCAAAGAAGTCAGTAAAGGAAGAAAAAGCTACGAAAGTAGAAGAAGCTGTCAAGGCAGAGAAAAAGGCAGAAATAGTGAAGAAAAGAGCCACAGTAAAAAATGACAATAACAAAGCAGACAGAAATAGCAAATGAGAAATAAATAGCCAATAAGTAATAAAATAGCAAAAAAGACTGTATTTACATATCTGAATTTCAGATGTGAGGAATGCAGTCTTTTTGAATCTTTTTACAATAAGCAAGTAGCGAAGCAGATCAGAAATATCCGATTGATGCAAATAAAAAAAGCTGGAAATGAGACTCGAACTCACGACCCCTTCATTACGAGTGAAGTGCTCTACCGACTGAGCTATTCCAGCTTATGGAATGATAAGTGTATAAAAATTTATACACTTATCAGACACAAAAGATATTTTAAGTTATAAGCAGCCATTTGTCAAGAAAATCTTGGGTAAAAATTCTGATTTATCGTGGGTGAAAATTCTGATTATACGATTTTAAACCAGTCTTTTTCCTCAAACTCAACTACCGTACAGTCATTGGCATAAGTACATTCCGGTAAAATGATCATTGCATGAAGGACATCGTTGTTTACTGGCAGAGGACATAAATGCCAGATAGCGGCATTGATCTTTACCATACATCCTTTGGGAACAAGGAAGGCCTTTGTAAGTTCCGGGACTGGCGTACCGGCAGATGCAGGAGCAACATGAATGATCATATCATCATCCAGAGCTACAATGCCTTCCCAGGTGGTTGTGTGGTATTCTGCCATCTTAACGATTCGCTCATCTTTGCGTACGGCAATGGGAGAAAATCCCATACTTCCCATACAGGTACCTGAGATACGATCCGGATAAAATTTGTGGATTTCGCCCTGTAAAGGATAACCTTCCGGTTCAGTCATGGAACAGTAGGTGCCAAAGGGTGCAAAATCTGTTGGATTAATTTTTACAGCTGTAATTTCTTTCATGGTAAACCTCCTCAAATGTAGTAAAAACCCTTGAAGCTATTGTATCATGGTGTTGGAAAAAGCTCAATAAATATCTTTAAATGGATAGTGTGAATAAAGAAAGGCAGTTAATATTTTTAATAAAAAGTTTTATAGATTTAAGAACGCAGTATGTGTTATTATAAAAATGTAGATAAAGTTCATAAAGAAAGGCTTGTGGTGAATGAAAGTACCAAACAAATTGTCAAAAATGCTTTCTACCGCAGGAGAAAAGGCAGCGTATGATAACGCATGTAAGAAATTATTGTCAAACAAGATTATTCTTGCATGGATTATGAAAAGCTGTCTGCAGGAGTACAGGGAGTGTGCAATACAGGAAATTGCAGAGAAATACATAGAAGGAGATTTGTATGTTTCTGAAATCCCAGTATATCCGGATGAAGAAACTCCCGAATTGATAAAAGGACTATCTACTGAAGATACGACCATAGCGGAAGGAACAGTAACCTATGATATTCGCTTTAGTGCATTGATACCAGGCACAGACAATCGATTGAGTCTGATCATTAATGTGGAACCTCAGAATAATTATTATCCTGGGTATCCCATCATTAAGCGTAGCATTTATTATTGTTGTAGGATGGTTTCTTCACAGTATGGAACGGTTTTTACAAACTCACATTACGAAAAGATAAAGAAGGTATATAACGTATTCATATGTATAAATCCTCCAAATTACCGAAAAAATACAATTAATCGGTACTCTCTAAAAGAGGAAATATGATAGGAAATGTACATGAAAAAGAAGAAAATTACGATCTTCTGACAAATGTGATTATATGCCTTGGGGATGCATATGATAAAGAAGCGTCTGGCATCCTGCGAATGTTGGAAGTTTTACTTTCAGATAAACGGAATGCTTCAGAGAAAAGGATGATTTTGCAGGACGATTTTGGAATCCAAATGGAAATGGATTTAGAAAGTGAGGTAACAGATGTGGGACATGTTCTTGACGATGTAGCACAGAGAAATTATGAAAAAGGAGTTTGTGAGAGTTTGGTTTCTTCAATTAAAACTCTTACAGAAACAATGAACTGGTCTGTGGATCAGGCTATGGATGCACTTAAAATTTCTGAAGAAGATAAAGAAGAAATACGTAAAAAAATATAATATTGGATAACATTTTGCAAGGGAGCAGAGCCAATTTGGTTCTGCTCCTAATCTGTTAAATGAAAATGAAAAAATATGTTATCAATGGGAAAATAACTGTTTTCAAATGATTCATTCTATGATAGAATACACCTTGATTGCAAACAAAGGAGATGAGGTACATGTCAGGTTATTCCGCCCCAGGCTTTTTTGAAAAGTTGTACCTTTTTTTGAAGAATTATATGGGAATACGGGTTACCGATATAGCAATATACAGTAATGGCGCTATATAAACATGCACCGTGTTTATATAGAGATTTTCTGAATGTATGGCTATAGGGGTATCCCGTATTTTTTTCGTACTTCACTTAACATTACAGCCGAGCGTGTTAAAAAAGGCTTTCTTCAAAATGCGTGTCACAATTTGTGGAAGTCTGCAGGAATAATTTTCAAACACGCTCCAGAAAGGAGGAGACAAATGTCTGACTCATTTCTTGAATTAAGAAATCTGAAAAAAAGTTTTACATCAGAAGAATATGTTCTACAGGGAATCAATCTGCAAATTGATCAGGGGGAATTCGTCACCTTGCTGGGTGCTTCCGGCTGCGGCAAGACGACCACTCTTCGCATCATCGCAGGACTTGAGCAGCCGGACAGCGGAAGTGTATGGCTGGAGGGGAAAGATGTGACGAATCTGGAGCCAAACCAGAGAGATGTGAACACGGTATTTCAGAATTATGCCCTTTTTCCCCATATGAACGTGGCGGATAACATCGGGTATGGTCTGAAAATACGAAAAGTACCAAAAGCGGATATAAAGAAAAAGGTTAAGGAAATGCTGGAGCTGGTTCAGCTGGAAGGCTTCGAGAAACGAAAACCTGCGGAGCTCTCCGGCGGACAGAAGCAGCGTGTAGCCATTGCAAGAGCATTGGCAAATAATCCACGTGTACTGCTTCTGGACGAGCCTCTCGGAGCTCTGGATCTGCAGCTTCGACGGACGATGCAATTGGAACTGAAGCGACTGCAGAAGAAGCTGGGAATTACCTTTATCTATATCACTCACGACCAGGAAGAGGCCATTAATATGTCCGATCGGATCGTGGTAATGAATCAGGGGCAATTTGAGCAGATCGGCACTCCGGATGAGATTTACAACCATCCGAAGACAAGTTATGTGGCAACCTTTGTGGGAAATGCCAATATTTTAAAAGGAAAAGTTGTAGAAATAAATGGTTCTTATGCACAGGTTCAAATAGGTAATGACACTGTTTCCGTTTATACAGAAGAGATTGTAAAGGTGGGAGAGCAGCTTACCCTGGCTGTGAGAAGCGAAAATATCTGCTGGATGAAGCTGAAATGGAAAATGTAGTTGAGCAAAATGAAGCTGAGGGAACTGGCAGACATCTTCACGCAACTGTGAAGGAGAAGAATTTCGCTGCAGGTCAGCTGCGAGTTCTGCTTGCTTTGTCTGACGGCACAGAACTCACAGCCAGCCGGTTTGGCATGAATGCAAACATTCAGCCAGGTCAGCAGATAAAATGGTATTTTGATCCGCGAAATGCAATTGTAGTAGATCGGGAGTTTAAGACGAAAGAGCCTGCTGATATGTCAGGAGGAAATCAGTGATGGGCGGTCTCAGTAACAGCGTGGCAACAGCCAGAAATCTGCACCTGTAAAGAACAGCCACGGCAACAGCCAGGAATCTGCATCTGCAAAGAATATCCGCGGCAATAGCAAGAGCGCTGCATTCACCAGGCACACCCGCGCCACCATCTGGATGATCCTGCCATTATATATTTTCACTTTGATCTTCGTGGCATGCCTCTTATCTATATGGTAGCTTTAAGCTTTGCCACCCCGGGAGAAGTCCACGGCGTGCAGTGGATCTTTACTCTGGATAATTACCGGAAGCTCCTGGAACCAGTGTATCTGGACACCTTTGTCCAGTCCTTCCAGCTGGCCATTACAAGTACTGTTTTTATCACCCTGATCGGGTATCCCTTTGGCTATTTTATGGCGAAATTACCAGCAGGCGGTAAAAAGAAATCTATGCTTCTTCTTATGCTTCCCTTCTGGTAAATTCCCTGATCAGACTTTACGGCTGGATCATCATCCTTCAGAAAAAAGGCGTTCTGAATTTTGTGCTGAAAAAGCTTGGCCTGATCGAGAAGCCGCTGAAAATCATGTACAGCTACCCGGCAATCGTCATTGGTATGATATATGTGTTATTGCCATTTATGATTCTGTCAGTATATTCCAGTGCGGAAAAACTGGACTGGTCACTGGTAGAAGCCGCTCGTGATCTGGGGGCAGGTAAGGTGAAGGCCTTCTGGACAGTCAGCTTTAAGCTGACCCTGCCAGGACTTTTGTCCGGTGTGATCCTTACCTTTATTCCATCTATGGGACTGTTTTTCATAGCAGATATCCTGGGCGGAAACAAAGTTGTGCTGGTAGTAGCCTGATACAGGATCAGATGACCCGGGGAAATAACTGGCCCTTTGCGGCAGCTCTGGCAGTGATCATGATGATCCTTACCACTTTGATGATCCTGCTATACCGCAAGGTCACCAATGCGAAAGAAGTGGAGGGGCTGGATGATAAAAATACAAAATAATGAAATAGAAGTGCTGGATCCGAAAATGCAAGGTGAAGGCGCCGAGGCTAAAAACGGTACATTAGTTAAAAAGTTTGGAAAGAAGAGAAATACAGGCTCTGGCATGAAACGGAGCACCCGCTTTGAGAAGATATACCTTGGTATCATTTTCTTCTTAATGTACCTCCAGTAGCCGTAGTCATCATTTTCTCCTTCAACGAATCCAAGCTTCCCGTACGTCTCACCGGATTTTCCCTCCAGTGGTACGAGAAATTATTCGCAGACAGCGCCATGATGGAAGCCCTGGTAAACAGCCTGATCCTGGGCGTGGCAAGCTGTGTAGTTTCTGCTGTCATCGGAAATCTTGCTACGCTCAGTGAATATTGTCTGCCATATATACGGTAGGGGGTATGTTTGTTTCCTATAAGTCCGGGAATATAGATAAGGAAATATCTGAATCTGAAAAAGCGGTTCAAATACTTGGCGGCGAACTGGAAGATATCTATAAATTCCAACTTCCAGGTACAGATATAGGCAGGTCTTTTGTGAAGATTAATAAGATAAAGAGTACAGGCAAGAAATTTCCAAGAAAAGCAGGTTTACCATCAAAGGAGCCACTAAAGTAAAGATTAAAACAAAGAGTGAGGTAGCAGTATAATTGATTCTGTTACTTCACTCTTTATTATTTAGAATATTTTCTCTGCTTATTAACAATTTCCAAGAAGTATATTTACCTTATTTACAAAATCGCTGGATTTTTCTAATTGAGGCAGATGCTTAGTTTCTTCTACGCCTTCGATTTCAATGGAAGGTAATATATTCTTATACATATCTGCTACACTCACATTTTCAGGATTTCCATCACCAGTGACTATGAAAATAACTGTTAGTTAAAGACTCCAGACAGTGAGAGATGTTTACTGTATTATAATGGCCACATTGACTGGCAAACAAATATTTGGATAGTGCGTTTCCAGAATGGGCGGTTTCATAATAAGTGTTTATTATACTTTCATCAATATCTTCAGAATTATAATAATAATTCATTCTAAACATTTCATCAATATTTTTCTTTCTTGTCAGCATATTGTATAAGAATGTTCCGAAGATTGGTAGATTAATAAATCGGGTAAGTACCTTCGTTCTTTTAGATGGTATCTTTGATAATAATTTGATGTTAGGCGGATTCACAAGAAACAATCTGGTCTATTATTGTCGGGTCGTTTTGACAGGCTGCTATGGCAAATGAGCCAGACTCACCGGTTGCAATAATATCCGTCTTATCTCCAATTACATGCTTAATAAAATCAGTTAAAAGTTGTACATATAAATAATTA
>ENA-OQCX01001552-OQCX01001552.1-human-gut-metagenome-genome-assembly--contig:-NODE-1552-length-10321-cov-1.806259_pt1 | contig 10321 bp, 12 predicted proteins | sample MGYA00242762_ERZ504587 | MGnify/ENA primary metagenome ERZ504587 (study PRJEB26092, sample SAMD00036337) | human gut metagenome | host: Homo sapiens | study: EMG produced TPA metagenomics assembly of...
TCTTCTCCTGCTTTATCATATTTATTCTAAATTATGAAATGTTGTATTATCACTCCAGTTATTAGAGGCATTCAACTCTATTGGCTTACCATATGCTTCTCCATTCTGATAAAGCGTTGCTTTAATAGCCTTAACTCTCATACCATCTGCATCACTTCCATCTTCCCACACTTTCTGTACATTAATATCAACTCGACCTGGATTATCATGAACGTTCGTAAACGTAACCACATAGTTTACACCATCCCATATCGGATCCTTACTTTGATATCCCTGTGGCACATCCTCCGTAAACTTCCAATTATCCTTGTCATCCTTCTTGATATCCGTAAACGTCGTCCAGTTGTTATCCTTGCTCAACGTATACGTCTTGACTTCACCACTTGTGTTATGTGTCGCCTTGATCGTGATCGACGTTGGCCGGATCTTGGCTGCATCGTTATGATCATCCCATATCTTCTTTAATGCGATATATTCTGATTTCTGGTTTCACAAAGGTATCGGAATCATGAATGTAGGTACTTGTGTCATTATCTGTATTGTTCTCGGCTTTCACGTCATGGATCAGGTTTTCTTTCGTATTGTTGATCACTTCTCCTTTCAGTGTCAGCTTCTTGTCGCTTCCTTCGTATCCCGCTGGTGCGGATGTTTCCACGACTTCATACATATCGCAGCCTGTTCCGTCTTTTGCGTAGATATCCGTTGGCAGTCCGATAAATTCCAGATATTCAAACTGGTCATCTTGTGAAATGGCTGTTGCGATCGTATCACCTTTCTTGAAGATCGTGTTGCCTTTACCATTTACGATATCTGTTTTCGCCTTTAAGGCAAACTGGCTCCGGCCAGCTTGTTTCCGCCCTGATCGGTCTTGATCAGATGGACGCTGTATTTCTGCAGGATATCGTTCGCATCAATATGGACGCTTGCTTTCTTGGCCGTCTTTAAGGCGATATCTTCCTCTTCTGGATTGATGACCTCTACGGTTGTCTTGATTGTTTTTCTGGCAGGTCTTTATATGCTCCCTGACTGTCAAAACTGATGTTGATCTCGTATTTTCCTGCTTTTTCTGCATAAGTCGGTGTAAATGCTATGTCTTTATCAGTCACTTCCACATCTTCTGCTCCATCATCATCGTAAAGAATCCGCCAACTGAAATCCTCTGCCTTAAACTTGTCTCCTTTTAAGAATGTATTCTTTGGCATAGCAACGATTTTCACTGGCTGTTCTTCGGTAAACTTGTCTTCTTCGATCTTTAAGATCTGATCCATGACATAGGTTGTCTTAAGGATTGGATTACCGTAGAACATCTGGCTGACATCTTCCACATTGGATGTGTTAAAAGATGAAAGATCAAGTGTCTTGATGGAGTCCATCGCATAGAACATTTGGCTCATATCCACAACTGCGGATGTATCGATATTCTTAAAGTTAATCTCGGTCAGATCACTGCAGTTCTTAAACATCTTTGATGATACTGCATTCATGTAGATGACCTGTCCGGCTCTCTGACTGGAGATATAGTAGTCTCCGCCGTCATTCCACATCACAACACTGCCGTCTTTATTCTGTGAGACATCCGTTGTCATGGTCCCTTCTGGAGCATCTTTCCATGTAAAAGTCACAGATTCTGCATCTTTGATCCTCTGATTGAGCTTTTCGCCTTTTTCCAATACATAAATGCCTTTACTTACATCGTTTCCTTCATTTCCAAATGGATCTTCCTTATCCGGCACTTTGGCTTCATCACGGATATCATTCATACTTCCTGCCGTCGTATCCCAGGTCAGTTCCAATTCATGTTTTTCCTGATCTTTGATGTAGCCGGCTGGAGCCTTGATCTCTTTGACATAATACTTTCCAAGATAAAAATTTCTGGTTTCTTTTTTATCCGCATCTCTTCTTGTAAAATAGATTTCTTTGTCTTTCGTTGTTGTCTTCTGATCGATCAGTTCATCTTTCTTCCAGACAACAGCTCCATCATCTTTCTTGACATCCTCGTCAGCATACAGTCCGTAGACCGCTCCTGTGATCTGGTCATTGTCATAGATGAAACTCTGGGAATCTTTATCATATCCTGTTAAGACTTCTCCTGTCTTACTGAACGTGATCTCTCCGTAAACGGGTGTATCTGTTTTTTGAAACTGATAGCTTCCCTGTCCTTCGTTATCGTATGTAATCTTGACACTTGTAGATTCCTCACTCAGTTCGAACTCTTTTGCTTCTGCATCACCATGTTGTAGCCTGCCGGTGCTTCGGTTTCCCTGATCGTGTATTTCCCGTATGGAAGATAACACTCTGCAGTTCCATCACCGCTTTGTTCCAGTTGTTAATGTTGCAACAACATCTTTATCTTCATCGTAGATCTCATAGACTGCATCATTTAACAATTTCTTTGTCTCTGCTGAACGTTTGACCAGTTCAATCTTTATCTTTCTCTCAGCATCCTTATAAGGACCAAATGTGACGGTCTTGTGTACATCCGATTTGATCAGTACCACATCTTCATCTTCCATCATTTCATGCTTTGTATCGCCTTTGATCTGATGCAGTGTGTAGACACCGATCGCCAGTGAAATCGATGTTGCTTCTCCTTTTTCATCCGTTGTCAGGGTATCGACCACTTCCCCATGCGGATCAATGATCTGGAATTTCGCCCCGACTTCCGGCACGTATTTATCTTTGTTTATTGACATCTGCTTTTTGATCGAAATTTTTGCGGATTTTGTATAGTCGTCTTTTAATCTGAATTCATAAACCTTGACTTCATCCTCGATCGATGCTTTCATTTCTGTGGAATACTGAGGTGCTGCAAGATCATAACCTTCGACACCTCTAGTCTGTAGAACGATGAACCCGCTTTTCTTTGTGTAATCTTTTAAGAGCATCGCTGCTTTCCCTTCGGAATCCGTGACTAATGTTCCAAGGATTGCATCTTTGTTATTCTTTTTCAGCTTTTCGATGTAAGACAGTCGATCTTCGGATGTTGCCAGTGTCTGGTCCTTGAAGTCCTTGACCAGAGATTCATCCAGCACGACAAACTCCGCTCCTGGTTCTGGTCTGGACTTTCCGTTTTTGACCATCGTTTTCCGGATCCGGACCTTGTCTCCATTATAATAATTTATCCAGTTCAAATTTTTTAAATTTCTTATCCCCGTCTTTGATCGTTACATCAAAATCATCAGCGATCTTATAATTATCACTTCCTTTTGTCTGATGAACCGTGTAGGTACCAGGATCGAGCTTTCCAGACTGAGCTGCCCCGTTCTCATCTGTGGTCAGTGTTTCCACAACCTTCTTCGTTGCTTTGTTGATGATCTGAAATTCTGCTTTATATTCTTCTTTTTTTGTATAAATGCCAGTTTCCTTATCACTGATTCTTGTAACCTTTGTCAACATGATTCCTGCATACTGCTCCGGATCGTTTGATTCGACCTTGTAGGTAGCTTTTGAGCCGTCAATGGTCACCCATTTATCCGGTACCATGTCATATCCATCTGTCGTTTTTGTCTGATGGATACGGTAAGCTCCATAAGGCAATAAGTCTGTTTCTGCGATCCCTTTGTTATTCGTTGTGATCGTTTGTTTTAAATTGTTCTTGGAATCGTAGACTTCAAAGACTGCCTGTGCTTCTGGAACATTGTTTCCACCAAATGTCTTTAAGATCTGGATCGTTCCCTCATATTCCTCTTCTTTCAGATACTGTGTCGTATTCTTGTCAATCGTAACAGAAATATCCTGGCTGGATGTCCTGTATCCTAAAGGAGCATACTTTTCATGTAAGCGGTAATGTCCTGGATACAGATCCGTTGCTTTTGCATAACCATTGGCATCCGTGACCAGCTGTGTCACAAGCGTACCTGCCGGATAGACCACACTTTTGTTGTCAGATCCTGTGATATCACGTTCTGCATACAGCTCATAGACTGCATTCTGTAAGTTCGCTTCGACTCCGTGTCTCCCCGTTTGTTCTGTACAACACCTTGTTTGTAGATCTCAAGGTCAGCTTTTTTTAAATTCGTTTGTATAGTTGAACGTAAAGGATCGGACACCACCCTGTTCGACTTTGCTCTGATCTGTCTGATCAGGGATCAGATGACCAAATGGAGATTTAATCTCTCTTGTCATCCAGGTATGAACGGAAGAACTCTTTAATGCTGCGATCTTCTGCTGGGCAAGCTGCTGTGCTTCTCTCATTGCTACAGAATATGCGTTTGCCTTGGAATCATACCATCCGTTTCTGGTTGCATCTTTCTGCTGGCTCTTTGATAATTCATTCCAGTTCGTTACATATGTTTTTTTCGTTGATGTCACGCTGTAACTCACTGTTCTCTGTACGGTATAAGAAGCTTCTCCATTGTCATCGGTTGTTACACTTCCTTGATAATTCCCATCCATATAGATCTGAAATGTTGCTCCAGAAAGCCCTGCTCTTGTTTCCGCATCTTTCTTTTTAATCTTGATCCTTACGTTATCTGGGCTGGTTCCTGACTTTGTTGCACTCGTTTTCGCTTTTTCAATATCTGGCGGTGTGTGACGGAATCCAAACAATACTTGATGGGAATCCAGTTTTTTCTTTTTCACACATTTCTTCACTGTGTAATAGTAGATCGTTCCTTCCGGGTCCTGATCACTGATCGTTTCGCAAAATTTCTTCGCATCTTTCTGTGAATACCCTTTATCTACATTTTTTCCTGCCTGATAGACTGTATCCTGCTTGTTTGCTCCATGTCCACATGCCCAGATATATGCCTGGCATAACGCCATGGATTTTTTGTTTTTGTTACTAAATCTGAAATACCAGTTTAATGCCCTTGCAATCCCTTTTTTCTCATATGTTGCCGCATTGATTGTCTTGTATTTCAAGGTATCCCCGGAACACATAGTTTTTCCAGAGTTTAGACAGAACACTCTGTGTCCGTCTGCTGTCATGCTCCACAAACCTTCTGATGCCGGACGGCTGATCGCAGGGATCTTATTGCTCGATAATGCCTGACTCATCGCCAGTGATGCTTCTCCTGTGGAAGCCTTAACTTCTCTGCCCTTTAAAAACAGAGATCCCCCTGAATTGCTCAGATATGTTGTCATGATCATCAGAAGGGCAAGAATGCATACAGAAATCTTTTTACAGATTTTTTTCAGTTGTTTCATCCTTTTTTCCTCCTCCCTTATTTGTATCGATTTGTAAAGTATCCCGGCTGACCATCTTTATCGATTCTTCCATACTCAGAATCTACGTGGTCTCTCGAAAATCCAGTACCATTCTGTCCTTCTAGTTCGATCGATCCATTGAACATGCCATCATCATGGATGATGTTATGCGTGTCAAAGGAACCATCCGTTTTCTTCCAGACAGCATACAGTTCATAGGTCTTTCCCGCATCGCACAGGGTGTTGACCGTCTGTCCATCCGTGTATTTTGGTTTTACTGCATCTGGATTTTCACTCCATCCCATAAAGGTATAACCCGGACGTTCAAACGTGTTTGCCGGCAGCTTATCATCCTGACCATATTTAAGATCTGCAGTTTTTTTGCCACCGGATGCACCATTGCCATCAAAACTTACTTCATAGGAACTCTTGGACCAGATGGCATAAAGTGTCATTCCATCAATATCTGTCCATGTGATCGTCTGTCCAGGAGAATACTGTGCTGTTGTTGCATATTTATCTGTGCTCCACCCAACAAACGAATAAACCTTTTTTCTTATATCCGTTTTGTTGCAAAGGTGTAATTTAAATCATAAGTTGCTGTTCCATCAGAAACCCATCCTGAATCCTCACCGTTTCCATCATAATAGATGTTATAGCTGTTTGCAGTCCATTGGGCGATCTCTGTATAGTTATTACATACCAGCCACCCAGTGTTTGACATCCAGCCCGTTTCCTGATCCAGCCATCCATCCAATGTGTAACCTCTTCTGGATACCGTTGGAAATGAGAAATTATCTCCATCTGTAAAATTCCAGGTTACATCTGCACCGGTTCCTCCATTTCCATTGTAATAAATGCTTCGACTTGGTTTTTCCAGATTTAGATTGATCGAACACCAGTCATAAGTTTTCCATCCATCTCTGTCAGTGGAAGCCACTCCGACCAATCCAGTACTGACATGAATATTTACTGATTTCCAATGTTCTTGAGTATCATGATAGGAATTTTCCCAAAATCCATCATTTCCTCCGCAATAAAGCGTTATATCCTTGCTTGGATCTGAAAATGTTGGTTTATCCACCGTTACCCATTCCCAAGAACGATGCTGTTCATGGGCTGGTAACAGATACCAGACTTTGATCGTTAAAAGCGTATAGTTGTTATTACTGTTCTTCTCTGAATATATCGTCTGTTTATTCACTGTAAGCTTATAATCTCCACCTCCACCGGAATACGTCGTTACCGTATATGGATGTTTGGAATTATTAAATGTCCCACCGCTGACATTTTATTTTTTTCATATTCATCACTATGAATATACATTGTCAGACTATCGCTTTTCCCATTTGGTCCATTGATGTTCACTGTTAAATGTCCATCTTTAAAATGTTTGTTTCCTCCTGTATTATATGATTGATAAGCATGTGCCTTCTTCATCTGATACCATGCCAGAACGGAAACAAATGAAACCATGACCACTAATACCACTATGATCTTTCGTTTTCTTTCCAGGATCTTTTTTGCATTCTTCATCATATCCTCCTCTCCATCTATTTTTATCTATCTTCCTTTTGTTTCCTGATCTTCTGTCCATGATTCCTCATACAGTACACCACATACCGATATCTTCCATGTCCTCGGTACGGATGACAGGTTAAAAGTGTGACCATATCTTTCCCTTTTTGAATCAGAATCTTGTCCATATCATATGGATCAATCACTTTAATCTTTGTAACCTGGTAATCCAGTCTTTCCCATGGATTTCTAATGATCACCTGATCGCCTGTTTTTAACTGTTCGATGTCCCGAAATACGGAATTCCCCGATATCCCGATGTGCAGCGATCACGCAGTTGCTGTCTTTTTGTCCTACTGGCAGGGATGTCTGTCCCATGATCGCTGCTCCTTTTCTCATATTTTCCATCGTCGCTCCCAGATATAATGGAAGTTTCTGTTTCATCTTCGGTATCTTAATGTAACCGAAGGTATTCTTTTCGTTTCTTAAGACGATCGGTGCACTGCGGTAACTGAATACATCCTTTAGTCCTGCTTGTTTTTCTTTGAATATCTTCCTGTTATAGCGGACTGCTTTTTGATACAGTAGATCATCCTGTTTTCTTTTGCTTCTCCTCTGCGTCAATTTTTTCACCGTCTGATTGGACTGTTTTTGTTTCAGATATGATATGATCTCCGGATAAAGCAGTAACGTGATCCCTATCACCAGAAAAAAGATTCCAACAATATTTATGATCTTTTGTTTCACCATATCTCCTTTCTCCGCTTTTTCTTTTCATCTTTTCATATACTTTTCTGACTGCGATCAATACACAAATGATCAATAGTCCTGCAAAGATGGCCCGTTTGTAAACTTCCATCCATTGCGAATGATGATTTCTTGCTCTTATCTCTTCCTCTTTTGCATGATAAGCTGTGCGAACTCCTCGGACTAATAAACGCTTGTCATTAACTCCATAGGGTGTGCAAGTAACCAATGTTACATGATCTTTTCCTTCCATGATCTGAAGTTCCTTTGTATCTTGTGGTTCCACGACTGTGATCTGATCCACACGGTAAGCAAGCTTTTTATCCAATACATGTATAAAAAAGAAATCTCCCTTTTTCATCTCTGTCAGATCTGTAAAGATTTTTGCAGAACTAAGCCAGTATGCCCAGTCAGCACCGCATGGGTATCTTTTCCTCCAATCGGAAAGGAAGATGCAGCCAGATGTCCGATCCCATGTTCCAAAACTGTCCCACTTGTCCCATGATAGATCGGTAGATTAATTGAAATGCAAGGAATCTTTAAATATCCCATGATCGATGATCCATCAATATTTAATATTCTATTATAATGAACCATCTCTCCATCCAAACATTTTACCTTAAACGGATCAGTCAACTGTACTGAAGATCGCATCAATTCCCCATTATACTGTTTTGCTTCATCCATTACTTTTTTTATTGATCGCCTGATCCATTCCGGCTGCCTTTTCCTGATAACTTTCCACTGTCGAACCTGCACTCTTTTCAAACAGATAGTTGCTTACAAATGGATAAGACAGCAGAAAAAAGCCGGCCAGAATAACCAGAATCGGTATGATCTTTTGTTTCATTTTATCTTTGTGATCGTCCTCTGTTTTTGTTCAAGATCAAGATCCCACATCCAGCAACAACAACCCCTGCAATGATCAGAAGATAGTTTCCTGCCCCACCTGTCATTGGCAGCATGAACTGCTTCTGATTTGTGATCTGCATATTGATATATGCATTTCCAGAATCATCGTGTTTTGTCATCGTTGCCTTTGTCTCATCCACAGTCGCACTCGCTGCTGTAGTCTGAACCGTCACATCATTCTTTAATACCGCACCATTAGGAACTCCATCATTTGCTGTGGAATCTGCATCAGACTTACTCTGGATCCCTGTGATGTTTGCTTCGGTTGGTGTGATATCTGCTTTTGTCTCTTTGACCTTAATGATCACTTCTTTCTTTAACAGGGAGTATCCTGCATCGGAGTGTGTTTCTGTAAATCCATATTCATCTCCTTCAATCCCATTGATCACAAGTTTTCCATCAGAAGACGGACTAAACTGAGTCGCATCAGCTTCTTTTGCAGACTTTCCTGTTACCTGATAAACACCTGCTCTATCTGCTCTTGCTACCAGATAGTAATTATCTGTCTTATTTTTTACAACGAATTTAACCTTTGTTGCATCTCCCTTGCTGTCAGAAAATTTCTTTGTCAGATCATATCCGTAAGAGTATACGATACATTTGTCTTTTAAAATATCATAATAATTCGTATTTGTTCTCTTCCACGTAAGGGATACATCGTTTGAATTTCCTTTATCACCAAGAATAACGCTGTCATCTGTATTCACCTTAGCTGTATAGTATACAACAATATATTTATCAGAATATTTCTTATTCAACTCCTTAAGTCCTGCTTTTGTCATCTCGATCTTCATTGCAGGATCGTCTCCAGATTTCCCGTATGTTGCTGCAAACTTTGGATCCGTGTCAGAACTCTTCCATACAGCCAATGCACCACTCTTCTCAACATTGTTCACATTTGTTCTGTCCGCTGCATCCTTAGTTTCATAGATTGCGATCACGGCATCTTTCCCATATGTCATTCCATTTGCCATTGTATCGTTAAATGTATAAGTTGACAGGTAGGTTGTTGATGATGTGATATGTGGCAATTTTGAAATGAACTGATAATCCAGTCTTTCTGCTTTAGATGCTGTCACGGTACTCTGATATTTGTATTCATTTCTTGCAGAAGTAAAATCTGCCAGTCTGTCTGTATTGGCAGTTGTTACATTGTCCTGATCTGGATTATTGCGTACTCTTTTGTCAAGTGTTGGATTTCCAGTTTCATTCTTTGGATAACAGATCACATCATAGAACCAGTCATCTCCCTTAGAATCCGTGGATGGCAACTGTACAAACCATGGATTTGTTGTGTAAGTTACATTTTCTGGTGCCTTTGTCTCAACGATCAGGTAAAGACCCAGTAGCAATTTGTCTTTACTTGTCACACCATTAGCATTAGTCTCATCCATGGCTGTCCCATTCTTTCCCATGTAATCTTCTAATTTATCTTTCGTTACCGTATTATCTTCTAATGCCTTGGCAAGTTTCTCATTGATCTGCTGGCTTGTAAAATATGTCTTACTTCCTTCTGTTTTAGCTGCATCAGAAGATGTCAAACCCAAAATCTGCTGTATTGTGGTTGGAAGTTCATAGATCATCTGGATCTTTCCATTCTCACTCTGCTGTTCAACATCTCCAACTTCGCAGGTAACTAAATTCCACACCTTTGATCGCATATTTTTCCAAGGCTGCTTCCGCAGCAGCGTCCTGTTTTCCTGTTGGTGTAAACTGACTGGTATTAACACCGGCCTGTTTTGCTGCTGTCATGTCATATTTGTGGATCGTTATGGATCCAGTTTTACTTGTATCGACCACATCTGTTGATGCCGCTTTGATATTAACGATAGGTGCAAGCATCATTGCTGCAGATAATACAGCAATCGTTATTTTTTTGATCATATTTTGAATCTTCATTTTTTCTTTCCTCCTATTTTTTAGAATATGAAAAAAGCACAAGAATCATTGATCATACTCAATGATTCTGTGCTTTTCTTTATGTGATATATATATT
>ENA-OQCX01001553-OQCX01001553.1-human-gut-metagenome-genome-assembly--contig:-NODE-1553-length-10319-cov-1.760106_pt1 | contig 10319 bp, 22 predicted proteins | sample MGYA00242762_ERZ504587 | MGnify/ENA primary metagenome ERZ504587 (study PRJEB26092, sample SAMD00036337) | human gut metagenome | host: Homo sapiens | study: EMG produced TPA metagenomics assembly of...
TGCAGCGGCAGCACGGCGGCGCACAGAGTGCCCAGAACCGCCAGCACCAGAAAGTCCAGTGCCAGAAATACCAGCACCGCAAGCCCGGGGTAATACCCCTGCTGCGCGGCGGCTTCAAACACAAAGGCAGACACAAAGCACAGCAGCCCCAGCACCAGCGTGCCAATGCAGCCAAAGCCGCAGGCGGCTTTCCAATGGGCGGCAAGGGTCTGTTTTGCCCGGGCAGCCACTGAGAGGGGTCGTTCTGCAAGCTGCGCAGGGCACAGTCTGCCAGCAGCACCATGCAGGGCCGGTCAGCAGACCGGTGACCGCGCTGCACACCACCGTCAGCGGCAGGGAGAGCAGGGTGACCCCCAGCGAGACCCCCAGCGCAGCGCAGGCAGAGCACGCAGACCATCAGGTTCGTGCCCAGCAGCTGGCCGAGGTCGCGGCCGACCATCTGGCAAAAGCGTGCAAAGCCTTTTTTCTCCGGCTCATTTGGGCCTACGCCATGGCCGTCACGCCCATAAAGGGCATTGTAGATGCTCATTTTACTTCACCTCGGTGCCAAAGGCTTCGATCTGGGTCAGCGCCGGGAAGGGGGAAGTCCCCTCGGCTGAATCAGATCCTTCAGCACAAGGCTGCGCACCCGCTTGGCTCAAAGGCCACGCTCTGGGGCTTGGCGCTTTTCACCAGCGGGATGTCCAACCTGCTGCCGTCGGAAAATTCCACCGTGGCCTTGACCCAGTAGTTGTCGTGGGGAAAATCTGCCGCTCGGTGATGCGCAGCTCATCCAGCAGTACTTCCCGGCCAAAATCCAGCGTCAGGGCAGCACCCGGGTCGCGGTTGATGCCCCAGCTCTGGTAGGGATACTCGCCGTGGGCGCTGTTCTCGAAAATGCCGTCGATGGCGTTGCGGGCGGCAAACACCGCCTCGCCGCGCGTTTCTACGTTGCGCTGGCATGGGGATAAAACCGGTGTCGCCGTGCTCGTCATAGCAGTTAAAGGCCAGATTCCGCCGGGCGACGATCTCCTCCGGCAGTGCCAGCCGTGCCGGATGACATGACGGCTGCCCACAAAGCTCTTGGGCGAATAGGTGATGGCCTGCTCCCCGAAGGGAATGTGGAAATTGATCTCCCGCTTGACCACATACACAAGGCTTCGGGCATGGTGTCCTCGAACTGGATAACGCAGTACTGGCCGGGATGGTCGATCTCCAGCGCAACCCGGTCGCCGGGCTTGTAGCAGTTGGTGTAAACAAGGGATACGGCGGTGTCAGCGTCACAGGTCATCAGGGTGTGGCCGGCTTCGTCCAGAATTTTCAGCTTGATGGTCTCCATGGCAGTTCTCCTTAGTACAGTTCGAGGTTCAGCATTTTTTGGAAATGCAGGGTGATCTTATAGATTGTTTCCGGCCATGCGGTGCGCAGGCGCGGGTCGGTGATGGGCACCGGCGTAACAGCAGCCGTTACGGCACCCGGGTCAAACCGAATGCCGCCCAGTGTGCCCACCGCAAAGCCATCCGCAGCGGGGACAGGCTGTTGCTCGGTGAGCAAGGTCAGCTCCACCGTGCCGGGATAGTCCGTTTCGTCCCGCAGGGTGATGCCCTGTTCACTGACCGATACGCTGCGGCGGTAGGTGGTAAGCCCCGGGATGGGAGGGTACGCGCCCGCCAGTTCGCCGGTGATGCTGTTTTCTGCGGTGCACACCTCCCGGGCAGCGTATTCCGCGCCGGGCAGCTGCTGCACGCCGTCAAAGGTAGGCAGATTGTGCCATGCGCTCTGCATCGTCCAGATCTCATACCGCTGGGGGCTGAAGGTCTTTTTGGTGTAGCTCTCCACTCCGATATCGATCAGGAACGTTCTGCCGTCCTTGTATACAGTAATGCTGCCGGTATCGTTGTGATTGTGCTGTCGCCGTTGGAGCCGAACTTTGCACCCAGCACCCAGCTACCCTGCCGCGCGGCATAGACGCCCACGCTGGGATACCACACCGTTAAATGGTGCCGGGGCGCTGCGGAGTAGGTCATCATTTCTTCTTCTGCAAAGGCGGTGGTCAGCCGGTACCACAGGTTGATGTGGGTGCTGCCGTCCGGGTTCTGCAAATGGTCGGGGTCGGCATCGGCGCGGAAGTCTGCCGCCGCAAGGGCTTGCAAAGCATCGCTGCCCACAGCCTGCCCAAAACGGTATTCCCGCGCACCGCACCGCCCGGCAAGGGGGCTGCAATCGCCAAAGTTCAGGTAGTAAGGGCCTTCCACATGGACGTTGCAGATGTACTCTGCAATGTTTTTGATTTTAGGTTCATGGAACAGGGGAGAGAAGCCTGCGGCACAATGCTGGACAAAATTTCAAGGCAGCCCCACAGGGTCAGCCCGGCGTGGCGGTAATACTGCGCACCCTCGTTGCAGCAGCCGTCCGCGCCGTAGTCCTTTAAAAAGCAGTCGAGACTGTACGCTGCCTGTTTGACGGCAGCGTTTCGCTGCTGCTGCGTGGTGGGCAGCAGAAAACAGTGAGCAGCACATTCTGGGTGCACCAGCTCGTCCAGTTGCACATGGCTTCCGCACCGTTTCCCATCCACCAGAAGTGGCCTGTAAAATAGGGCGTCAGGATGCGGCGTTCAGCTCCCGTTCCATCCGCGCTGCAATGCCCGGCGCGGTGGTATCCAGTTCGTCGTGCAGCAGGTAGCGGGTCAGCGCCAGCAGCGCCCCGGTCTCGGCGGCAAAAAGCTCTACAATAGGCTGCGAAGTGTCCGGCAGGGGCAGCTGCGGGGTGTCCCGCACATAGCTGTTGTGGGCAGGCAGCTGCCATGCGCTTTCCTCGCAGAGCGCCCATACGGTATCCGCAATGGCATCCAGAAAGCGCCCGCTGTGCTCTACGCACTCGGCGCATACCAGTGCGCACAGCCGCGCCCGGCGGGAGAAGTAAGCCGTCTCCCATGGGGTGCGCCGCCCGGTGTGGGTGAAATCCAGCCAGAGCGAGAGCGGCAGGGGCGCAATGGGCGTTGCAGCGCGGCTTCTCCCGCCTGCAAAAAGCGCTGCTTTGCCCGCAGGGCAGCCCTGCCATGCAGTACGTTCTTGGCAGGGGGGAAGGGCCGGTAATCGGAAAGAAATTCCGGCAGATGGGCAAGTTGTTCCTGTATCATAAAAGCCTCCGGTTTTAAATACTTTGCTGGTATTCCCGCGGGCTGAGCCCCGTGACCTTTTTGAACACCTTGGAAAAATAAAAGGCGCTTTCGTACCCCAGTTTCTCAGCGATCTCGTATACTTTCAAATCGCCCTGTTCCAGCATCTCCTTCGCCGCAGCGATGCGGGTCTCGGTAATGTACTCCACAAAGCCGCTGTCGCCGTATTTGCCAAACAGCTGGCTGAGGTAGTTGGGCGAAAAATTGAATACAGCCGCCACATCGGCCAGCGTCAGCCGCTCGGAAAGGTGGCTGTGGATGTACTCCTGCACCTGTGCCACCACCTGCATCTTCCCGGCGGTGGCGTCGCCCTCGTTGACCTCCACGAACTGGATGGGCTGCTCCACCGTGAGCAGGGCTGCAAATGGGCGTTTTCCCGGCAGCAGCGTGCCAGCCCCAGCAGGGAGCCGGTGGGACGACCTACCGCCCAGAGCAGCCGTACCGTGAAATAGTTGTATAGAATTTGGCTGGCGCGTTCCAGCAGCGGGCGCAGCACCGTCCGGTAGTTCTGGCACTGGGCATCGGTCAGGCAGAACAGCACATTGCAGCGCATGGCATCCGCCCCGGTCACATAGCAGCAGGTAGTTTTGCAGGGTGGTCTCCAGCATCCGCCCGCAGGAAAAACTCAGCTTCAGCTGCTGGGCGGGGGTAAGGGCGGTGTTGGCGATGATCTCGCAGCTGGCTACAAGATAGGCGTCGCTTGCAAGGTTCAGCTCCATGTGCTGCAAAGGCTGCTCCAATGCGGCTTCGTCCGGGAACAGCCCGGCGTACAGCCGCACGAAAAACGCTCCTGATAGCTGCGCACACTCTCAGCAAGGTTTTCCTGTGCCGACAATTCGCCCAGCAAAGCGCGCTCCTTTTTTACCTTTTCGGCGGCCTTGGCAAGGGCGGTTTGCAGGTTCTCGGGGGGTCAGGTCCAGTTTGACCAGATAATCCACCACCCCGGCACCCATGGCCTGCTTGATGTAACCAAATTCTTCAAAGCTGGTCAGCATGATAAAGGCGGGCAGGGCGCTGCGTTCCCGGCAGGTGCGGGCAAGGGTAAGCCCGTCCATCACCGGCATTTTTACGTCGGCAATGACGATATCCGGCTTCTCCCGCTCAATGAGTTCCAGCGCCAGCTTGCCGTTGCGGGCGGTGCCGCAGACCGTATAGCCCAGCTTTTCCCATTCCAGCATCCCTTGCAGGCCGATGAGCACCAGCGCTCATCATCCACCAGTAATATCCGCAGCATGGCTGTCTCCTTTCTGTTGATAGGGCAGCCGGATGGTGACCTCGGTGCCCACGTCCTCTTCGCTTTCAATGGTCAGGCCGTAACCCTCGCCAAAGGAATACCGGATGCGGCGGTTCACGTTCCACAGGCCGACATGACGGAACTTTTCAGCCTTTTCGGCACCCTCGGCGGGCTCGTCCAGAAGGTGAGCCACCAGCTCCGGCGGCATGCCCACGCCGTCATCGGTAATGCGCAGCAGTACGTCTCCGGTATCCGAGTCGGTGGAGATATCCAGCAGCACGCTGCCGTGGCCGCCCTTGGGCTCCAGCCCGTGGAAGATGGCGTTTTCCACCAGCGGCTGCAAGGTGAACCGGGGAATCATGCAGTCCCGGCAAAGGGTCTCGCTTTCAATGCGGGAGACCTCAATCTCTAAGTCGCCGCCGTAGCGGTACTGCTGGATGGTAAAGTAATCGTTGAGCAGCGCCAGCTCCTCCTGCAAAGGTACCAGCTTCTGGGTACCCTTGGAGATGCTCTTAGTCAGCCGCGCAAAGGCGGTGACCATCTCGGCAATGCCGGGCGCGTGCTGGATGGTAGCCATCCAGCGGATGCTGTTGAGGGTGTTGTAGATAAAGTGCGGGTTCACCTCGTTTTGCAGCATCCGGTATTCCAGCTCCTGCTTGCGGCGCTCGTCCTCCACACGGCGGGTCATCAGGCTGTCCACGTTTTCAGCCAGCTGGTTGATGCCCCGGCCGATGTCGCCCAGCTCGTTGTTCCACTCCACCGTGCGGTCCGGGGCAAAGTTGCCGCTGCCCACGGTCTCGATGCGCTTTTGCAGCGCCTCCACCGGGCGGGTAATGACCCACTCCAGCCAGTGCTGCATCAAAAAGCTCAGTCCCCAGATGATGCAATGCCAAGGGTGATGAGCCACAGGTACACGCCGTAGTGCAGCAAAAAGGTATTTGCGGGCAAAAGCTGCACCAGCGCCGCGCTGCGGCCGTTCAGTGTTACCTTGACTACATAATACTTCTGGCCGTCCAGCTGCACCTTGCCCTGCCATGCGGTCTGCTCGGTCACGCCGTTATTGCTGCCGGTGCGCAGGGTGTAGTCCACCTCCCGCAGCGGTTTTCAATCTCGGTCAGGCTGCCGTTTTCGATCTGCCACAGGCGGCTGCCCATCTCCCAGTACAGGCGCTGCCGTCGGTCAGGTTGTAGCCCGCAGCCGGTCGGTGATAATGGCGGTGTCCAGCGCAAGGTAGGTGCTGCCCCGGTGCAAGGTGCCCTTGCCGCAGCGGACAGGCTGGCTGAGGGCGATGCAGTCCGGACTGCCGGGCAGCAGCGGTCGGTGGTGAACTGCATCCCGTACCCCTTGGGGAGAAACTGCTTTATGCTGGTGCGGTTGAGCGCCGCCGAGGAGTTCAGCGTGCCGAACTGCAAATGCCGGTCGTTTTCATTGGTAATAAAAAAGCGGAGGATATGGCTGTACAGGGTGCTGGAATAGTATTTTTCCTGCACGGCTTCGTAGGCGGCAATGGTCTGGGTGCCGTTGATATTTTCCTGCGAGATGTACCGCCGCACGGTGCTGTCGATGGAAGCCCAGTTCAAAAGAGCATCGGCGCTGTCCAGACTGGTCTCGATGGAGGTAGCCACCAGCCGCAGGTTGAACTCTGCCGCCTGCAAGGAGTTGGCGCGCACATATTGGTTGGAGAGGGTGAACAGCGCCGCGCCCACGGCCAGCGAGGTAAGGATGGTAAAAAAGCGCATCCCCCACACGATCTGCCGCCGCAGCGGGAAACGATGGCTGCTCTTCATAGCGGAGCCTCCTTTCCGGTAATATTTTGCATTCTTTCCTTTATACAGTACTGATTCCGGCGCGGTTTGTCAACGACTTTTTCATGAAATTGTGTACTTTATACGCTTTTTTCTTGTGCTACGGATGTAAACTGTGCAAGAGAACAAGAAAGTGCAGACTCCAGTGTAAGAAAGTGCATCTTTTTTTAAAAGATACAGAAAAACTGCAACTCTTCCCGGAATTTTTCCATTCCGGTTTTGCGTTTGTGCGGTATCCTAGTGTCAACAAAAGCGAGTGGCTCCCCGGCACGGGGGAGACCGTTGCACGAAATACACACACTGCCCTGAAGGAGGACACACTTATGAAAAAGATCTCTCGTCGTTCGTTCCTTACCGCTGCCGCTGCCTGCGGCGCTGCTGCTGCTCTGAGCGCCTGCGGCGGCTCTTCCGCAAGCTCCACCGCTGCTTCCTCCACTGCCGGTTCCACCGCTGCATCCGCAGCAGCAGGCCCTGTTACCCTGCAGTGGTCGGTGTGGGATAAGGAGTCCACCCCCTACTGGCAGCCATGGCCGACGGCTACATGGCAAGCCACAAGGATGTTACCATCGAGATGGTGGACCTTGGCTCCAGCGATTACATGACCGTTCTGGCTACCAGCTGGCCGGCAGCGCCGATCTGGATGTCGTGACCGTCAAGGATATCCCCGGCTACGCAAACCTGATCAATCTGGACTACCTCAAGCCCCTGAACGAGGTGCTGACCCGCGACACCGGCGATTTCAACGGCACCATCGAGCAGCTGACCACCGATGACGGCAACTTCTACGCCGTGCCCTTCCGCAGCGACTTCTGGGTGCTGTACTACAACAAGGATCTGTTCGATAAGGCCGGTGTGGAGTATCCCTCCAATGACCTGACGATGGAAGATTACGATGCTCTGGCACGCAAGATGACCAGCGGCTCCGGCGACACCAAGGTCTATGGCTGCCACTACCACACCTGGCGCTCCGCCGCTTCTCTGTTCTCCATTCTGGACGGCAAGACACCATCATCGACGGAAAATACGACTTCATGAAGCCCACCTACGATATGGTCATTGCCCAGCAGAAGGACGGCATCTGCATGGACTACGGCTACCTCAAGACCTCTTCTCTGCACTACTCCGCAGCCTTTGAGAACCAGCAGTGCGCAATGGTCAACATGGGCAGCTGGTTCATCTCCACGCTGGAAGCTTACATGAAGGATGCCGAGACCAAGTTCAACTGGGGCATCGTCAAGTACCCGCACCCCGCCGGTGCAGAGGCTGGTTCTACGCTGGGCACTGTGACCAGCCTGGCCATCAATGCGGATTCTCCCAAGGCAGAGGCCGCTGCCGACTTCATCAACTGGTGTGTCTCCGAAGAGGGCGCACAGGCCATTGCCAAGACCGGCACCTTCCCGGCCTGCGGCTCCGATGCTACCGCTGAGATCATCAAGTCCACCGAGGCTTCCCCGAGGACAGCAATTCTGTGGATGCACTGACCACCAGCAATGTCTATCTGGAAATGCCCTACACCCAGTACGCATCTGATATCGAGACTATCCTGAACGCCGAGCACGATGCTATTATGACCATGAGCGAGACCGTGGACGAGGGCATCCAGAACATGAACGATCAGGTGCCCGCAGTTCTCGGCTGATAAAACGTTCTCCGCAATACGTTGCGGTTCTCCTTCTTCATTGTTTTCGATCCCCATTCATTTCCGATGACGAGCATCGGAAAAAAGCCCTGTCCGAGCGGGGCGGGTATGCACAGCGCCCGCTCCGCTCATTTTTTGGAAAAACTGTTATACTTCCGGGAAAGGAGGCTCTTTTATGGCGAGTGCTGCTGTCCAGAATAAAACTCCCCGTAAAGTGCTAAAAAAATCGACCCGCGATTCCCTGATCGCGTATTCCTTCATTGCGCCAAACTTCATTGGCTTCTGCGTGTTTACGCTGGTGCCCATGGTGTTTGCCATTGCGCTGGCCTTCTGCGCATGGGACGGCCGCCACGCCATTGAATTTGTCGGCCTGAAGAACTTTGTAAAACTCTTCACCACCGATAAATTTTTCAGGCGGCTTTGAAAAACACCATCGTCTATGTCATCGGCACCGTGCCGCTGACGCTGGCCTGCTCGCTGGCCATGGCGGTGCTGCTGAACCAGAACGTGAAGCTGCGCAACTTTTTCCGCACCGTGGCGTTCTTCCCCTACGTTGCCTCGCTGGTTGCGGTGGCAGCGGTGTGGAACATGATCTTCAACCCTCCATGGGTCCCATCAACATGATCCTGAACCAGTTCTTTGGCGTGGCGGCGGAAAACCTGCCCCGCTGGGCTGCCGGTAAGGACACCGCTATGATCACGGTCATCCTGTTCAGCGTGTGGAAGAACATGGGCTACTACATGGTCATCTATCTGGCCGGCTGCAGGGCTGCAACCTGGACCTGAACGAAGCCGCCGAGCTGGACGGTGCAAACCGCTGGCAGCAGTTCTGGCACATCACCCTGCCGCAGCTGCGCCCCACCACCTTCTTTGTGGTCATCATGCTCACCATCTCCGGCTTCAAGGTCTACGACCAGATGTACATGATCACGCAGGGCGGCCCCGGCACTGCTACCATGACGCTGGTGTACTACATCTATAATGTGGCCTTCGTCAATACGCCGAAATACGGTACGCAAGTGCAATTTCCATGGTGCTGTTCGTACTGGTGCTGATCGTTACCATCATCCAGTTCCGCGGCTCCAAGGGCGAGAACTGAGAAAGGAGGAAGAACTATGTCTGCTGCTATTATCAAGACCGAAGCCTCTCAGAAGCGCCGCAATTTCATCTCCAAGTTCCTGATCTATTTCTTCCTCATCGTCATCACAGCTTGTATGCTGCTGCCCTTTTTGTGGATGCTGTCCTCCTCCTTTAAGCTGAATAAGGACGTGTTCGGCTTCCCCATCCAGTGGATCCCCAAAAATCCCCGCTGGCAGAACTATGTGGACATCTGGACCCAGATCCCGCTGCTGACTTTTGTGAAAAACACGGTCAAGATCACCGTGGTGGTCACCCTGTTGCAGCTGTTCACTTCCTCCTTTGCAGCCTACGCCTTTGCCAAGATGCAGTTCAAGGGCAAAAACGCGCTCTTCCTCGCTACATTGCCACCATCGCAGTGCCTTGGCAGGCCTACATGGTGCCCCAGTTCATGATGATGAGCTCGTGGCATTTGAACAACACCCATCTGGCCATTATGTGCCTGCAGGCCTTCAGCGCCTTCGGCGTGTTCCTAATGAAGCAGTTCTACGAGGGCGTGCCCACCGAGCTGTGTGAGGCTGCCCGCATTGATGGCCTGAGCGAGTGACGGCACTCTGGTGCACATCATGCTGCCCCTCAGCCTGCCCGCCCTGTCCACCCTGACCATCTTCACCTTCGTGAACACCTGGAACGACTTCCTTGGCCCCCTGATCTACCTGACCAAGACCGAGCTCAAGACCATCCAGATCGGTCTGCGTATGTTCATCACCCAGTATTCCGCAGAGTACGGCCTGATCATGGCGGCCTCTGTGGTGGCACTGATCCCGGTGCTGATCGTGTTCCTCTCCCTGCAGAAGTATTTTGTGCAGGGCGTGGCATCCACCGGCATCAAGGCTAAACAAATCACCCGTAAGCGGGGCGTGGGCAGTACCCGCGCCCCGCATTTTTGCAGAAATAGAGAGAAAGTGTTATGTTATATCCTGAACAGAATGAAGCGCGCTTGAAGCTGAGCCTTGACGGCACATGGCGTTTGCGCTAGGCAGCTGCGTGGAAGACCAGTTCGATCCCGCAAAGCCCCTGCCGGATGCCCAGCCCATCGCCGTGCCCGCCAGCTACAACGACCAGAACGACCAGACCACCGCCCTGCGCCGCCACTACGGCTGGGCATGGTATCAGCGCAAAGTTACCCTGCCCACTTTCTGCGCCGGGCAGCGGGTGGTGCTGCGGTTCGGCTCGGTGACCCACACGGCAAACGTCTGGCTGAACGGCCAGCTTATCGCACAGCACAAGGGCGGCTTTACCCCCTTTGAAGCAGACGTTACCGCCCTGCTGCACCCCGGCGAGACGGTGCTGCTGACCGTCGCCTGCGACAACCGGGTAACCACAGCACCTGCCTGTGGGCAACGAG
>ENA-OQCX01001555-OQCX01001555.1-human-gut-metagenome-genome-assembly--contig:-NODE-1555-length-10316-cov-4.365394_pt1 | contig 10316 bp, 19 predicted proteins | sample MGYA00242762_ERZ504587 | MGnify/ENA primary metagenome ERZ504587 (study PRJEB26092, sample SAMD00036337) | human gut metagenome | host: Homo sapiens | study: EMG produced TPA metagenomics assembly of...
CTTCCGACGGCGGGCCGTCTGCCCTGAGCCTGGGCTACCCCCGTTCCAACGTCGGCGGCCACGTGGCTTCCGTTCCGCTTTGTATCTGAAAAACTGGGAACTGTAAACTGAATAACCGGCCCGGGGCGTGGGAACGCCCCGGGAAAGAAAAAGGTTCTGACCGTGCCGGGAAACACGGTCAGAACCTTTTGCCAACTAACATATAACTAACATAATTATTATACCACGTTGGCGGGGAAAATGCAAGCAAAAGAGCCTGAAAACAGCGGAAAAATAAAGCGGGAGCGCCCCGCAGTTCGGGCTTGTATGGGGTATTAACATTCCTACGAATAGCGTTAGAACACGGGGAAAAGGGGTCAAGGGGAAAAACAGAGGGCAGGGATTGAAAGCCCACCAAAAGAAGAAACTATCCCCTGCCCGGCGTTGTTCCCCTTGCCTGCGGGGCAATGTGCGCTATGTCCGCCGAAAAAAGAAAATACCTTGCAAGCGCTTCCCTTCTGACAGCCGGTATAAGGAAAGGCTGATCGTGTTTATACGGGAAAAAAAGATTGACTGCCGGATGTATCGGGAAGTGGATATAATCCCACGGACCGACAACGCAGAACGGGCAGCCAAAGGGAAAAGAGGTAAACGGCATAAGGTTACGGAGCCGAAACAAAAAGACCTGAACGAAAAGAACGCCCGGCGGTATCTTACCCAACTGGGCAATGGCAATTTTGGGAAAGGTGATCTTCATGTCACCTGCACATATTCAGACGGGAACCTGCCCGAAACGGTAGAAGAAGCGGAAAAAACGGTGGGAAACTACCTGCGCCGCCTGGCGTACCGAAGGAAGAAAAAAGGGCTGGAACCCCTGAAATACATACTGGTAACAGAATATGGGTTCAAAAAAGAGGACACAGAGCAAAAGCGCCCAACCCGAATACACCACCATGTCATTATGAACGGCGGGATTGACCGTGACGAAGTGGAAATGATGTGGACGGCGGACCGGATAAACTGGCGGGCATACGAGCGGAACCCGGAAGGCTATGCGGACACGGTGGAACGCCTGGCTGGTGCAATGCGGACCGATTGCAGCCGAATGAAAACGGAATTGAAGCCCTGTGCAACTATGTGACGAAGAACCCGAACGGGAAAAAACGCTGGTCTTCATCCCGAAACCTGATCAGCCGGTGGAGCAGCCCCCGGCAGATCACAAGTACACCCGGCGGCAGGTGGAACGCCTGGCAAAGTCCCCGGACCAGGGGAAGGACTTCTTCCAGCGGGCTTTCCCGGGGTACACAATACGGGAGATCAGGCCAGAATACTACGAACAGACGGGGTGGCACATTTACTTGAAGATGTGGAAAAATCCTGTGAAAAATGTGGATAAGTCAAGGAAGAGGGGGAAAATGCGGAATTGATACAGATACTTGAATTGTTCGGCGGGATAGGAAGCCCACGTTGCGCCCTGCGGAACCTGAACATTCCCACAAAGTCCATTGACTATGTGGAGATAGACGAAAAGGCCGTGCGGTCATATAACGCCATGTTCCGAGAGGAATTGCCGTACAAAACGCAGTCCGTGGTAGCTGGAACCTGAAACCGGATATTCTGATTCATGGGTCCCCGTGCCAGGATTTTAGCATTGCAGGCAAAAGAAAAGGGGCTGACGAAGGGAGCGAAACCCGTTCTTCCCTGATGTGGGAAACCATAAACATCATACGCCAGATGGGAGAATGGCGGCCAAAATATGTGATCTGGGAGAATGTCAAGAATGTTCTGTCCCGCTATATGATACACAACTTTCAGCGGTATCTGGATGAAATGGAGGCCATGGGGTATGTGAATAACTACAAATGTCTGAACGCTATGGAGTTCGGGCTTCCGCAAAACAGGGACCGGGTTTTCACAATTTCCGTGTTGAATGGGGAACCGTTTGACTTTGAAACGCTGCCCAGAACCCAGATGAAAAATGTCTGGGACTTCATCCAGCCGGACGGAGAAGTTGACGAACGTTACACAATCAGGTCCCCCAGCATGGTTTCCAGGATAGACCCGGAAAACATAGACAGCAACCCCATAGATAAGCTGTCAGTCATTGGAAAATATGCAATGACCATCACGGGCAAACAAGACCGGTGCCCGAATAGCGGAATAATTCAACGCCCAAACGGTGAATGGCGGATGCTGACGGAATTAGAGTGCTGGCGGCTGCAAGGCTACCATGACAAGGATTATTTTGCAGCCCAAAAAGCAAACCCGGGGGTCAAGGGAAAGAAAAATTCTGCCTGTATTTGCAGGCGGGAAACAGTATTCCGGTGCCCATTTTTGAAAGCATATTCACACAGATTTTCAAGGAAAGCGGGGTGTAACTATGGAAACTGTGATCATGTCGCTGCACCCGGTATGGTGGGAGAAGATCACCACCGGAGAAAAGCGGCTGGAAATCCGAAAAAGCAGGCCCAGGGCCGTGACTGGCCCCTTCCGGTCCTGGTATATGTCACCGGCGGCGTGGGCGTGTGCGGGGCGTTTATCTGCCCCAAAGTCCACCAGATCACCACGGCCCCGGTCATTCAGAAGATCATTCCCGGCCTGGTGCCCATGAACGTGGAGCGGAAAAGCTGCCTGAACCGCATGGAACTGGAAGCCTATGCAGGCCCCGGCGGGCGGCCCCTGTGGGCCTGGGAAGTGGGACAGGTGGTGGTATATGAAAAGCCGGTGCAGCTGTTCCGGTACGGCCTGGCACGGCCCCCGCAGTCCTGGGCATACTTCACCGGCCAGGAGCCGGTCAAACATTGCGTGATCTGCGGCAGGAAGGTGGACCAGGTGGACCCGTGCCCGTATAACGAGCGGAGCGGCGGCCCCACCTGCCCGGAGTGCTGCGAAGGTGCTATACTGGCAATCCTTTCCCGTGCCCGGAGCATGACCGCCGCCAGGCGGAAAACAAACTGTGATACCACGGGCAACCGCCCTGGAAAAGAAACAAAACGAAAGCGAGGAAACAAAGATGGCAAACGACAACAAGACCCGATTCATTCAGATTCTGGAAGGCACAAACCGCCCGGGCGTGGACAAGCTGCTGGCCTGGCTGGACACCACGGACTTCTACACGGCCCCGGCAAGCACCAAGTATCACGGCGCATACCCCGGCGGGCTGCTGGAACACTCCCTGCACGTCTATGACCGCCTTCTTCCCCTGGCGGAAGGCTGGCAGCAGTCCACCCTGGCCGTGGTGGCCCTGCTGCACGACCTGGCGAAGATCAATGTTTACCGGAAGTACACCAAGAACCAGAAGAACAAGCAGGGCCAGTGGGAGCAGGTGGAAGTCTGGGGCTATGATGATAAGTTCCCCCAGGGCCACGGCGAGAAGTCCGTTATCCTGATCATGCAGCACGGCCTGACGCTGACGGACGAAGAGATCACGGCTATCAACTGGCACATGGGCGGTTTTGACACCCGTGTGAAGGGCGGCAGCTATGACCTGAACGGTGCTTGGGAGCGGTTCCCCCTGGCGGTGCGCCTGCACATTGCGGACCTGGAAGCCACCTGGATGGACGAAGGCCGCCAGCAGAAGGGGCAGGCGTGACACCCCGCACGGCAAGCAGCTGGAAAGCAATGCAGAACAACGCCCAGGGGCATTTCCTGGAAGGCTACATAAAAGGGGCGTGTGACCTGTACAAGGCCCGGGGCGTGGCTGCGGTGGAGCAGATACCGGAACCATTCCGAACCACCAAGACGGGCAGGGACGGTACCTTCACGGGCCGCTTCCTGTCCGCCGCCCAGCCGGACTTCATGGGCACTGCGGGGCGGGCGGTCCATCTGCTTTGAAGCAAAATACACCAGGACAGACCGCATATTGCAGTCCGTCCTGACAGAAGAACAACGGGACAGCCTGGAAAGACACTGGACCATGGGAGCCATAGCGGGCGTGTGCGTGGGTATCGGTGACGTGTTCGGCCTGGTCCCGTGGAGCGTATGGCGGGCCATGAAACAGCTGTACGGCAGAAAGTACATGACGGCGGAAGACCTGGAACCGTACCGGGTGAAGTTCAACGGCCTGGTGCTGTTCCTGGACTACCTGCACCCGGAAGGACAGGGACACCTGACTGAATGGCCCGAGCGGGCCGGAACGGAGGAAGAAGGCAATGGGAAAAGGGTTTGACAGAACCATGCGGCAGGAAGTCCCCTGCTATAACCAGATCAAGAAGGCGCTGCCCCGGGGGACGATGGGGCGGCAGCGGGAGAAGAAGCAGACCGGCCAGAAGAAGCTGTGCATTCTGACGGAACACAGCCCCAGCGGGAAGGCGGTGCTGCGGAAGGGCGTGACCGTCACCCAGGCGGCCAGGAAGTTGAGCGCCTACGAAGCCACCGGCCTGACCCCCAAAGAGGTTGTGGACCTGATGGAGCGGGAAAGGAACCTGACCCGCCGTGTGGTGCAGCTGGAAAGCTGGCAATGACGGCAGGAAGGGGGAACCGATATGGGACCGGAACGGTGCTGTATGTGCGGTGCCGTTATCCCGGAAGGTTCCCAGGTCTGCCCCATGTGCGCCCAGCGGTACGCACCGGAACTGGGAGAAGGGGCGGAGGTTGAACAGGAACTGCGGGATATAGCGGCAGTATTGAAGATCACAGCGAACACGGACAGAAACATCAAAGAAAGCATGGAAGCTATCCTGCGAATAGCGGACCGGCTGGAAAGGAAGAGAAAATGCGGAAAGGCGAATACAAGCCCAGAGTGATCAGGGGGCGGGTGAAGGTCCCCTTCACGACCTGGGAGGAATACAGGGAGAAATACAAGGGCCAGGGCTTCACGGCAAATGACTTCAAGGCCATGCAGAAGGCTGACCAGTATTTCAACGGCGTGGAACTGTACCTGTCTTCCTGGGCTTATGACCATCACGAGTGCTGGCACCTGTGGAACTGGGAAGCGGCGGTGGACGAGCGGGTGAAAATAGGAATGTACCACGCTGAACAGTACAAGGGCGGTAGCCCCTACAAGAACGACTTCAAACAGTTTGCGGAAGACTGGGAGAAGAAGACCTATGACCCCGGGATGTGTACACCTTCCCCCTGGACCATGTGGAGGTCCTGGAAGTATTGCAGGAGGAGGTGGACACCATTGACCGTGAAGAAGCACGGCGGGCGGCAGAAAGGCAAAAAAGGCAGCTGCAAGCCCAGAAAAGGCAGGGCACGAAAAAGAAATACCGCCCGAAGCCGAAACACCGCCGGTGAGAGATCACAGCGCCAGCAACCCCCGGCGGGCGGCCTGTGGTGGGCGCTGCGGCAGGAAACGGCCCGGACAGCCAACGTGTTGAAGACAATCGTGCAGCCGGACACGCTGGACCGGGCGAATAAGGCCCTAGCGGCGGTCAGGGCGGAACAGAAAAAACAGAAGGGAGCGGGAAGCTAAATGGGAACACTGGAAATTCTGGCGGCCCTGGCGGACTGCCTGATCTGGGCGCTGAAAGTCCTGGGCGGTGCCTGGTGCTGGCTATGGCTGCGGGTGTCATCATTGTGGCCGTGGCGATTGCCCGGGAAGTGGCCTGGGTCCTGCGCCATGAAAACCGCCGGGGGAAAGACCCCGGCAACGAACAGAAAGGAGAAGACGGGCAATGAAGAAAGCGGGCTTTGTGGCTGTGTGCCCCTTTGAAATCGGGGACGTGATCATGTGCGGCAGCCAGGCGGTGGAAATCACGGACATTATGGCCCTGCACAGCCTGAAAACGGGCAAGGTCACTTTCCGGTATGAGTTCAACGGCAGCGGCGTGTATCAGCCCATTTCTGGAACCTTCACCAGAAGGGGCAACGTGTTCACCCCTGTGTAAAAGTTACGGAAGTATAAATAATGCACAAATATACTTCCGTAAGATTGTGACAACTGCCGATTGCTTTTATACTTCCGTAAGTATATAATATAAGCATGAACCGAACAACCACAAACCAAACGGAGGGAAAAAGATGATCAGCAGATATGAAGCATTGAGAAGGGCGCTGGAAATGGCCCAGCACAACGTCACCGCCTACGGCACCAACTGGGGCGCAGCACCGAAAGCGGGCTATGAAGCCGAATGGCAGCAGGCCAAAGAGGAAGCGGAAATCTTCCGGGCCATGATGAATGAAATTTCCTGCTACTGCCGCCCGGCGGACGAAGTGGCGCACCTGTATGTTGGAACGGTGGATGAATACGAAGTCCGCCGCACCTGGGACGGGAAGGGCCGTTACGTTGAAAATGTGGAGATTGAAACGAAGCAGCGGGCGGACAACCGGGAATACGGCGGCCAGAAGCACATTTTCCACATGGACAAGGACACGGCGGACACCTGGATTTTGAGTGGGCGCATGGACGAAGAGCGGCACCGCCGGTATGACGAAGGCAAGGACCACTTCATGCGTATCTGGGTGAACAGTATCGGCTATATTTTCCGCCTGGAATGGAGGATTGAAGCTTGAAGCTGAAAACGAAACTGAAACAGATGGTGTGCAGGCATGAAACCGTCCCCTGTGTGAAGCAGGGGCGGTTCCAGCACCTGCAAGGTGTAACTGTTTATCACGTCTGCCGGAAGTGCGGCAAGGTGGTGGACAGTGAGTTCCTTACGTGGGAAGACCAGCTGGCACGATACGGGAAGTATCTGTAAGACTGGAAACAAAGCTGGGCTATCGGCAAAACGGGCGGAAAGGCGGCAACACATGAGTGAAAAGAAAATGCGGGTATTATCAGTGATCAACCTGAAAGGCGGCGTGGCGAAGACCATTTCCAGCGTTGCTATTGCGTACATTCTGGCGGAAGTCTACGGCCAGAAGGTGTTGCTGGTGGATAACGACAAGCAGGGGGACGCTTCCCGAGGCTGAACCGCCGGAGCGAAGACCGCAAGGGTATGGAAGAGATTATGACCGCCCGGCACCCGGATATGAAGCGCCTAGTCCAGCATACGGACTTTGAAAACCTGGACATTATCACGGCGAACATGAAACTGCTGAAAGCAAACCTGGAAGTGCTGCTGGACCAGACCAGGCCCCAACAAACCAGGTTGAAGAAGGCGCTGGCGGACGTGGCGGGGCAGTATGACTTCTGCGTGATCGACAACGCCCCGGACATTAACATTTCCACCATCAACGCACTGGTGGCAAGCAATGACGTGATTGTGCCCCTTGAAGTGGACGATAACACCACGGAAGCTGGCGGAACTGGTGGAGCAGATCGAAAGTACCCAGGAAGACCTGAACCCGGACCTTACATTCAGAGGCTGCTTTATCACCAAGTATGACGGACGGAACGAAGCCCACGTCCAGGGCGTGGCCCTACTGAAAAGTAGCGGTGCCTACCCCATGTTTGAAACCAAGATCAGGGTATCAAAGAAGGTCAGTGAAAGCACCTTTGCCCGGCTGCCCATCTTCCTGTATTCCCGGCGGTCTGCCGCTTCTATGGATTACCTGCAACTGGTGAAGGAATATCTGGCAATGCTGGGAATGTGACCGAATTGGACACATGAAAGGAGGAAAAGACCATGGCAAGTAAGCAGCAGAAGAAGTTCGACCTGCACCAACTTCTGAACGAGCGGTCAAAGGCGGCGGCAGCGCAGCCCCACCAGGAGCCGAACCCGGCGGAAGGCATGGAACAGCTGACCCTGGACGTGTACGACCTGATACCGTCAAAAGAAAACTTCTACAACACGGAAAACGTGGAAGACCTGAAAAGGTCCATTTCCCTGGTGGGCGTTTTGCAGCCCCTTCTGGTCAAGAAGGACGGGGACAAGTACAGAATCAAGCGGGCCACCGCCGCCGCCTGGCCTGTATGGCCCTGGCAGACGAAGGGCAGGAACAGTTCCGGTATGTCCCTTGTGTTATCCGGCAGGAAGCGGCAGAACAGCCCGGCGGAAACGTCAACGCCATTCTGGACCGCCTGACCTGATTTTTGCAAACGGGTTCCGGGAAAAGACGGACTGGGAGAAGATGGAGGAATCCTTACAGACGGAAGCCCTGGTGCTGGAACTGCGAAAGGAAGTGAGCCTGGAAGGGCGCACCCGCTCGATTTTGGCGAAGTTCACCGGCACCACGGAAGCCCAGCTGGGGCGCTATAAGGCCATAAAGAACAACCTGTGCCCCCAGCTTATGGCAGAGTTCAAGGCCGACACCATCGGCGTGTCAACGGTCTATGAACTGTCCGGCCTGTCTGCCGAATACCAGGAAAGGGCGGTTGAAATCCTGCGGGAAAACGGCGGCCTGACCATCAATGACGCAAAGGCATTGAAGCGGCAGGAGGAAGCGGCCCAGCAGATACCGGGTCAGATGGCATGGACCGCCCAGGAAGTCACGCCGCCGCCCGCCACCCCGGCGGAAGCCGAAAACGAACCGGCAGAGGAACCAGAAGCGGTGCAAAAGGCGGAAGGCATTGAATGGGCCATGAAGTATGACCTGCCCGGGCAGCAGGAAGGCCAGGAAGCCCCTGAAACGCCCCGGGTGGTATATGTGGAGCGGGAAGCAGAAAAGCCCCACGGCTGCGCCTTCTGTCACCCTGACTACCACCGGGAGATCAGCACGGCGGAAGGCGGCTACCTGCTGAACTATGAGCCGGAAAGTAAAACCATTCAGCTGCTGGACAAAGCAACCGGAGGGGTGGAAACCTTCACCTTCCCCCGCTGCCCATTCTGCGGCAGGACGTTGAAGTGAGAAAGGGGAAAGACCATGGTAGAAAAAACACTGAAAAACTTTGACCTGGAACAGATTGCCCATTCAGGGCAATGTTTCAGGATGAAGCAGACCGGCGGCTGCCGCTTTGAAGTGGTGGCATACGGAAAGCGGCTGATCATCCGCCAGAGCGGCGAACAGGTGACGTTCTTCTGCACCGAGCGGGAATATAACGACCTGTGGCGGCGGTATTTCGACATTGAAACGAATTACCGGTATTACATCGACCACATAGACCCGGAAGATGGTTTTCTGACCGCTGCCGCCCGGCTGGGCGGCGGTATCAGAATATTGCGGCAGGACCTGTGGGAAGTCCTGGTCAGCTTCATCATTTCCCAGAACAACAGTATTCCCAGGATTACGGCCAGCATTGAAACGCTGTGCCGGACCTGCGGGAAAAAGCACCTTGCAGCGCCGGAGGGCGTTGTCTGGTGGGAGTTCCCGGGGCCGGAAGCCTGGCAGATGAAGCAAACCTGGAAGCGGCCCGCCTGGGGTACAGGGCGAAGTACGTTGTCCAGCTGGCACAGAACGTCATGGACGGAACGGTGGACCTGGAAGCCCTGGCGAAGATGGACCAGGAAAGCGCCGGAAATTACCTGAAAGCAATTTACGGCGTGGGGGCGAAGGTTGCCAGCTGTGTGCAGCTTTTTGGTCTGCACCAGCTGGATAGCTTCCCGGTGGACACGTGATGAAGCAAGTTATCCATACGGAGTATGGCGGGAAATTCCCGGCGGAAGCGTACAGCGGTTTCATGGGCGTTATTCAACAGTATATGTTCTACTACGCCCGCCGGAGGGCGGCAGCAGAGCGAAAAAAAGCGTAAACGCAAGGGGCGGCGGTTGCGCTGCGTGGCTTCAAAGGCTTTTCCTGGCGGCCAGAAAATGGAGGGAATAGCAAATGGCAGAAAAAATAGCAATGGAAAAGGGACAGGTAGTAAAGATACTGACATACTACCGGAATATTGACGGAGAAATCCGGCTGTATCAGTCACTGGTGGATGATCTGGAAAGCTACTATGACACATTGGGGGGCGTGAACATTGACGGTATGCCAAAAGGGCAGAATCACATATCAAACCCCACGGAAGCCACGGCACTAAATTTGCCGCCTGATCTGCGGGAAAGTATTGAAATGTACACCGAAAAGATCAGTGAACTGCGGGCGCTGAAAGTGCAGACACTGAAAGAGGTGTCAAGGCTGGAACACCGCATGAAGGCCGTGATAGTTGACTACTATCTGCACGGCCTGAAATGGGAACAGGTTTCGGCACGAAACCACTATTCAGAGCGGCAATGCAAGAACATACGCAACGCTGCTGTGGAAAGCCTGGCACAAAGGTTCAGTGAAAATGCGGTCATTGCTGGCTTTGAAATCCCGGCGTAAAGATTGCCCGCTATTTCCTCTTTTTATCTGGTATAATAGGCATGAACAAAGGCAGCCGAAGCCTTTGAGGTCAGCCCCTGAAAGTGACAGGCTTTGAACTAAGCAAGTTTCAAAGTCTGTCATTTTTTTTTGAGTTCCGGCGAAACTGGAACGGCGAAAGAATGAAACAAACGAAAGCGGTGATAGGATGGGAAGACCAGAACGGAGCGGACAAAGCAATGCAGCTGTATCTGGACAGGGACGGCCGATCAGCACCAAAGAAC
>ENA-OQCX01001557-OQCX01001557.1-human-gut-metagenome-genome-assembly--contig:-NODE-1557-length-10288-cov-2.217498_pt1 | contig 10288 bp, 10 predicted proteins | sample MGYA00242762_ERZ504587 | MGnify/ENA primary metagenome ERZ504587 (study PRJEB26092, sample SAMD00036337) | human gut metagenome | host: Homo sapiens | study: EMG produced TPA metagenomics assembly of...
CGTTCAATTTCCTGGAGTTCCTCCGGGAGCTTTCTATAGAATGCCATAAGAACAATCTTGTTCTTTCCGTAGACAATCCGGTTCCAGAGGATTTCACCAGTCATTATGACAGGGCTGAACAGGGCAAGGTAGTAGATTATGTCATTATTATGGGATATGACGAGCACTACGTTGGATCCGAGGAAGCGGGCTCAGTAGCGTCTCTTCCATGGGTGGAGAAGGGAATTCAGGATACTATCGCTGAAGTTCCGGCGCAGCGTGTGATTAATGCAGTTCCATTTTACACAAGATTATGGAAAACAGAAGCTGGCAGCTTATCTAGTGAGGCAATTGGCATGGATACTGCCCAGGAAGTAGTAAATACAAATAATGCCCAGGTATACTGGGACAGCGATGTAAGTCAGAATTATGGAAGCTTTGAGAAGGATGGATGCACTTACCAGATCTGGATTGAGGATTCTCAGTCTATTGCAGCGAAGGTACAGCTGATACAGAAATATAATCTTGCCGGTGTGGCAGCATGGAAATTGGGATTTGAGAATAGCAGTATCTGGCAGGTGATCACAGATAATCTGTCTGCGTCTAATTAAAACAGGTACTATTTTACGAAGCATATTGCTGTGAGGGTACTGAACAGTTACGCCTTTTTCAAACATGCTCTAATACACGAATGATAAAAACACTCTCTGAGACATATAAATAATGTGAAGGTCGTGAACAGCGACAAAAGACGAAAGTTTAACGATAACATTATATATTATATGCCAGGGGGTGTTTTATATTGAAAAAGCATATAGTGGAGCTGATTATGGGATGTCTTTTGCTGATATGCTTTTATTATCTTTCCCGCGAGGCGGCAGCAGTATCGGTAGAGATGAATCAGAAGCAGGTAATTGTGGTGGATTGTGGTCATGGAGGAATGGATCCAGGTATGATCGGGATAGACGGTCTGAAGGAGAAGGATGTAAATCTTGCCATTGGCCTGAAAGTGAAAAGTGCATTGGAAAAGAAAGATTTTCAGGTGATTATGACCAGGGAAACAGACGTGGGATTATACGATGAAGACTCTAATAATAAGAAAGTACAAGATATGCAAAAAAGGATTTTTCTTATTCAGGAAGTAAAGCCTGTACTTGCAGTAAGTATCCATCAGAACAGTTACGAAGATTCTGGGGTGAAGGGTCCTCAGGTTTTTTATTATCGGGACTCTGTTAAGGGAGAAGAACTGGCGGAAATAATTCAGGAGAAACTGAATGATTATCTTGAGGTGGAGCGGCAAGGCAGGCGAAAGGAAATACTACTTATTATCTTTTGAAACGAAGCCCGGGGATATTGAATATTGTGGAGTGTGGATTCCTTACGAACCCGGAAGAAGCCGGAAAACTGTTACAGGATGATTATCAGGAAAAAGTAGCGGCAGCAGTGGCTGACGGTGTGGAAGAATACATAAAAAATAATGAACAATGAGAATCCTCTGTTAATGAAAAAACATTTCAGTTTATCAAAAACTATACACTTTTCAGAAGCTGTGGATTCTGCTATACTGGACTGGAAAAAATAAGCGAGGGAAAATACCATGTTAGGATGTGTTTATCTGATTCTGGCAGCATTATTGGGTAGGGAAATTACCCATAATTTTTGCCGGAACAAAGAATGAGAGAAAAAGGAATCACGCCCTTGTGGGTGACTTTTGCAGCGTCATTTGGAAGTGGTGTGCTGCTTATGACCTGGGCTGTCTATATAGCAGCATGGCTGCTAAGCGTGTACTCTGAAGCGGAGAACCCCCTCTTTGGAGCAAATCTGATGGTGATGGCAGCTGTGGGGATATTTTTGCTCTTGTGCTGTTATAGAAGAAAAGGTTCTTTTGGGAAATTTATTAAAAGACTTTCCGGCGAGGTTCCTCCAGCGAAAGAAATCGTGTTCTTATTGATTTTACTGGCGGGAATTACCTGGATCATGGTATTTGTATTTCATGTTAGTGACGGATATTTGTATTCCGGATTTACTGTATTTGGAGATTATGCCCCTCATACAGCGATGATGAGATCATTTTCGCTGGGAAATAATTTCCCCACGCAGTATCCTCATTTTGGTGGTGAAGATGTAAAATACCATTTTATGTTTCAGTTTCTGACAGGAAACCTGGAATATCTTGGAATGAGAATTGATATAGCGTACAATGCCGTAAGCAGTCTGTCACTCTGGTGCTTCTTTATCATGCTGTATTCTATGGCGAAAAGGTTCTTTGGCAGTATGAGTGCCGGAGTGCTTTCTGTTTTGTTTGTTGTATTTCGAAGTGGAACTGCTTTTTTCAGATTTGCATATGAACATTTACAGGCTGGTGATTTGTGGGAGACTCTGGCCGGGAATACTGCTTTTATTGGATATACCCCCAATGAGAACTGGGGACTTTGGAATTTTAATGTATATTTGAATCAGCGGCACTTGGGATTTGGTCTTTTGATGGCTGCGCTGGTATTATGGATTTTCCTGGACTGGGTGGAAGAAAGCTGTGCAGAGAAAGATAAGGGAATATTGTGGCTGAAGAACAGATTTCTTACAAAAAAAGCATGGATGTTTAAGAAACCTAATACAGCTCTTTTTGCCGGAATGCTATTGGGTCTGTGTTCATTTTGGAATGGAGCTGCTGTAATTGCATGTCTTCTGATTCTTATGGGATTTGCCTTTTTTCTGATGGAAAACTTGACTATCTGATTCTGGCAATCGTGACAGTTGTGTTCTCGGAAATTCAATCTAAAATGTTTGTATGGGGAAGTGTTGTATCACCTTCTGTATATTTTGGATTTCTGGCAGAAAAGAAATCACTTCCAGGCATAGCTGTATATTTATTTGAAATAAGCGGCATTGTTTTCCTTGGCGTTTTAGTACTGCTGTTTTTTCTGAAAAAATGGAAAGAGCAGTTGCAGTGAGTATACTTTTCCCAACAATCTTTGCATTTGTGGCGTCTCTTACACCAGATATAAACGTGAATCATAAATATATTATAATATCTTATGCATTCCTTGCTGTTTTCTGGGGTGGAGCTGTAAGCAGATTGTTCCATTGGAAAGGTGCTGTTGGGAAAATTTTGAGTTTGATTCTGGCACTTAGTCTGACCATAACAGGAATTTATGATTTTGCAGTAATCCTAAAAGATAATGATTCGGGACATCGGGTTTCTGTGAACCTGAACAGTGGACTGACCAGCTGGCTTGCAGAAAATCTGAAAAAAGACGATCTGATTTTGACACCGGAATACAGTATAAATAAAGTCACTATGTCAGGGGTTATGATGTATCTGGGATGGCCTTATTATGCATGGTCGCAGGCTATGACACTTATTACAGGGCTGCCAGGCAGTAGAAATCTATACAACAGCCAGCGCACAGGTACTAAAGAAAACAGTTGAGGAAGAACAAATTACATATATCCTTTTTGAGGAAGGTATGAAATTTGAGGAGAAAGAATGCCGCGAAGATGTGATTGCGGATACATATCCTCTGGTGTATCAGTCAGATGACGGGAGAATAAGAATTTATGGAACAAAAGAATAAGAAAAAAATCAGTACACAAACAATAATTAAACTTCTGCTGGCGGTGGTGCTGCTTGGCCTATCTGCATTTTTACTGAAAGGTGATGTGTGGACTTTCTGGACTTGGTGGCTTCTGGCGGGAGTGATGGGATTTGCTGCAATGCCTGTTACAGGAAGACTGTTCTGGCGTTTTGAGGACAAAGGATGGATTTTTTCTAAGGTACTGGCGATTGCTGCAACAGGTTTTCTTACCTGGTTTCTGACAGCTATCAGACTAATCCCTTTTAATGCCCTGACTTGTGCTGCTGTAACAATCCTATGCGCAGTTATCTGTTTTTTCCTTCTTCGAAAGGAATCAAAAGAAAAGACAGAATGTTTTCCAGTTGACAGGATTTCTCTGATTTACTGGGAAGAATTATTGTTTTTCCTTGCATTTCTTATGTGGACATATCTGGCAGGATTCCGCCCTGCTGCATATGGAACCGAGAAGTTCATGGATTATGGTTTTATGGAAGCTATGATGAGAAGCACCACACTTCCGGCAAGAGATCTGTGGTATTCAGAAGGACATATTAATTATTATTATGGCGGTCAGTATTTTGCTGTTTTTCTTACCAAGCTTTCCCATACAAAGGTGGAACTGACTTACAATCTTATGCGTACCTTTGTAGCCGGACTGGCTTTTGCAATGCCATTTTCCCTTGTTTACCAGATGATGTCAGACCGTATGAAAGGGACTGCAAAAAAGCGAAAAAGTAATAAAAGGACTTCCTTTTGCAGCTGGATTTACAGCTGGTACAGCTGTTTCCATTGCAGGAAATATGCATTACGTAATTTATGCGCAGATCATTCCCCTGATTGAGAAGCTGACAGGTAAGGAAGTGAGCAGTTACTGGTTTCCGGATGCTACCCGCTATATAGGATATAATCCATATCGTGAGGAAGACCGGACGATACATGAATTTCCCTGCTATTCTTTTGTACTGGGAGATCTTCATGCTCATGTGGTAAATATTATGTTTGTACTTCTTGTAATAGCACTTCTTTATGTATGGCTAAGGGGTGTGCGCAAGAAAACAGTACCGGTTGAGACTTCCATGAAAGATGGAAAATTCTGGAAAGAGCAGCTTCTTATGCCTCATCTTCTGGTAATCAGTGCGCTTCTCGGAATGTTTCAGTGGACAAATTTCTGGGATTTTGTAATTTATTATGTAGTAACTCTTGGAACGGTGCTTTTTGCCAATATTATCCGTTTCCAGGGAAAAATAAAGAAAATCATGGTTGTAACTTTTGCACAAATGGCAGAAATCTATCTGCTTGCCTATCTTGTGATCCTGCCATTTACCTTACAGTTTGACACTATGGTGGATGGAATAGGAATTGCCAAGTACCATTCCTATTTCTACCAGCTGCTGGTTCTCTGGGGACTTCCGGCAGTTTTTACCATTACATTTGTAATTTCTATTCTCTGGGAAAAGCTGCGGGGGATGGAGCACAAGAGCCTGTACCGTCTTATGAAAGCTATCCGCACGGCAGATCTTTTTGCCATTATTATGGGACTTTGCGCTATTGGTCTGGTGGTAATCCCGGAATTTGTTTACGTGCGTGATATTTATGAAAATGGAAATGCCAGGGCAAACACTATGTTCAAGCTTACTTATCAGGCATATATTATGTTTGCACTGACTATGGGATATGGAATTTACAGACTTCTGGCTGTTAGCAGACAGAAAGTATTTAAGATCATTTCCGGAATCTGTCTGTTTTTCCTGATCTGGACGGTAGGATATTTTGGAAAAGTGTGGATTCCTGGTTTGGAAAGGTTTTGAATCCGTCAGGCTATCAGGGGCTTTATGCTCTGGGCTATCTGGATACGGATTTTTCAGAGGATGTGTCTGCAATCCAATGGCTAAAGGAGAATATTAAAGGGGCTCCGGTAGTGCTGGAGGTAAACGGTGACAGCTACAGCGGTTATGAGCGTGTTTCTGCAGCTACAGGTCTTCCAACAATTCTTGGCTGGTATGTACACGAATGGCTCTGGAGGAATGATACAGATGATCTGAACCGGAAACAGGCAGATATTATGAGTATTTATACTTCACAGGATGAGACCCAGGTAAGAGCTCTTCTTACGGAATATGGTGTTTCCTATATCTTTGTGGGCTCTAAAGAAAGAGAGAAATATGAGGACAGCTTGAATAATGCACTTCTTCAGTCACTTGGAGAAATTGTATTTATGGATGAAGATTCCGGCACTTATATTGTTAAGGTGGATTGACAAGGTTTTTAAACAGGTGTTATATTAAAGAATGCTGAAAAAATAATAGAAAGCTGGACTAAAATGAAAGCAGAAATTGTAGCCATGACGGCAGATGCTATCGACCATGCGGCACTTGCCAGAGGCGGAGAGATATTGAAACAGGAGGATTGGTGGCATTCCCTACAGAAACTGTTTACGGTCTTGGAGGAAATGCACTGGATCCTATGGCTTCGAAGAAGATATATGCAGCCAAGGGACGTCCTTCGGATAACCCGTTGATCGTTCATATTGCAGATTTAAATGCGCTGGTTCCAATTGTAAAGGAAGTACCGGAGAAGGCGAAGATACTGGCAGAGAAATTCTGGCCTGGTCCCCTGACTATGATTTTTGAGAAATCAGACCTGGTTCCATTGGAGACAACTGGTGGTCTCAACAGTGTAGCTGTGCGTTTTCCAAGTGATCCCATTGCAGCGGAGCTTATTTTGCAGGCAGGGGGATACGTGGCAGCGCCAAGTGCAAATACTTCCGGACGGCCAAGCCCGACTACAGCACAGCATGTTGAGGAGGACTTAGGGGATGCCATTGAGATGATCATTGATGGAGGTCCTGTGGGAATTGGCCTGGAGTCAACGATTGTAGATTTTACCGAGGACGTACCGGTGGTTTTAAGACCCGGTTATATTTCACTGGAAATGCTCCAGGAGGTTCTTGGCGATGTGAGAATGGACAAAGGTCTTATAAAGCCTGATAGTAAAGTTCATCCCAAGGCGCCGGGAATGAAATATCGGCATTATGCACCGAAAGCAGATCTTGCAATTGTGGAGGGCCCCACAGAAGAAGTAATAAATGCCATTAATCAGTTTGTAAAGGAAGATCAGGCAAATGGACTTCAGGCGGGAATTATTGCCACAGAAGAGACTATTTCCAGATATCCCTGCGGAACTGTGAAGTGCATTGGGAGCAGAGAGGCAGAGGAAACCATTGCTCATAACCTTTATGAGGTGCTGCGTGAATTCGATCAGTGTCAGGTAAGCAAAATTTATTCCGAAGCTTTTTATACCCCAAAAATGGGACAGGCAATTATGAACCGGCTTCTAAAAGCAGCCGGTCACAAAATAATCAATATAAGGAGAGAAGAACAATGAGAGTAGCATTAGGTAGTGATCATGGCGGATTTGAACTGAAACAGGAGATTATCAAATATCTGGAGGAAAAGAAGATTGAGTATAAGGATTACGGCTGCTACAGCACAGAGTCCACAGACTATCCGATCTATGCAAAGAAAGTTGCACATGGGATTCTGGACGGAGAGTGTGAGCTAGGAATCCTTGTATGCGGAACAGGTATTGGTATTTCTATCACTGCAAACAAAATTAAGGGAATTCGTGCAGCAGTATGTACAGACTGCTTTACTGCTGAAGCAACCAGACTTCACAATGACGCAAACATCCTTGCGCTTGGAGGACGTGTAGTTGGACCTGGACTTGCAGTTAAGATTGTGGATACTTTCCTGAATACACCATTTTCAGGAGATGAGAGACATATCCGCCGAATTGCTCAGATCGAGACAGAATAGGAAGGAGAGCTCTTCTATGGAGAACACAAATCAGAAAAACACCGGGAATATACAGATCGCGCCTGTAAGTGCTGCATCAGATCTGAACCACAAAAGAGAAGGTTACCTTACCTGGGACGAATATTTCATGGGAGTTGCCATGCTTTCCGGCATGCGCTCCAAGGATCCCAATTCACAGGTAGGAGCGTGTATTGTCAGCGATGATAATAAAATTCTTTCCATGGGATATAATGGTTTCCCAAAAGGCTGTTCCGATGATGAATTTCCCTGGGCAAGAGAGGGAGAGCCTCTGGATACCAAATATCTGTATGTGACCCATAGCGAGCTCAATGCAATTTTAAACTACCGTGGAGGAAGCCTTGAGGGAGCGAAAATGTATGTAACTCTTTTTCCATGCAATGAGTGTGCCAAGGCAATCATCCAGGCAGGAATCAAGACTCTGGTCTATGATTGTGACAAATATGCAAGCACTCCGTCAGTCCTTGCTTCCAAGAGAATGCTGGACTCCGCCGGTGTACGCTATTATCAATATAAGAGAACCGGACGCGAGATTTCGCTGACGGTGTAAGTTAAAGAGGTTTGTTGTGGAAAATACGAAAGAAAATACAGATTTGAATATGGGCAGAGCGAAGAATCACAGATGGAAAAAGATACTGGGAATCATTTTGAACATTGCTTTGCTTCTGCTTATAGATGGATTGTTGGTATATACTTTTATTAACGAAGGAAATCGTATATATAAAGGAACAATCATTAAAATATTACTAATTGTTACAGGAAATATTTTGTTTCTTGTTCTTCTGTTCTGGGGGGAGAAAATCTGCAGTGCAATTAAAAATACCACTTTTTTGAAAATAGCAGATGTCATATTGCTGTTGGCAACTCCTGGAATTGTATTTATGCTTGTCCAGATGGTCACCTGGGTGTCGGGATATAAGAATAAGGCAGTGTCAACATTTAAAGGCCTGGTTAAGATGTCATTACTGATGGAGCAGCCTTATTTGACACTGAATCTTATTATTTATGCAATATTTTTTATAATACTTATTATTTTATTCAGGAAAATCAATATTGCTTCTTCTGCGTTGTGTTACCTTTTTATAATCCTTGCAATGGTAAACTATTATGTAATGGAATTCCGTGGAGAACCATTCCAGCTTCTTGACATTGTAGGAATGGGAACGGCAGCAGAAGTTGTTGGAGAATATAGCTTCAAAATCAAACTGATGCTTGGAATTCCACTGATCTATGCCCTGGTATTTGGTGAGTTTGTACTGAAATTCCAGAAACTGGAGCTTGGAAAAAAGAGCAGAAAGAATACAGCTGCCCGGTTTAGTGTACTGGCTTTGATCGTGATTACATTATGTTTTACTATAAGACCTATCCTCCAGAAGCTTGACGCTGTTACTTTATGGCAGATTAACCGTATTTATAAAGAACAGGGCTACATTTCCTCTCTTGTTAAGGAAATCAAGTATTTTTATATCGAGCAGCCAGAAGGCTATTCTGTTGGAAAAACCGTAGAACTGGCACAGGAAATTGAAGATGGGGAAAATATTGTTTCAGAGACAGACAAGGGTGAGTCTGAAGAAAGTGTTGATAATACAGCTGCAGATACTTTTGAAACAGTAACACCGAAAAATATTATCCTGATTATGAATGAAAGTCTTACAGATTTTGAAAGTGTAGGGAAAATAAAGTCAAATGTAGAAATTTTGCCATACATAAGAAGCCTTAACAAAAATGTAAAACATGGACAGCTTCATGTACCTACATTCGGAGCCGGAACTGCCCGTTCTGAATACGAGGCTCTTACAGGAAACAGTATGAGCTTTTTGCCATCCGGAAGTGTTCCTTATCAGCTTTATGTGCGGGATCCGGAGTATGGTCTGGCAGATATCCTGAAATCCCAGGGATATTACACAATTGCCATGCATCCCAACAAGGCTCATAACTGGAACCGGGCCTCTGTTTATCCATGCATGGGATTTGATGAATTTATCAGCTGGAGAACTGGGGAGAGGAACACAGAGAGCTTCTTCGAAATTATGTAAGTGACAAAGCAACATTTGAAAAGATCATCAGCTTTATGAAGAGAAGGATGCGGATGAAAAATTATTTACATTCTGTGTAACCATGCAGAATCATGGCGGTTATACAGTAGAAGACAGAGCTGGATTTGAACCTACTGTAAAGCTTGGATATGATACAGAGTATCCTCTGGCTGAAACGTATTTATCGTTGGCAAGAGAGTCTGATTCAGCATTTAAGGAATTGCTGGAGTACTTTGAAAAAGTAGATGAGCCTACCATGATTGTTATGTTTGGGGATCACTGGCCTAAGATTGAAGAAGAATTTATGGCGAAACTTTTAGGCGGCAACAGGCAGAGCCTGGGACTTGTTGAAAGCCAGCAGTCCTATACAACTCCCTATGTGATCTGGACAAATTATCCATCTGAGACAGTAGAGGAAGATTTCAGTGCTAATTATCTGGGAAGCTATATGCTTCAGCTGGCTGGTCTTGAAATGCCAGGCTACAACCAGTTCCTTATGAATCTGAAAGAGCAGCTTCCAATCATCGGAGTTGGTGCTGTTTGCGACAAAGATGGAAACTGGTATGCCAATGATGCGCTTCCGGACGATTACAAAAAACTGATGACGGATTACAATATTCTGGAATATAACAACCAGTTTGAGAAAAAAGATGTAATAGAGAGCTTGTTTACATTGAAGTAATAAAAAGTACCGGACAAAACAGATGCGGTGGATGGTAACTCTGGCTGTTACTGTGAACGGAGTGAACAGTAACCTTTGTTTAATGTCTTAGAGCGTGTTTATTACTGTTTCGCCACTTGACATATGGGAAAATTTCGCATAAAATAAACAAGACTTAACGAGCAAATTAAATAAATGAAAGTG
>ENA-OQCX01001560-OQCX01001560.1-human-gut-metagenome-genome-assembly--contig:-NODE-1560-length-10256-cov-2.069109_pt1 | contig 10256 bp, 16 predicted proteins | sample MGYA00242762_ERZ504587 | MGnify/ENA primary metagenome ERZ504587 (study PRJEB26092, sample SAMD00036337) | human gut metagenome | host: Homo sapiens | study: EMG produced TPA metagenomics assembly of...
GCAGGAGGCGAATGGCAATGAATTTGGTCAGAAGTGAATTATGCATTAATCTCTCTACAGAGGAAACACAATATCATGCCATTTGGTCGAATCAGTGCATTAGAACTTTGGTTTTTATTACATTTTAGTTTCTTCCAGTCAGATATTCATAGAAGCGATTACTGGCCAAAATTATCTGAATGGTTAAAATCCTAATCTAAGAGTCAATGAATATTCAAAGGGGAGGACAGATCATGGTTTCCGAATTTTGTGGCCTTTCATTAGATTTTGCAATAGCAAATGCTGAACGGTGGATGCAATGAATGAAGGAAAACCTCCGGCAAATTCGGCACCAGGGACAAAAGTACATGTACTGATAAAATATTTGAGACCGTACTTGAAAATGGGGTAATGTGTATATTATTCTTCCTTAAAGGAAAGAATAGATTTTTAAATGTAGAAGTCATAGCAATCCTGGATTCATAAATGTTCTCTTTTTGGTTAATACTAGGAAAAAAGAAGGGAGAATATATTTTGAAACAGGTATTGATCATAGCGGCTGCGGCAATTATTGCAGCAGTTAATTTTATGCTCTACTGCTGCCTGAGAGTAGCATCACAGGAAGATCAGATGCTGGAAAAACAGAAGCTGGAAAAACAGAAGCTGAATAAAAATGAGAAATAAGCCATGTTGACCAAAATGACAAATATTGCTATAATTGTAAAGCAGGAAATGCGGAATATTTTGCGGCTTAATGGTTCGATCCGATATGAGCAATATAAATAATGTTTCCATATTCAGGGTGATAATAAGATATTATAGGAGAAAATTGATATGAAAATTAAGGGAGATTATTTTTTAGATACGATCGGCGGCGAGAAGATGGCTGTGCCGGTCACAGTAAATGACGGAGGAATGGCAGGGCTGATCAGGCTGAATGAAGTGGGAGCTTTTCTGTGGGAGGAGCTTCAGGGCGGAACAACAGAGGCAGATCTTGTAAAAGCACTGACATCTGAATACGATGTGAAAGAAGAGAAAGCGACAGCCGATGTGCAGAAGTTTCTGGAAAAACTTCGCACAAAGGGACTGCTGGAGGAATAAAAGATGGTGACGAAGAACTACCGGTTTGCAGATGTTACTTTTACATTACAGATGCAGTATCCATATCTGGAGAAGCAGTGCAGAGAGTATGAAGTGGAAGAAGAGGGGATCCGGATCGCGGTCAGTGAAGAGGAGATCGAAAGGGAGAACCTGCCGGATGTGAAAAGCTCGAAGGGAATGCTGGAGAGTCTGGCAGTATACCGTAAGATTTCCGAAATCATGGTTGAGCATGATACTTTTTTGTTTCACTGCTCCGCAGTTGCGGTAGATGGCAGGGCATATCTGTTCACCGCTCCGAGCGGCACCGGAAAATCAACCCACACACGGCTGTGGCGTGAAGTCTTTGGTGAACGTGCAGTGATGGTAAATGATGACAAGCCTCTGCTCCAGGTGCGGGAGGATGCGGTTTATGTCTGCGGCACACCATGGAACGGCAAACATAACCTGGACACCAACCGGAAGGTGCCGGTCGGGGGGATCTGTATTCTGGAACGTGGCACAGAGAACCATATCGAAAAAATCTCTGTGGCAGATGCATTTCCATTTCTCTACCGTCAGACATATCGTCCGGCAGACAGGGACAAGATGCTGAAAACGCTCAGTCTGCTCAAACAGACGGCAGAACATATCCCGCTGTACCGGATGCAGTGCAATATTTCCCATCAGGCAGCACAGATGGCATGGGAAAAGATGAGTGGACAAAGCGGTCAAAACCTGCGGTTTAATCACGTTTGAAGATATCGCGTGTATAGACTTTGTCTGAAACATCATCCAGACAGGAATCATAGCGATTGGCAATAATAGCATGGCTCTTCTTTTTGAAAGCTTCGAGATTATTTACAACGAGTGATCCAAAGAAGGTTTCGCCATCTTTCAGGGTTGGTTCATAGATGATCACCGCAGCACCCTTGGCTTTGATCCGTTTCATGACTCCCTGGATGGAGGAATGTCTGAAATTATCAGAATTGGATTTCATCGTTAAACGGTAGACACCGATCACACACTTTTTCTCCTGTTCAGGAGCATAATCACCACGCTGATAATAATCATAGTAGCCTGCCATATTCAGGACCTGATCGGCGATAAAATCTTTTCTGGTCCGGTTGCTCTCTACGATCGCGGAAATCATATTCTGTGGAACGTCATTGAAGTTGGCAAGGAGCTGTTTGGTGTCTTTTGGCAGGCAGTATCCGCCATAACCAAAACTTGGATTGTTATAGTGTGTGCCGATGCGGGGATCAAGGCAGACACCGTTGATGATCTCTCTGGTATTCAGCCCCTTTGTTTCTGCGTAAGTATCAAGTTCATTGAAGTAAGAAACACGCAGCGCGAGATAAGTATTTGCAAACAATTTGACGGCTTCTGCTTCGGTAAATCCCATGAAGAGCGTATCAATGTTTTCTTTGATGGCACCCTGCTGAAGAAGGGCGGCGAAAGTTTCGGCTTTTTCTCTGGATTTCTCATCGCAGGATACAACAATCCGTGAAGGATAGAGATTGTCGTAAAGAGCCTTTGATTCCCGGAGGAATTCCGGACTGAACAGGATGTTTTCTGTATGGTATTTTTTCCTTACAGACGCAGTGTATCCGACAGGAATGGTCGATTTGATGACCATGACAGCCTCCGGGTTTACTTTTAATACCAGTTCAATAACGGATTCTACTGCGGAACAGTCAAAAAAATTCTTCTGACTGTCGTAGTTTGTCGGTGCTGCAATGATCACAAAGTCGGCATTTTTATATGCCTGTTCACCGTTTAAAGTAGCGGTCAGATCAAGATCCTTTCCGGAAAGATATTTTTCGATATATTCGTCCTGGATCGGGGATTTTCTGTTATTGATCAGTTCGACCTTTTCGGGAATGATATCAACAGCGGTTACATGATTATGCTGGGCAAGAAGTGTAGAGATGGAAAGTCCCACATAGCCGGTACCGCAACGGCGATATTATATTTTTTGTCCGGAATTGCTTTCTGCACCGTTTCTTTCTCTTCCTCAAATAAGTCAACAACCTCAAAACCAAGTACTTCTGCAATAGCCTGAAGCTGGTCGATGGAAGGAGTATAGATACAGCTTTCCAGGCGGCTGATCATAACACGGTTCATGCCGGTCATTTCTGCCAGTCTTGCCTGTGAAATTTTCAGGTCTTTTCGTTTGCTGATGATCGTATCAGCCATTTTTCTGATAGATAATTTTTTCATAGCAGTCTCCAAATGATATAAATAATTACATTTTTGCAATAAATGATTGCTGGTTGATTTGAATATATTAACAATAGCAATTTTAAACGACAATGTCAATGCAAAGATATGTAAAAAAATCAGGAATTTTTTACAAGATTACTTAATATATATTATTTGTCACATGCTGCTGTAAGTGTTAAAATAGAAAGCAGGAACGATATGATTCGGTATTATGAACATGGAGATGTATACAATATGACAAAAGCGCAGAGGATACAAGATATATATGCTGCATTTGAACCATACCCGCTGGACAATCCCAGGGAGATTCAGGATTTTTTTGTGGAGACATATGATGCACGTGGGAAAAATGTAGTGAAGTTGATGTCGCTGACATTGCAGATCAGCAGAAATCCATATATGAAAATGCTGTTTATGGGTCACAGAGGTTCAGGAAAATCCACGGAGCTTTCACTGCTCAAAAAACAGATGGAAGGGCAATTTGATATTATCAGTTTTCATATTTATAATGAAGTAGATACGGGAAATATGACTTATATTGACTTTATTTTTGCTATTATGGCTCAGATTATCAAATATGTGGAAAAGAAGCCGGAAATAGGTTTGGATGAGAGTGATATTGATGAACTGTATCAATACTGGTATGGAGAAAAAATTATCGAAAAATCAGAAATGGATTATGGAGAAGCTTCGGCAAGCTTTGATGCCAAGCTGTCTTTTTTGAAAAAAATAGCTGTGAAAGGAAGCGGAATCCTGAAAACAGGAAAGGAATCAAAAGTTTCCATAAGACGGAAAATCGAGCCGAAAACAGGGCAACTGATTCTGATGATGAACCAGTTGATTCAGAAAATCAACAGTAAACTGACAAATAAAGGTTTGCTGCTGGTAATTGAAGATCTGGACAAGATATCGCTCGATACGGCAGAAAGTCTGTTTATTACATATCGAAAAATATGGCTGGAACTTCATGTACGTATGATATTAACCTTTCCGATTTTCATGGCATACAATTCCCAGTACAATATGATCAACGAAGATATTGACAAGGCAGTTATGCTCAGTATGATTAAAGTGAAAAAGGCAGATAAAACAGACTACGAGCAGGGAATTGCTACATTAAGTAAAATTGTTGAAAAAAGAGCAGAATTATCTTTGATCGATGACGATGCACTGCATTTTATGATAAAGAAATCAGGAGGAGCGATTCGTGATCTTTTTGAGATGATTCAGGATGCTTCTTTTGAAAGCATGCTGATCGAAAAAGATAAGATTGAAATGAGTGAAGCGAAAAGTGCATATTATCAGCTCAAAAGTCGCAATGAACGATTGATCCGGAATGACAGCGAAGTGGAAAAACTGGTACAGGTGTATCGTGATCCACAACTTTTAACTACGGATGATACCATGATGGAACTGTTGCTGAAAGGTCTGATTTTGGAATATAACGGGGAAAGATGGTGTGGAATCCATCCGGCGGTTGAAGATTTTCTGAAAGAGAAAGGTAAAATCTGATGCAGGAGCAGGAAAGGGCAGCAAAGAAACTGGAATTTTTTCTGAAATATACGCAAAATGGTTTTGCGTTATTAACGGTAAATGAGTGGAGGATTGCAGAAAATATAGTACGATATGTGGAACATGAGACCAGACCGGAGATTTATACCGTAACCGGAGAAAATTATGCAGAAATCTTAAATTCCTTAGATAAGCAGAAAACAGTACTTTTTCTGGAAATGGATTTGTCAGAAAAGGACATGTATATTTTGCTGGAAAAGGTGAATCTTGGCAGGGATTTATTATGGAAGAAAAGTGGGTGCTGTATTTTTATCGTACCATTGTATGCAGAACGATATATTCAGGAATCTTTACCTAATTTATATGACTATTTTCAGTTTAAAGAACGATATATCCGGGAATATCCAAGTTATTTTGAATATATATTGCCAGATGAGGAATATCAGAAAACAAAGGTAATGCAGAGGATTTTGAAGAAAAATCTTCAAAATGCAGATAATATTGTGCAGAAACTGGAAGGATATCAGCATATCCTTGTTACGGCAGAACAGTTTGACCGTTTGCAGAGTGAAGTGTACAAATATGTAAAAGAAGTATGGAACAATACACAGATTCAGGCAGAAAAGCCACAGGAAAAAGAAGAAGCATTCTGCTGGCGACTTTTGCTGACACTGGCGAGGGTTGCGATTACACAGGGAAATTATAAAAAAGCACAGAATATTTATAAAGATATGATAGTTCTATCGAGGCAAGAGGACGGGAACTTTCCAAAAAAGAAAAGCTGGAAATATGGAATGGTCTGTCAGATGCAGAACTTTATCAGAAAGAATATGATAAGGCGTACAGTGGATACGCAAAGATTCTGGAACTGTATCTGAGTGATCATAATGAAAACAGACAGGAATATGAAGAATTTTTGTTAACGAAACTCCGCATTTACAGCAAACTTGCTTTATGTGAATGGAAACGAGGAAATGAAAAAAGAGCATTAAATTATATTGAGACATCCATTCGCCAGGTGAAAGAAGTTTCAAAGGAACAGAAAAAGGAGCTGTTTGCAGTATATTATAATTATTTTCTGATGGATCTGGAAATTACACCGGGAAGAAGCCAGACAGGTGATAAGTTATATCGAATCCTGGATGGCATGGAGAAAAATGAAGTGCAGGAAGCGATGTTTCTGACGGCAGCAGCATGGTATCAGGGGATTTTAAACGGTAATCTTCTGTATGCATCCAAAGCAGCCGACAGAGCGTTACGGATCAAAAAGCGACTGTATATTGAGAATGATGCCCGGATTGCAGAATCACATTATGTAAATGCAATGATCCGGATGTTTCAGGGAAAATACGAAGAGGCAGAGTATTGCTGTGTCAAAAGCATGAACATTCTTAAGAATTTTACGCTGCATATGGAGCAGAAAGAGAAGAGCCGACAGCTTATGGAAACATTGAGACAATGGAAAACAGAAAAATAATACGAAGAGCAAAAGCTCAGGATACTTTTGCTCTTTCTATTTAAAAACAAAAAAATCAGGAAGTGCATCACTGCGGCTTCCTGATTCACCATTATGAGAAATATAAAAATATGGATGCCATTATATTAGCATGTTTTTTTTGCTTTTGTAAATAGAAAATATGAAAACATATCTTGTATTTAACCATAAGGAAAAAATAAGAAAAATTTTTGCATTAGCTTGCTTAAATAAAGATTATGATGTATAATTAGGTCAAAAGAGAAAAAACAGGTTTGGAAAAACAAAATGGTGACCGTATGACAAAGGAAGAAAAAAGGTATGAGCTGAAGAAAAAGAGGAGTGTGCTGGCATTCGCAGCGATACTGGTGTGTGTTCTGACAGTGATCGTGCTTGCAGTGCTGGGCTGCACTCCGGAAGTAAGTGGTAGCTGTGGTGATGTGACGGGTGTGGTGATTAACAGAAGTCATGCAGTGATCGCTGCGGTGGCAGCGGTACTGGCAGGGATCATGACATTTCTGCTCAGACATTATGCAGCTCGATAAAAGTAAGACTGGCTGTTGAAAAACAGTCAGTTTTTTCGGCTTAAACGGCGATGAAGGATCGATGACAGATCCTGAAAAAGAATAAATATACAGAAATGCTAAACTGGAGTGAAGTAGGAGTTTTATTTATGAGTAATAGGAAGAACAAAGAAACAAGTCGATTATGGATGAACAAAATCCTGCTGCTGGTCTTTTTTGATGTACTGACCGTACTGGCAGCGTATTTTATGGCATTATTGCTCCGGTTTGATTTTGTGTTTTCAAGTATTCCGACAGAATATATCGTTGCTTATGCATGGTCCATGCCTTTCTGGATCATAAGTACGATCGTAGTATTCTATTTATGCAGACTGTATCATAGTATATGGAATGGCCAGCGTAGCAGAGCTTCAGATGACTCTGACTGCGTATATGATACTGGCAGTCGTGTATTCTGCGGGTATGCTGTTTATGGATATGCAGATGCCGAGATCCTATTATTTTATCGGATATGTACTGAGCTTCTGTATGACAACAGGCATACGTTTTTCTTATCGTCTGCTGCGTTTTTATACAAACAGCCATGCAGAGTACAGGGACAATAAGGAGCATGACCGTGTCATGATCATCGGTGCAGGATCAGCAGGACAGGCGCTGATCAAAGAGATGATCAATTCCAAAAAGATCCATACGCAGGTGGTCTGCATTATTGATGATAATCCAAATAAAAACGGCTGTGTACTGGAAGGGATTCCTGTCGTAGGAAACCGCTATGATATTCCAAAAATGGTCGGCAAATATGAAGTAAACCGCATTATCTATGCGATTCCGACCGTTCGCGGTGAAGACCGCAAAGAAATCCTCAATATCTGTCAGGATACCGGCTGCCGGCTGCAGACGGTTCCTGGTGTCTACCAGCTTGTCAATGGGGAAGTCAGTATCAGCAAGCTGCGCAACGTAGAGATCACTGATCTTCTGGGACGGGCACAGGTAGAGGTAAATATGGATGAGATCTTCTCTTCCATCAAAGGGAAGACCCTGCTGGTGACAGGCGGAGGCGGTTCTATCGGAAGCGAACTTTGCAGACAGATCGCAGCGGCAGGACCGAAGCAGCTCATTATTTTTGATATGTATGAAAACAATGCTTATGAGATCCAGCAGGAGCTGAAACACAAATATGGCAGCAAGCTGAATCTGACCGTTCTGATCGGCTCGGTGCGCAATACCGGCCGGGTACGCAGTGTGATGCAGACCTACAGACCGGATGTCGTGTTCCACGCGGCAGCACACAAACACGTACCGCTGATGGAGGACAGCCCGAACGAAGCCATCAAAAACAATGTGATGGGTACCTACAAAACAGCCGTTGCGGCCGCCAGGGCAGGCGTAAAGAAATTTGTACTGATTTCTACCGATAAAGCAGTCAATCCGACTAACATCATGGGTGCATCCAAGCGTCTCTGCGAGATGGTAGTACAGATGATGAACCGCCAGTGTTCAAATACCGATTTTGTGGCAGTACGCTTTGGAAACGTGCTTGGATGCAACGGAAGCGTAATACCACTGTTCAAGAAACAGATCGAGGCAGGCGGGCCGGTGACAGTCACGATAAAAATATCATCCGCTACTTTATGACCATCCCGGAAGCCGTATCCCTGGTACTCCAGGCCGCACATTATGCAAAAGGCGGAGAAATCTTTATCCTTGATATGGGTGAGCCGGTGCGCATCGATGATATGGCAAGAAACCTGATCCGCTTATCCGGCTATACACCGGATGTGGATATCAGGATCGAATACACCGGGCTGCGCCCGGGCGAAAAGCTGTTTGAAGAACTGCTGATGGCGGAAGAAGGCATGCAGGAGACACCGAACAAACTGATCCATATCGGAAAACCGATCGAGATGATGATACGGTATTTAAGAAAAAACTGCGGCAGCTGGATGAAGCAGCATTCCGTGAAAACGAAAAGATCAAAGAGCTTGTGGCACAGGTAGTACCAACATACCATCCGGAGAAGGCAGGAAAAGAGGAAAGAACATGACGATCAAAGAATGTTATGAACAGACGGGTTCGGATTATGAAAGTATTTTAAAGAGATTTGGCAGTGAAAGCATGATTCGGCGTTTTGCACTGAAATTTTTAAAAGACGGCACCTTCGCTGAGCTGAAAAAGGCACTGACAGAAGGAGATGGCGAGACGGCTTTCCGTGCGGCACATACCTTAAAAGGTGTCTGCCTGAATCTTGGGTTTGACCGCCTGTATGAAGTGAGTGCGGAACTGACAGAAACGCTGCGCGGACATGAGACTGCAGGAACCGAAGCACTATTGCAAAAGCAGAAGAACAGTATGCTGCCCTGACAGACGTACTTAGAAGGTATGAGGCAGAAGAAGCGGTCATCTGATGTATCAGACAAAAGTATATAAAAAAGGTGAAATCTTGACTTTTTCTATAACTTTTGATATGATAGCACCATTAGTGAAGCACTATATTTAACAAAAAGAAAAGGTGGGATTTGTGATGAAACAGTTTACTTACACAATTCAGGATTCTATGGGTATCCATGCAAGACCGGCAGGCCTGCTTGTAAAAGCGGCTGCAGCATTCAAAGATACGACCATTGAGATCAGCAGCAATGGAAAAAAGGCTGATGTGAAGAGAATCATGGCAATCATGAGCATGGGCGTAAAACAGGGTGCAGAAGTAACAGTTACCTGCGAAGGTGCAGAAGAAGATGCAGCAGCAGAAGCAATGGAAAAATTCTTTAAAGAGAATCTGTAAGAACTGTAGGACACGGGATTAAGAAACGAAAGGCATGATCGTAGGATCATGTCTTTTCTTTATGGCATTTTGAATGTTTGACCCTGGCATCTTAAAAAGTTTCAGCTTAATTTCAGTTTGCACCCAAATTCCAGACACAACCTCCTGTTATCATGGATTTCAGATGAAAAAGTATGGCAGAAGAACAGAAGGTTCATATGAAAAAGTATTCAAAAAAGAAGAAATGGATCGCAGCAAACAAGATGCGCACTAAAGCAGACGTGGATAACCACACGTATGTTGTGGTATTAAATACTTATGCGGGAACGCAGCTGATCGAGGCACTTCGTTATTCTGGATGAGCCAACTTTAGTTTTGGAAAATACGTAATAAAACACAAAAAAAGAAATAAAATCAACAAAAAATGCAAAAAAATTTAAAATAAATATGGACAAAATGTGAATGGTATAATAAAATAATACAGTAAACAAAAAAGAATGGTTCTTGATTTTGATAAATATAACAAAAAACAGAGCCATAAATTTCTTTTTAGGGGGGATTTATGAAAAACAAAAGAGGATTTTTAAAGAAAAGTCTTAGTATTAATTTGACCTGTGAAATGGCAGTCACAGTACTTCCGGCACAGGCTATGTCCATGTAGGAAAGGAGTGGAGACTGTCTCATAAAAAGTGAAATTAATGCT
>ENA-OQCX01001561-OQCX01001561.1-human-gut-metagenome-genome-assembly--contig:-NODE-1561-length-10252-cov-2.383407_pt1 | contig 10252 bp, 5 predicted proteins | sample MGYA00242762_ERZ504587 | MGnify/ENA primary metagenome ERZ504587 (study PRJEB26092, sample SAMD00036337) | human gut metagenome | host: Homo sapiens | study: EMG produced TPA metagenomics assembly of...
AGAAAGGAAAGAAAGGAAAGACATCGCTTGCTTATGATGGTTACTATGGTTTCTCTACAGTAGCAAAGAAACCAACCATGCTGAATGATGAACAGTACATTATGCTGATGAAAGAGTTTGCCGACAATGATGATATGCCGCTTGCCGGTGGTGTACCTACTGCTCCAACAGGTTATAATACAGACTGGTTTAATGAAATATTGAATACAGCTCCTGTTACTGAGCATAACATTACTGCTAACTTTGGCAGTGATAAGGGTTCAAGCTTGCTTTCATTGAATTATCTAGACCAGAATGGTATTATCGGTGAAGATGCGTCATTTTACAAACGATTCAGCACAAGGCTGAACAGTTCCTATTCTATAAATGATTTCTTAAGTGTAGGTGCAAACGTCAACTATGCATATATAGAGAATAGTGGAGTGGCAACCGGTATCAATGGTTATAATCCGATATCATACGCCTATAATATTGATCCTACTACTCCGGTTTATGATGAGAATAGCAACGATACTTTCGGATATGGAGTCTCTCCTGTACCTTATAGCCGTATGTGGAACCCTATTGCATTTATGGATGAGGCACCTAAGAATAAAAATATTACCCAGCAATTTTTTGGTAATGTTTATGCTGAGATCACTTTTATTAAAGACCTTGTTTTCCGCACAGATTTTGGTATTAATCATCGGAATTTCCGTGGAAGAATGTTTGCACCAAAGTTTTTTCATTCTGCAGAATGTAAGAAGATAATTCTAGGGTAGAACAAAGTACAAATGCTAATAGTAGTTGGCAGTGGGAGAATACATTGCGATATAAAAAATCTTTTGGTGAACATTCTACATCTGTCCTGTTAGGTACTTCTGCATCAAGAGATGTTTATGAGTTTATGACCGGAACACGAAATAAATATCCAAATGAAGCAATGACCAATGAGAATTACTGGTATCTTAATGCTGGTGATGTTATGACATCAGCTAATAGTGGCGGTGCTAATCCTAGACATAGTATGTTCTCATATTTTGCTCGTCTAAGCTATAATTATGCTGAAAAATATATGGCGGAAGTTGTGGTCAGACGCGATGGGTCTTCAAATTTCGGTCCCAATAACAGATATGCTACTTTCCCGGGCGTTTCATTAGGTTGGAATGTTTCAAATGAGAAATTCTGGAAAATTAAGAACTTTGATGTCTTCAAACTTAGATTCTCTTGGGGACAGAACGGAAATGAGCGAATTTCTCCATTCTCCTATACTTCTATTATTGGCAATAATTATAATTACACGTTTGGTAATGCCATCACTGTGGGATCTGCTCCTAATAACCTTGTTAATCCAGACGTGAAATGGGAAACTTCTGAACAATTTAATGTTGGTGCCGATATGACATTCTATAATGGTATGATTAGAGCAAGTTTCGACTGGTTTAAAAAAAGTACTAAGGATTTGTTGTTCCAGCCAACAGTTGAAGCCATTAGAGGTAATAATGCAGCTTTTAGAAACCTTGGTAATATAACAAACCAGGGTGTGGAAATGCAGATGACATTTAATAAAAATTGGAACGAAATCAACTTCTCTATTTCCGCAAATGCCTCATATCTTAAAAATGAGGTTGTAAAGATAGGAAATGCAAATGGATATACTGATGGTGGTAGCTGGAGAACATCTGTTAATGTAACGCGTATGGAGGAAGGTCATGCTATGGGTTATTTCCGCCTTTATAAGAACTTAGGAATATTCCAAAATGAAGAGCAGATACAGAACTATAAATCAAAAGACGGTAAAGTGATACAACCTGATGCCGTTCCGGGTGACTTTATATGGCAAGATACAAATAACGATGGGCAGATTACAGATGAAGATAGAACCGATTGTGGCAATCCTTGGCCAAAATGGACATTCGGTTTGAATTTAGGTGCCGACTGGAGAGGTATTGATATGACAATCTTCTTAACAGGAAAAGCTGGATATAAAGTCTTCTCTGATATTTACCGACAGGAAGCATACGGACGCAGCAACCTTCCATCATTCTATCTTGACAGATGGCGGAAAGAAGGTGATGATAATGGAGTGCCTCGTCTTTCATCCAAAGATCCTAATGGAAACTTTGGCAAACCATCCGATTTTTATCTTTATGATGGTTCGCATTTAAAGATTTCTTCACTTGAGGTAGGCTATTCATTCCCAACTAAATTAATAAACAAGTTGATGCTGAATAAAGCAAGAATTTATGCAGCAATTGATAATCTTGCCACTTTCACCAGCTATCCGTTTATGGATCCTGAAGTAGGAAATATGGCAGGTGGCAATATTCTTAGCACAGGTATTGACTATGGTACTTACCCTCAGGCCCGTACATTCAGATTTGGTTTAAGTCTTAATTTCTAAAATTGAAAATTATGAAGTCGAAAATACATAATAATATTCTTGTCCTCATGTTTGCTGCTATTGCATCATCATCTTGCAGCGACAGTTTCCTGGATACAGCTCCTATAATGTCCGAAACAGAAAGTTCTTTTTATAGGACCGATGAACAGATGTTCAAAGCGCTTACTGCTTGTTATGATCCGTTAGCTCACATAGGTGGTGCTTCGGGTAATGCACTTGCTTCCATTGTACCTATGGGTGAAATCCGTTCGGATAATGCTCGTACTGGTGGTGGCTCTGATCAGGATCAGCCTTACATGCAGGCTATAGAGGATTATTCAAATACGAGTGTCAATTCTATTTCCGATAATTTGTGGAAAACTCGTTACCGTGGTATATATAGATGTAATCTTGTAATAAATTCAGAGTATGACAGTCCGGAAGCTAAAGTTTATAAAGCTGAAGCTAAGTTCTTACGTGCTTGGTATCATTTTGAATTGTTGAGATATTATGGTCCATGCTTTATCAGTCTTGAGACTCTTTATCCTGAAGGATTCAAGTTTACGAGAGATACTCGCGAAAATGTAAATAAAGCAATAGAGAAAGATCTTCTTGAAGCTATCCCTTCTCTAAAGGATAATTTCCCGGACACAATGAAAGGACGTATTACCAAGACTGCGGCTCAAGCCCTGTTGGCCAAGGTCTATCTTTATTGGGCTGACTGGAGCAACGATGATGCTAAGATTTTTGACAAAGCGAAACCTTTATTGGAGGATGTAATTTCAAGTGGTAATTATACTCTGACGGATGATTATTCTAAATTGTTTGCGGCTCATCAGGAGAATAACGAGGAATCTATATTTGAAATACAGACCTCTACCAAATCTGGTAATACAAACTGGGGTAATATTGATGCAGGCGAAGGTGCTATGTGGGTGACTTTCTGCGGACCGAGACAGTTGAAAAATAGTCCTGATTATGATAATGGATATGGCTTTTGTCTGCCTACTAAGGAATTGTATGATTATTCCTTCCGGATGACCATGTGCGTCGTGATGCGGCGATATTTACTTACGATGAACTTGTAACCAAACCTAATGCCAATATTCAGGATGAATCAAAAAAAGTTGTTTGGGAGACAGGCTCTTACGGGGCCTGATTTCCAGGGATATGCCCAGAAGAAATATCCTCCTTTCAAAAATTACGATATGATAGGAAACCCCAATCTAAACAAGCCTGGAAACGTAAGGGTCATCAGATATGGTGAAGTGTATCTGATGCTTGCCGAAGCATATCTCAGAGGTACTAATCCTGATGAAGCAAAAGCGAAGTATTACATAAATGAACTCAGAAAGAAGCATGTTCATGCAGACGACGGAAGTTATATTGATGTTGACAAGCTAATGCAGATGTATCCTGACAGATTTAAAAGCGTAATTGATGTTCTATGGTATGAGCGTCGTTGTGAACTGGCATGCGAGGGTGACAGATGGTTTGACCTCGTCCGCTCAGGACGTGCCGAGGAGGTCATGATGCCTATTCTTAGAAGAGATTATGGTATCTCTGCATGGAGCAAGAAGTTCAATTATCTTCCTATCGGCTCTATTGAAATAAGCAATTCGGGAAACTCGCTTACAGAGTATCCGGATGAAGTAAATGAGTGATAGGGCAGATTAAAATCTTTATCTTCTTGTTAAAAAGGCAGACTTTATCATCAGCATACTGATAATGAAGACTGCCTTTTATAATTTCAGATTATGTTATTTCTTATTTCTTGTACCACACCCTTACATAATCTATCAGATATTCAGAATCCATATTGTTGTCGTCCGGCAAGGCTCCGAACCATTTGTTCGATTCGTTGTTAAGATTGATGCGTAATGGCTGGTGCCAGTACTTGTTCTCTATTTCTCTGTACAGTACTCCGTCTATATATAGTCGGATATATTCCTTGCTCCAGTCAAGTCCCCATACGTGAAAGTCTTTCTGCAATTCGAATGGTATATAGTATTTGGCAGGGAAGTTGATATGTTTCTTTATATCACCCTTATCTGCTGGAGCTTTAAATACATGCACGTTCGAGTTCAGGTCATGTCTGTTGGCAGGATTGCGGGGCAGTTCTCGCAAATGTCTATTTCAGTCCACCAGTTTCTTTCATTGTTCGACATCCAGAAACCGAAAACCCATGGCGAGTCGTTTGGTCTCAGTCTTGCTTCGAAATATCCGTAAAGGAAAAGTTCTTTGCTTACCAGGAAACCGGCAGTGTGAGTATATCCTTCGGGCAGTGATCCTGCTTCCGGCTTGTAAGTTCTCATCACGCAACAGCCGTCTTCAAATGTAGTATTCTCCTTTGCAAAGAAAGTAGGTTGTCTTCCTTTCCATTTAGGGTTGTTCGGGAACCATCTTTCCTCATTCAGCTTCTTTCCTTTGACTCGTCAGAGGCCTTTTTGTTTAGAACCCATCCGCCTTCGTTCTTCTGGTCGGAAAGAGGTACTTGTTGTTAAGTCTTTTCGGAGCATTGCTGAAATCAATGCTGTCCTTGTAGAACTTTTTCGGAATTGTAAGTTCTGTGGTTTCATTACCTGTTTTTGTACTGACTTGAGCATTTAGGTCTGCTACAGTTGTACACGATACTGCTGCGAGTAAGTAAATCAAATAGTTTTTCATAAATTTGTTTTTACAGTTTGTTATATTGGCAAATTTACTCTATATATATTTTATTCTTAGGGTGAAATTGTTGTGTAATAATAGGCTAAACCTTTTTTGTTGAAATATATATTTACTTGTAATTCGATATTGGCAGTTTATTATCATATATGAGAGGGGGTAAATTTGTTCAATAATAGGTGGTAAATATTTTACCCCTTACTATAGTAATTAAATTATTTATTGTAAATGGAACTCAAGTGTATCTTTGCTTACAGAAAAAATTAATGTCATTATTTAATGTAATAAGATTATTATGAATAAGAAATCCATGAAAACGGTTTTAGGAGTTGCGGCATTAAGCCTGTTGGCGTCGTGCAATTCTACATACGCTCCTAATGTAGATTCTACTGTATCTTTAAAAGGTACTGATGTGTTCAAGGCCGATTCGGCATCGATTGCTCAAAATTACACTATTCCTGAATGGTTTAAGGATGCCAAGTTCGGTATCTTTATCCACTGGGGAGTTTATTCCGTTCCTGCATACGGCAGTGAATGGTATTCCCGCTGGATGTACAAGGAAGGTCATCCTATTAATAAGTATCACGTACAGACTTACGGTCCTTTGACCAAATTCGGATATAAGGATTTCATCCCTATGTTCAAAGCCGAAAATTTCAATGCCGACGAGTGGCTGGCAGTGGTAAAATCATCTGGAGCACAATACATTGTTCCGGTGGCCGAGCATCACGACGGATTTGCCATGTACAGCAGTACTTTCAATAAGTGGAATGCTGTGGATATGGGACCGAAAAGGGATATAATCGGCGAATTGAAGGAAGCTACCAAGAAAGCCGGTCTGCGTTTCGGACTTTCTTCTCACAGATGCGAGAATGCATGGTTCTATGAATATGGAATGGAAACTCCTTCTGATGTTCAGGACACTACAATCACTCTGTATGGCGAAAGACTGCATGAGCCGAAGGTCAGGGTATGACACCTTATTGTGGTAAGTATGAAGGCTCGAACGAACGTTCACGCCGTCAGTTCCTTATGCATACATACGAGCTTATCGACAAATATCAGCCTGAATTGATATGGTTCGACTGGACTGTGGGAAAATATCCGTTCCAGCCTACTTTCTATAAATTCATGGCTTATTATTACAATTCGGCTCTTGATTGGAATAAAGAAGTTGTGGTTAACACTAAATTCGGATATGGCGACAATATCCAGGTGTTCGATATAGAAAGAGGTAAGAGCGACAGAATCCGTGAATATCCATGGCAGACTGATACTTCTGTAGGCAAGAAATCGTGGAGCTATTGTGTGGGCGAGGAAAACAAGAGTCCTGACCATATCATCGACGACTTTGTTGATATTGTCAGCAAGAACGGTAACTTATTGCTGAATATAGGTCCTAAGGCCGACGGTACTATTACAGACGAACAGAAGAACGTACTTGCCGAGATAGGTAAATGGTTGAAGACTAACGGTGAGGCTATTTATGGCTCACGACCATGGGTGATTGCTTCCGAAGGACATAACGCAGGCACCGCAGGTTATATGACAGACAATACAAAAACTGAATATACAGCGGACGACATTCGCTTTACTACATGCGACAATAACCTCTATGCCGTGTCTCTGGCTTGGACAGATGGTAGTGTTACTATCAAGTCATTGGCTACTAAGTATTGCCGGAACGTAGAAATTGAGTCGGTTGAAATGCTTGGAAGCTCAGAGAAGATTGACTATAAGATGACTGACGAGGGTCTTGTAGTAAACTTCCCTAAGAACAAACCTACTGAATATGCACATGTGTTCAAGATTAAGCTTAAAGGGGTGGTGGTTTCCAAACCGCTATACGATAAGGTTGATAACGGATGCCTTATCACTGTACGTGTGGCAAACCATAATGCAGAGGATGCAAATGTCACTCTTAAAAGTGTAGTCGACGGTAATGAGGTTTCAACTCAGGTAGCTGTCAAGGCTAAATCAGAACAATGGGTTAAAATGCAGAATAAGGACGTAAAATCATTCGATGATATGTCTTGCAAGTTCTATTTCAATGATAATCTGACTTATGAAAACGAATTTAAAAAATAATATAATGAAGGGAATGGCTGTTATGCCATTCCTGTCTGTATGTGTTGGTGTCGCAGCACAGCAGAAACAGATGAATGTCATCTACATCATGTCGGACGACCATACTTCGCAGGCTATCGGCGCATACGGAAGTGTCTTGCAGTACTGAACCCTACTCCTACAATTGATGAACTGGCAAGGGACGGTATGCTCTTCGAGAACTGTTTCTGTACAAACTCCATCAGTACCCCAAGCCGTGCATGTATCATGACCGGACAGTATTCCCATCGTAACAAGGTGCTCACTTTGGATGAAGTGCTTCAGCCGGACCAGGAATATCTGGTTGATGAGTTCCATAATATGGGATATCAGACTGCATGATCGGTAAATGGCATTTGGGATGCGAACCGTCGCACTTCGACTATTATTCTGTATTCAACGGTCATGGCGGACAGGGCGAATACTTCGACCCTACTTTCCTTACAAGTGACGTAACTGACAAGAAATGGCCTAATAACCAGATAAAGAAAATGGGTTACTCCTCGGATATCGTGACCAACCTTGCTATTGACTGGTTGAAGAACAGACGCGACAAGTCCAAACCTTTCTTCATGATGCATCATTACAAGGCACCGCACGATATGTTCGAGTACGCACCGCGCTATGAATATTATCTTGACGATGTGGAAGTGCCTGTTCCATTGTCATTGTTCGATACAGACAAATGGGGCTCCGAAGGCACAAGAGGCAAGAACGATTCACTTCGTCACTTCATCGGAACTTCTGTCTCAAGCCGTCATGAAATCCGCAATTATGTAATGGAATATAAGTGCAATACAGGTGATGAAATGGAGATACATACCTTGCCTACCAGCATTACCTGAAATCGTATCTGCGTTGCGTAAAGGGTGTGGATGACAACCTGAAACGTCTTTTCGACTATCTCAAGAAGGAAGGACTCTGGGAAAATACCATTATCGTATATACAGGCGACCAGGGTATGATGCTTGGCGAACACGACCTGCAGGACAAGAGATGGATGTATGAAGAATCTCAGAGAATGCCTTTCATAGTCCGCGACCCGAGATGTCCTTACAAGGGAGCCAAGTCGGACCTGATGATTAACAACATTGATTTTGCTCCAACTCTTATAGAGATGGTCGGTGGCAAAGAACCTTCATACATGGATGGAAAGAGCTTTGCCTCTGTGTTCGAAGGCAAAAAGCCAGAAAACTGGAAGGATGCTGTTTACTACAGATACTGGATGCACATGATTCATCACGACGTTCCGGCACACATAGGTATCCGCACGGAAAACTATAAGCTGATACTTTTCTATGGCCGTCATTACGACGACAAACGTTACGGACAGAAATCAATGTCATGGTTGAAGAACAGCCACAAGATTGTTCCTACTCTGGTTTCTTTCGAACTCTACGATGTGAAGAACGACCCTTACGAAATGGTAAACCTGGCTGATAATCCTAAATACGCCAAAGTTCTTAAGGACATGAAAAAGAAACTGCGTGAGTTGAGAAAACAGGTGGGCGATACAGATGAGGCTTATCCTGAACTCAAGAAAGTGATTGATAAGGCTTTAAGATAGTAAGTTGACTGACTGATAATATTTATGGACAATAATTTTGTTTTTGGTTATAATATTCCGACGAAGATTCTCTTCGGATGTGGCGAACTTAAACGTCTTTCAACAGAGACATTGCCCGGCAAAAAGGCTTTGATAGTCATTTCATCCGGAACATCAATGCGTAAATATGGTTATCTGGATAAGGTGATTGGTCTGCTGAAAGAAAATAATGTTGATGCCGTGGTGTACGACAAGATATTGCCTAACCCAATAAAAGACCATGTAATGGAAGGTGCGGCAATCTGTCGTGAGGAAAATTGCGATATGATTATAGGTTTGGGAGGCGGAAGTTCGATAGATACAGCCAAATCCATTGCAATCATGGCATGTAATGATGGCGATTATTGGGAATATGTTGAAGGAGGTATCGGCAAGGGGCTTCCTTACAGCAAAGCATTGCCCATCATAGCCATTCCTACAACAGCCGGAACCGGAACCGAGGCTGACCCATGGACTGTCATAACCAATCTGGAAACAAACGAAAAGATAGGTATCGGCTCCACTTTAACTTTCCCATGTCTGTCGATAATCGACCCGGAACTGATGGTTTCAGTTCCGCCACATCTGACTGCCTATCAGGGATTCGACGCATTCTTTCATGCAGCCGAAGGCTATATTGCCAATTGTGCAACCCCAATAAGTGATATTTTCGCTCTTGAGGCCATCAGACTGCTGTATAAATATTTACCTGTTGCGGTGAAGGATGGAAATAACCTGAAAGCGAGGGCAAAGGTGGCTTGGGCAAGTACGCTGGCGGGAATGTTGAATCCACATCCAGTTGTACTTCCGAACATTCTCTCGAGCACGCTCTCAGCGCATACTATCCCGCTCTTCCTCATGGTGCTGGCCTGATAGCTATAAGCGAGGCCTATTTCTCTACTTTTATTTATGACAGGACAAAGAGATATATGCGCATGGCAGATGTTATGACCGGACGCAAGAACCTTAATCCCGAACATTTTATAGATGCTTTGGTGAGAATGCAGAAGGAATGCAATGTCCGCGATTTGAAGCTTAGCGACTGGGGAATAGTAAAGGAAGATTTCCCTAAGATGATTGATAATGCGCGAACTGCCATGGGTGCATTGTTCAGTCTGGACCCTCATGAACTGTCGGATACCGAAATACTCGACATATATATAAAGTCATACAGATAAGTCTTTTTAAGAACAATCCCAATACAGTCTGTTACTGTAATTTCTTTCGGGCATCGTATCTATTATTGAGTGTAATGGTACGATGCTTTTTTGTTTTATACTATGAAATGAAGTTAAAGATTTATTTTTTTCTTGATTGATTTTGATACGCATTCTAAAGTGGAAAATATCTATAATTATCTATTAACTACTGTAAATACTTGATGTTTTAGATAAAATCAATAACTTTGAAGTGATTTAAACTTATGTATATCAATTAAAATGTTGTCAAACAGCGTACAAATAGAATTATTCATTATATTATGGGTGACCAAACTCATTCATAATAAACAACCTATGTACGCTGTATTGGAC
>ENA-OQCX01001563-OQCX01001563.1-human-gut-metagenome-genome-assembly--contig:-NODE-1563-length-10242-cov-1.652991_pt1 | contig 10242 bp, 12 predicted proteins | sample MGYA00242762_ERZ504587 | MGnify/ENA primary metagenome ERZ504587 (study PRJEB26092, sample SAMD00036337) | human gut metagenome | host: Homo sapiens | study: EMG produced TPA metagenomics assembly of...
CCGTACGATCTATCTGTTGAATACCGATTGGGCGAGCGACCAAGACCAGCGTCCGGCCACCTTTATCTATAAAGGTAAAAAGTTTCCGGTTGTTGTGCGCCGTTATCATATTGAAACCATCCATTGCGCTGACGGCTTGGCTGTCATGCCGGCTTCCAATACGACGGATATCTTGTCTGTCTGCAAGAGAGAGAACGGCTGGGTGGTCAAGGTCCAGACTACCGGAAACGATGTAGTTCAATGTATGAATGCTGTTACCGGAAAGGTCGAACCGATAAAATTCGATGAACCGGGTGTACATGAAGTGTTTGTTAATGAATAATTAGATTTTTTTTCTATATTTGCAAATATGGGGAATACATCTTTGGACATAGATCAATACCGGCATATTTATACGGAGTATGCCCGATGTTGATGCGCTTTGCGGAGAAGTTCGTTTCCGGTTTCTTTGCCGAAGATATTGTCCACGATGTATTCCTGAAATTGTGGGACAAGCAGGTGTTCCGCCTTCCGGAGAATGACCTGAAACGGGTGCTTTATGTCTCCGTCCGGAATGCCTGCCTGGATTGTCTCCGCCGCATGAATATGGAGCAGGAGATCATCGATCACCGCGCCTTCAGTTAAAATTGGAAGAGCTTGACTTCTTTGAGGCATCCGACGAACTTTTCATGCGAAAGGATTTGCTCGATCTGCTGATGAAAAAGGTTGCCGAACTGCCTGAAAGAAGCCAGCAAATCTTCCGTATGTCCTATCTCGAAGGTCTGAAAGCGGCCGAAATAGCAGAACGTTTGGATCTCTCTGTCCGTACGGTCGAGAACCAGCTTTATCGTTCCCTCCTTTATCTGCGTAAGAACTGTTCGAATCTGTTCCTACTGATATTTCTTTTATAAAGAATTTGCGCGTTGGCTTCACCCTGTCTTGCTATACGTTGAAAATTAATGTGTAAAAGAGTGAAGGCAAGCATCGGGACTGCCTTCACCTTAAAGATCTGCTTTCACTCTTTGGAGCGACGAATCTGACCAAAGCCATCTTAATTCATGAGACGAAAGAATCAAAACAATCTCTTAAGTGAAAAATAAAGAAGTTATAGAAGCTTTTTAATGTCCTAATATACAAAAAATTAAGACCTGTATTATAGCTCCTTGTATTTTTTGGCCTAAGTCGAAAGCCTTTTTTGCCTAGTGTCAAAAGCCTTTTTCGACCTTAGTCAAAAAGGTATTCGACGTAGGTCAAAAGCTCTATGACTTTATAGCCTGACGATAGAAGTATGGCAGTTGCCACTCAATGATACTTTTCGTCCCCCCGACTCATTTTACTGGTTTGTCTGTTTTTTTTACTTTTATAGACCACCTATAACAGGATTTTTTAATACACAGTCAACCCAAATTAGGACGAGACACACATGGTGAAGGCAATTCCCGGATTATGACGAAAAAAATTGTTTTTCTTGTGAGTATTTTTTCTTTCCCGTTCGTTGTGTATATGTAAGAACCAAGTTAACCATGTGTCGACTTTGTATCTACATCTAATAATTAAGTGAAAATGGAAAACGAACATTCGGAATTAATCATCGGGTATTTGCAAGGACGGCTGCAAGGTCGGTCTTTGGACGATTTTTATGCCTGGGTGAATGAAAGTGCAGACAACAAAAAATTGTTTTCGAGACCAAAGCACTTTATGAAGCCTGCGCTCCTTCCCGTGGTGCTTCTGAAATACACGATAGCTGCTTCGCCTTCTCGATAAGAGAAAGTCCCGCCAGCGTAAAAGATATTCCTTATTGACCCGCATAAGTACTTATGCGGCTGTGGCAATGTTTGCCGCAGCCATTACTTCTACTGTGTTTATCTTTTCTTCGAGAGAATATGACGACCGGATTACCAGTTATGTCGGTGGAGACGGGCTTGAAGCGGATGTTGTTGTTTTGCCGGACGGAACCCGCGTCAGTCTCGGAACCCGGACTTCTTTCTCTTATGATTCCCGTTATGGTAAGTCCGAACGTATCGTGCAACTGGAAGGGGAAGCCTATTTTGAAGTAGCCAAAGATAAAGATAAGCCATTTATTGTCAAGACCAAAGAACAATCTATCGAAGCACTCGGGACGAAGTTCAACGTTTCCGCTTATCCGACCGATTCGCTCCTGACTACGACACTGCTGGAAGGTTCTGTCCTGCTGACCACGCAGAACCTGTTACATCCTACGGTCTTAAAGCCGAACGAACAGTTTGTCTATAACAAAAGAACGCGATCAGCCTCCTGCAACAGGTCGACGCCAACCGGTTTGTTTCGTGGACAACCGGATATTATTATTTCCCCGAACAAAGTCTTGAAGCTATTCTGTACCGGTTGAGCCATGTTTACGGCGTGCAGTTCACTGTTAAGTCGGAAGCACTGAACCGCCGGACATTTACCGGGACTTTCTACCGGGGCAGAGTATCAAGGATATTATGGAGATTATCCATCTGTCAATCCCGATCCGGTATAAGATCGACGATCATCACGTGACAATATCAGAAATCTAAATAAAAACAAATTGCTAATCTTAGTAGGAAATATGGACACCAGTTAGTCTTAAACAAAAAAGAAGAGAAAATCTTGCCGGATCTTCTCTTCTGAAAGTGTGAACAATTTAAACTCCCATTGCCGTGGGATCATGTTTAATCTTAAAAACATTCAAAAGTATGAATAATCAACGTATAGTTGTTTCTCTTAACCTGAAAAGAACTATAAAAATCATGAAATTAACCGTGTTAATGTTGGCTGTTTGTCTGTCAAGCGTGGTTGCTTCCACCTATGCGCAAACTGCTACTCTAAATGTTTCAGCTAAGAATGAAACTTTAGAAAAAGTGTTGAAACAGATCGAAAAGCAGTCCGAGTTCCTGTTTTTCTATAATCTGGAAGAGATCAACAAGAACGAAAAGATCTCTATCAATGAAAAGAATGCTAATATTCAGACTGTGTTGGATGCTATTGCAGCTAAAACAGGTTTGAAATACACTATCAAGGATCGTCACATTGTCCTGACTTCCGAGGCAGCTCCGGCTTCTACCGCCACCACGCAGCAGAATCGTAAGGTGACCGGTACTGTAAGCGATGCATTCGGCCCTGTCGCCGGTGCAAACGTTATCCAGAAAGGTACGACTAACGGTACTACTACCGACATGGATGGAAACTTTTCCATCGAAGTTCCGGCTAACGCGACTTTGCAGATTTCCTTTATCGGATACATCCCTCAGGACATTGTTGTGAAGAACCAGAATGTGATCAACGTTCTGTTGAAAGAAGATACACAGGCTTTGGAAGAAGTGGTTGTTGTCGGTTACGGTACGATGAAGAAGAAGGATATGACAGGTGCATTGCATCTGTCAAGATGGATGATACTCCTGTGGCAACAGTGTCTACAGTTAGTCATGCTTGGCTGGTAAGCTGCCGGTTTGCAGGTCAGCACGATTAGTGCCCAGCCGGGTGGACAATCAACTTTCCGTATTCGCGGTGCCGCTTCTTCTGATAAGGCGGGGAATGACCCGTTGATCATTATTGATGGTTTTCCTGTGAATTCTCCGGGTTCATTGGATAGTGGTAATCAATATTCAGGAGGTAATAAAGATAATATCCTGGCTTCTATCAATCCAAACGATATTGAATCTATTGAAGTGCTGAAAGATGCAAGTTCGACAGCTATTTATGGTGCTCGTGCCGGTAACGGTGTGATCATCGTGACGACAAAACGAGGTAAGAGCGGGGCGGCTAAGGTACAGTATTCCGGATCGGCTTCTGTACAGCAGATAGCCAAATCTTACGAGATGTTGGACGCTTCCGGTTTTATGCGGGCAACAAACGATTATACTCGTGAACAATGGATGCGTACGAACGGTGTTGGCATTTATGGAGGAAAAGAGGCGACAGACCCTTCCCTGCCGGCTTTGACATTGCCTTAATACAGAAGCTCAGAATTGCCAATCCGGCTAATAATAACGAATTGGTTTGATGAAATATCCCGTTTAGGTTTCAGACTTCTCATAACTTATCTATAACAGGAGGTAACGATAATACGAAGTACTTGGTTTCTGGAAACTATTTTAATCAGGATGGTGTGATTAAAAATAATGGAATGACAAGATACTCTCTTCGTGCCAATTGGACCAGAAGTTGAGCAAATATGTAAAGATGGGGATTAATTTGACGGCGACACGTAATGAATATGACAACGTGCCTTTAGGTAGTGGCCAGAATGAGAATGCCGGAATTTTGGTTTCTGCGGCTCAGTTTAATCCGGCTTTGCCCATTCGGGATGAGAATGGCAATTATTCGATGAACTCCGATGCTTCTTTCTTGCCGAATCCTGTTTCATTGCTGGACATTACAGATAAGACGACTCAAGAGCGTTTATTGGCAAATGCATTTTTTGAAGTTCGCCCGATAGATGGCTTATTGTTGAAGGCAAATTTCGGTATCGACCGTAACTATCAAAAACTGAAACAATATTTGCCAACGACAACGCTTTATGGACAACGTGAGAATGGTGCGGCCTCTATTGCGCAGGGTGATAATTCCGACTACTTGATGGAATTGACTGCTAATTATACGAAACAGGTAGCGACCATAACTTCAACGCTTTGGTTGGTCATTCTTATCAGTTGTTTACATATGAAATGTTTTCAGGAAAAAGCAATGACTTCATTACAGACGGTTTCTTGTATAACAACTTGGGCGCGGGTAATGCAAAACGTCCGACTGTAGGATCGAGTGCAACCAAATCTCGTATGGCTTCTTTCTTCGGTCGTTTGAACTATACGTTTAAAGACCGTTATCTGCTGACAGCGACATTGCGTGCCGATGGTTCTTCAAATTTTGCTTCGGGTGAACGTTGGGGATTCTTCCCTTCAGTTGCTGCCGGATGGCGGTTTACGGAAGAAGAGTTCTTGGCTCCTTTGAGAAATGTATTGTCTAATGGTAAATTACGTTTGAGCTATGGTGAAACAGGTAACTCCAACGTAGGAGATAAAGCTTATAGCTATTATAAAGTAGGTAACAATAATATCTTTGGCAATTCCATGATCAATGGTGTCTATTTGAGTCAACTCGGAAACAATGTTTTGACTTGGGAAACAGCCCGTGAATGGAACGTTGGTTTGGATTTAGGTTTCTTGGATGGACGTGTCAATGTAACTGCTGAATATTATCATAAAGTCGTTTCCGATTTGTTGAATGAACAGACTTTGCTGTCTTATAATGAGGTGAATAAAATCATTGCGAACGTGGGTAAGACTCAGAGCCAGGGTTTTGAATTGACGATCAATACGACTAATATCCGTAATAAGGATTTTGAATGGACATCAGACTTGACATTCTCTCTCTATCGTGACAAGTGGAAAGAACGTGATCCGAAATGGAACCGAATGCTTATGATGAGTATAACGGATGGATGCGTTACTATTCCGGTTATTTGTCAGATGGTTTGGTTCAAGTAGGTGAAACGATCGACCATATGCCGGTGCATTACCCGGACAGGTGAAGATCAAAGATATTGACGGATATGTTTATGAATCCGATGGTTCCATTAAAGTTGATAAGCATGGCATTCCGATGAAGACCGGAAAGCCTGATGGTAAGTTGGATGATGCAGATAAAGTGATTTACGGATCTGCTGACCCTGGATATTTATTTGGGTTTAATAATACTTTGCGTTGGAAAAACTTTGATTTCAATGTTTATTTCTATGGACAGTTTGATAAGCTTTCTGCCGGAGTTATAAGAAACAATGGTTGAGTAATAACGTTAATGACTTGCGCCGTGGTTATAATCAGCCTACTTCAATATCGGATCTTTGGTCCTCCAGCAATCCGAACGGTACGTTACCCGGATATTTCCAGACTGAAAGTGCCTATGGAGTCGGTGACTATTATTATGAAAAGACTTGGTTCATCCGTTGTCGTAACATTACTTTAGGTTATAATATTCCTATTAAGACCAGCAAACATATTCTGTCTAACGTACGTGTGTATTTCGACGTGAACAATCCGTTTACGATTACTCCGTATACAGGTCTCGATCCAGAAACTGACATTTCAAGTTCAGACAGTGCTCCATCTCAGTTGCAATGGGCTTATCCGAATGTTCGTACTTACAGCTTCGGTTTGGATATTACATTCTAATAGTATAAACAGTTAAAAATAAAGATAAAGTCATGAAGAAATTATTATATACAGTAATGTGCTGTTGCGCATTGGCCTCATGTACTAATTTGGATTCGGAAAGATATGATGCGATCAATCCGGATTTTTCCCGACGAATGAAAAGGATGCGGAGGCGCTTGTTGTGGAGGTGTTTATGCTCCTTTCCGTAGTGCGGAGTATAGCGGTGTATTCAGTACGGCTCACAGTTTCCAGGTTATTGGTGATATGTCAACCGATATTGCTGTTTGTTGTTGGGTGAATGATAGCTGGATTCCGCTGACAACTCATAACTGGACTCCGAATCATTCTTATACGACTCTCAATTATACGGATTATGCCAAATATTTGGGTACAATGACATTGACATTGGATCGTATCTCAAATGTAGAAATGAGTGACGAGAAGAAGGCTTTACTGATGGCTGAAACTCATTTAGGCCGTGGTTGGCTGGCATTTTTATTGTATGATTTCTATGGGCCTATTCCAATTCCGACACTGGAAGATTTGAAGAATCCGTTGGATGAAGTAATTGAGCCGCGTGCGACTCAAGAAGAGATGACAAATTTCATTGAAACGGAATTGACTGAATCATTGAAAGGCTTGCCTACCCGTACGACACAGTTCGGACGCTTTGATAAAGGTTTGGCGTATACAATTCTAATGAAGTATTACATGCATGAGAAGAATTGGGCGAAAGCGGAAGAATGTGGCCGTGAATTGTTGAAAGCCGAATACGGTTATGGATTGATGGACAGATATGCAGATATCTTTACGCTTGAAAATGAAGGGAACAAGGAAATTATCTTTGCTTGTACGGAAGAAAGAGGTACAAATCTTCAGTTGTGGCATGACCATGCTTTACCGGGAAACTATCCGACTAAGAATACTTCTATCCAGAAGTGGGATGGTTATAAGTTCCTTGGCCTTTCTACCGTACCTTTGAGGAAGGTGATGACCGTCTGTCTGTTTTGGTTGGCGAATATGTAGGTACTGATGGTGTATTGTTTAATGAAGAGTCTGATATCGCCAAACATGGTAACCTTTATTCTGGAGCTGTTCCTGTAAAATATGGCGAAGACCCCGAATCTACAGGTGACGGCAGCCAGATCGACTTGGTTGTTTACCGTTATGCAGACGTCCTGACTTTGCTTTCTGAAGCAATTGTTCGTAAAGGAAATGCCGTAACTTCCGAAGCACTGGACCTGTTGAATCAGGTTCGTGTACGTGCCAAGCTGAATCCATATACAATGGGTGATGTAAAAGGAGTAGACGATTTCTTGCAGAAAGTATTGGATGAAAGAGGGCATGAGCTTTGGTTCGAAGGTGTCCGCCGTTCCGACCTGATCCGTCACGGACAGTTTATCCAGAATGCAAGAGACCGTGGTTGTACGACTACCAAAGATGAATTTGTCTTATTCCCGTTACCTCAAGCTGTAATCAACGAAGGTAAGGGTAAGATCGTTCAAAATCCGGGTTATTGATCCGATTTTTTAGAGTCTATATTTAAATTGAGAAAGGGCCGCATCATTCGCGGCCTTTTTTCTCTCCGTTAACAAATAAATATCATGAGCAATAAACATCTATTCAGTACACTTCTTGCCTGTTTCCTTTTGCTGGTCGGCTCACAGAACATACAGGCGCAGGATTATCCCGCCAGCCCGTTGGAGAAAGAGGGTTACCGTTTGATTTTTCACGATGAGTTCGAGGGGAAAGAGATCGACCGGACGAAATGGATTCCTGAGTATCTGCCTTCTTGGCCGAAAGACCGGACTGTCTGTACACCGACGTATGAGATGAAAGACGGGGTGGTCCGGTTGACGATCGACCGGGATTCAAAAAATGAGTTTGATAAGGGAATGTATATATCGGGTTTTATGAGTGCCAGCCGTACCGGTATGCATCACTATGATCCGAAAAGGAAAGCCCTTCATTCGATCAAGACGGAAGCTACACAAATAAACCAGTATGGCTATTATGAAATGCGTGCAAGATGCAAGCTGGGGGCGGGGTGCATTGTGCCTGGTGGTTGATCGGGTTTGAAGATGATCCGAACCAAAGTTGCGAGATCGATATCTTTGAAATATTGGGGACTGATGTCAATCGTATCTGGTCTACCGTACACAGCTGGAAAGACTCGACGATCCAGTATCACACGGAACATCCTTGGTTCGCCAATAAGAAATTGGCGGAAGAGTTTCATGTATATGGCTTCGACTGGACACCGGAAGGTGTGACTGTGTATGTGGATGGCATACGGGTGATGACGCATAAGGCGGCGATCACTTATCCGCTGGTCCAGATTATCTCTTTTTATGACAATCGGAAAGCGAAAAACGGCTGGACAGGGACTTACGATCCTTCCGTCCCGTATCCGAAGAGTTTCGATATCGACTATATCCGCATGTACAAGAAGATACCCGAAGGCTGTCAGGCAGTACCGGAAAATGAGTTACGCATCATTTCTATCGAGCCGGCACGCTTGCAGGTATCCGAAGGAAAAGCTACCTTGCGCGATATTGACGGACATGTGACACGCGAGTTGTTATACACGCCTTCGTTTGTAAATGTGCATTATAACGACGGGACGGTAACACAACAGTTTGTGGAATGGGAACCGTTGGATGATAAAGCCTTGCGCTTGGTTCAGGATGCCGGAACGGTTATCGTGAACGGGAAGATTACCGGTCTGCCGGATGACTTGCTGAAAGGCAGGAGGCTACATTGATTATAACAACAACTAAAAACGATTGATATGAAAAACATTGCGACCTTTATGCTGGTTTCCGCATTGACGCTTGGATTTTTCACCTCTTGCGATTCCGGGGTGCAGCATCGTACTTTCCGGGGTATTTATGCGGATGATCCGGCTGGAATGGAAGGGCTGTATAACCCCGAAAGAGGATTCCGACTTGAAGTGGCACTGGATGTAACGGAAAAGAACTATGTCTGGGCTCCCGAAAAATATCCTGATATCACTTCTTATCTGGAAGAACAGTCCGAACTCTATGCTTCCGATAGCGTATCACTGGTTCAGACCTACTTCTATTTGACGGGAGCAGTCGGAAAAGAGCTGACAGGAGAGGATTTTCGGACAATGGGTATTTTCTTTGACAAATTAAGGTCCTTAGGCAAGAAAGCGGTCCTCCGTTTTGCTTATGAAACCCAGTTTTTGGGGCGGGCGGCTACTGGTCCTACATTGGAAGACATCATTCGCCATACGGAACAGCTCAAGCCTTTCCTTAAAGAGAATAAGGATGTGATTCAGGTTGTACAGGCTGGCATGATCGGTGCTTGGGGAGAATGGCACAGTTCTTTTCATGGTCTCGAAAAGTCGGACGATACGAAACGGACTATTTTGCAACATATCTGCCGGATGACACCGGAAGGGCGGGCTGTCCAGATACGGGTTCCCGAATATAAGAACCTGCTGGGTACGGCTTCTGATGATTATAAACGGATTTCTTTCCATGACGACTTTATTGTGATCAAAAAGCATCAGTGGGATGGCGGAATGTCAGAAGGTACGCCTGCTTATGAGCAGATTGTGCGTGAGTCTCCTTGTTTTCCGGTCGACGGAGAATTACCTTGGGGAACCTGGAGCATGAATGAGGACCCCGATAATCCTGAAGCCGGGTGGATCATTGATGGATTGCAAACGGCACGCCGCCTGTTCCTGCAACATTTCACTTCTCTTAGCGTGATTCATAACTATAAGGAAAAGAATACGAAAGATAAGTATTCGATGATGTACTGGAAGGAAACTCCTGTTTCCACAGAATTCCTGCGGGAGAACAAGATGCTGGTGTCGGATGGGTATTTCATCAGGAAAGATGGCTCTGTAGCGGAACGGAATGTATTCGATTATATCCGGGACCATCTCGGTTACCGTATCGAGTTGCAGGAGATGACGGCTCCGGCGGTTTTGCTTGCCGGACAGGAAGGCGGCGCTAATGCAGCAGTCGTGTTTATTGGAATGGGTGTTTCTGCTTTGATCAAGTTTATCGTGGACGGTTTCAAGGTTGTTTCTAATGTCGCAACATTGACGATCAATAAGATTCACGGAGAGAAT